>MDTA01088432.1_pt1 | contig 10453 bp, 7 predicted proteins | sample 811151 | NCBI WGS metagenome assembly MDTA01 (sample SAMN05326648, study PRJNA326480) | marine metagenome | isolation source: seawater | place: Indian Ocean: South | collected 2010 | reverse complement strand
GTTATACTATTCCCCAAAAGCGTTTCAGATACAAGAAGTTAGCAGATCACTAACATCTGTTATAGCTTTGTTTTTGAAAATATTTACGTCCAAAGCTCTACAACAAAGAAAGATTTTTAGCATATTAGGTAGCATTAGGCATTAGGACTTGATCGTACTAGTGTTGAAGAGAGATGGATATTTAATTGTTGCCTACAGCATATGAGGCAGCATTCTCTCCAGCAATCTTGCCATACACAGCGCCAGCCATTAATCCACTTCCGCCTGGATAGTTTTCATAAAACAAGCCGCCAACTAGTTCCCCGGCTGCAAATAGGCCCTTTATAGATCGGTCACTGCTGTCAAGAACAGACCCCTTATCGTCTACTTTTAGACCACCAAAGGTGAATGTGACGCCAGTTGTTGTAATAAAGGCTTCAAAGGGCGGCTCATCTATAGGTAAAGCCCAGTTTGTCTTATTTGGATTTAACCCAACTGTTGTTACGCCGTCCAGAATAGATGGATTAAATTTGCCTGGCTTACAGGCCGTGTTAAATTCTTTTATTGTCTTGGTCAATGCATCTCCGTTTATTTCAAGTTCCTGAGCTAGTTCACTAATAGTGTTTGCAGAAACCTTTGTAACCTGACGTATCCTGTATTCATCTCGTAATAAAGGTATTGTTTTTTGATCAAAGATTTGGATCGCAGTTCGGTTCGGCTGTTTCATTATTTCACGTCCAAATTTTACATAGGTATGGTTTCGCAAATCCTCTCCTTCATCAACAAATCGGCTTCCCTCGGTATTTACCATTATCCCCCAGGGGTAGGAATGTTTCTGAAAATTATCCAGGACTTCGTAATCGCCGTATTCTGGCGCAGATATATCCCACCCGACTGAGTGACAACCGGACCAATTGCCGTAAGCTCGAGCGCCTATATCAATGGCCATTTGAATACCATCGCCCATATTATGCTTGGTTCCTCGAACGCGAGCTAGATCCCAGCCAGGGCCTAAATACCTAGCTCTCATTTCAGGGTTAGACTCGAAACCGCCGCAAGCAAGAACTATAGAACGTGCATTTATCGTTTCGATTCCTTCAGGCCTTGAAACCTCAAGTCCAGTAATTTTTTTGTTTTTATCCTGGATCAAACGCGCAGCCGCTGTATCATAGCGTATCTCGCAGCCAATTTGCAGCGCTCGTTTTATTTCAGCTTCAACCAAACCGGAGCCGCCCCCAACTGCTTCAATATTTACACCGCCATAAAAGTGGTGTTTCCCTTCGACCATAAAAGATTGTCTTCCAAACATTGGTATAAACCGAATACCGTGATTTCGAAGCCATACCATTGTTGATCTTGAGTTGTCTATTAATCGCCACGCCATATCTTCATTGGCCTGGTGTTTAGTAACTTTCATAAGTGCGTCGTAAAATACTTTCCGGTCGTGCTTTGGCAGAACAATCTGATCACGCTCTGCTGGGGAGAGGTCCGTTAAAACATCTGTCGCAACATCTTCTATGTCGTCATAGCAAAAACGGAAACCTCCGGCAGTAAAATAAGAATTACCACCTTTTTCGTGTTCTGGTGCCTTCTCTAGAATTAGTACGGAGGCCCCGTTCTCCCTCGCAGCAAGTGCTGCGGTTAGTGCGGCATTACCAGCGCCCACGATTACGACGTCGTAAGAGGTCACTTTTAGTTCCTTTCTCTAGCTTGAATTTGGCTGCGACTCCATATCGAGCCCCTCCAAAGATAATCCTTCTAGCCGTGGCATGAGTTTGAGCAAGTGCTTGGTATATTCATGTTCGGGCTTTTCAAATAGCACTTCGGTTTCTTTTAATTCACAAAGGAAACCGTCTTTCATTACTCCAACCCGATCACACATCTGTCGAATTACTGGTAAGTCATGACTAATAAATAACATAGTCAGTCCAAGTTCCTCTTGCAGGTCCTTCAATAAATTGAGTATTTGCGCTTGTATTGAGACGTCAAGTGCGGATGTGGGCTCGTCACAAATAAGAAACCTTGGCCTCGTAGCCAATGCACGAGCAATAGAAATTCGCTGCCTTTGCCCTCCAGAAAATTCGTGGGGGTATCTAACTGCCGATTGCGCACCTAATCCAACATGCTCTAACAAATCTTTTACTATAGTCTCGACCTCGTTCCTAGAACCGGCTAACTGGTGAAAGATGATTGGTTCTGAAACTATATCAAGCACTCGCATCCGAGGATTCAAACTTGAATATGGGTCTTGAAATATCATCTGCATTTGTCTACGAAATGGGTCTAGTTCGCTTTGTTTTTTCAGCGCCGTTAATTCTGTACCTGCAAATTTAATAGCGCCTGATGCCGGGGTGTAAAGTCCACAGATAATGCGTGCCACAGTTGACTTTCCAGAACCTGACTCACCAACCAGTCCAAATACTTCGCCTTCACGGATATCTAGTGAAACATTCTTAACCGCATCTAAAAAAATTCTGTTTTTTTTCAAAAAAGCCGGCTTAGTGGTGAAACGCATATTGATATTTTGCAACTCTACAAGAGGTCCGACAGTGGGTGCGTAGTCTCGAGCTTTGCCAAGCCAATGCTTGCTTATGTCAATTTCTCTATTTTTATCTGCAATATCCTCTATATACGTAACCTGGGGGAAACGTATAAGTTTGATATCGGGTCTTGGAACAGCCGAAATCAAACTCTGCGTATAAGGATGATCTGGGTTTCCAAGAATTTTTTCTGTTGCACCGTGTTCTACTAAGCGCCCACGATACATAACAGCAACACGATCTGTAATATCGGCTATTACTCCCATATCATGTGTAATAATGATCATGCCCACCTGTTTCTGCTTACACAACCCTCTCATCAAATCAAGAATTTGCGCTTGTATCGACACATCGAGAGCAGTAGTAGGTTCGTCAGCTATAATAAGATCTGGCTCTGCGCATAGAGCTAAGGCCACTACAACACGTTGTCGCATGCCGCCAGAAAATTGATGTGGATATTGTTTTACGCGGATTTCAGGGTCAGGAATGCCAACTTGATCGAGTAAATCAACCGCCCTTTGCCGAGCTTTATTTTCGCCAAGTGCTAAATGTAAATTAATTGTTTCGACAAGCTGGTTTTCAATTGTTTGCAGGGGGTTCAGGCTCGTCAGTGGATCTTGGAAGATCATTCCGATCTTCTTTCCACGTATCTTCTGTTTTTCAGAATCGGGTAGATTATCTATACGAAACCCGTCGAGGTAAATATGACCTCTTGTCATTTCCCCGGGCGGTTCTAACAATCCTATAAGTGCGTTACCTACGGTTGACTTTCCCGCGCCAGACTCTCCTACTATCCCAAGGATATCACCTTTTTCAAGAGAAAGTGAAACATCGTCCACAGCCCTCAAAACCGCTTTGCGACTGGGAAATTCTATCTCAAGATTATTTATTTTAAGAAGTGTCAATTCCTTCACCTTAGTTTGGGGTTAAGGGCATCACGCAACCAGTCACCCAGAAGATTTACGGCGAGCACAAGAAGAACTAATGCAACTCCTGGAAAAATTGTTATCCACCATTCTCCTGAAAAGAGAAAATCATTTCCTATTCTGATAAGGGTTCCTAAAGATGGTGTGGTCGGCGGTACACCTACCCCTAAGAAACTAAGAGTTGCTTCTGTAATAATGGCTATGGCTAAGTGTATCGTTGCGATTACCAGCACTGGACCCATAACGTTAGGTAATATATGGCGCAGAAGAATGGTCCATTTTCGGATACCTATTACCCGCGCAGCTTGGACATATTCTTTTCCTTTCTCCACTAGTGTCTGACCTCTAACGGTCCGCGCATATTGAACCCAGCCCGAAATTCCAATGGCAAATACAAGCACATAAAGTGCAACTTCATCATGATGTTCGCGAGGGAGCAAGGTTCTTGCTAAGCCGTCTACCAATAAGGCTATGAGTATAGCTGGAAAAGAGAGTTGTACATCCGCAACACGCATGATGAATGCATCAAGTCGTCCTCCAACATAGCCACTTATAAGTCCTAACCCAACCCCCAGTATCAGAGAAAAAACAACTGATGCAAAACCGACAAATAATGAGATTCTTGATCCGTATATTATCGTGGAAAGAATATCTCTACCCTGATCGTCTGTCCCTAAAATGAAGCGAATTTCCCCTTCTTCCATCCAAAAAGGCGGGAGGCTTGCATCTAGTAAGTCGATACTTGCTAGGTCAAATGGATCATGGGGAGCGACGAAAGGTGCAAAAATTGTAACAATTAGAAAGAGCAGTGTTACACAGGCTGACGTAACAATTACTGGGGATCTTGTGAAGCTGAACCAGAGATCACTATCCCGCATACGGTCTACGTAATTGAGTAACTTAGTGGAGTTTTTAACTTCTTTCATTGTTACCTACTGGCCATTAACAAGTGCTTTGTCGACCCGTAATCTGGGATCAACGACAAAGTAGAGGATGTCAACAACCATATTAATTACGACAAAGAAAAATGCGATAAGCACAAGGTAGGCTGCCATTACGGGGATGTCGACTTCACCAATAGCCTGAATAAAGAGAAGTCCCATGCCTGGCCATTGAAAGACACTCTCTGTTATGATTGCAAACGCGATGATAGAGCCTAGTTGAAGGCCCGTTATTGTTATAACGGGAACAAGTGTGTTTTTAAGCGCGTGCCTGAAGTGAACGGCTCGAGTCGGCAGACCACGAGCGCGGGCGAATTTGATGAAATCAGCTCGCAATACTTCCAGCATTTCAGCTCTCACGAGGCGCATAATCAATGTCATCTGAAATAGGGCAAGTGTAATAGAGGGCATTATTAGAGATTTTAAGCCTGAGGCTGTGAGAAACCCACTTGTCCACCAGCCAATCTCTACAACATCTCCCCTGCCAAAAGTGGGCAGCCAGCGCAATATTACACCAAAAAAAAGAATAAGCAGAATTCCAATTAAAAATGTTGGTAAAGATACCCCAACAAGGGAAATGGTCATAAATGTTCTGGAAAGGAATCCATACCGCCTGAGCGCAGTATAAACTCCCATCGGTATTCCGATTACGAGTGCCAAAATAGCGGACACCAATGCTAGTTCAAGCGTAGCTGGCAACCTTTCGGCTATTAGTTCTTTAACCGGGCGCCTGTGCTGATATGAAAGGCCAAATTCACCAACAGAAGCATCTCGAACGAAACGATAAAATTGGACTATAAACGGATCATTCAAGCCAAGGCGCTCTTTGAGCTCTGCACGCTCTTCCAAAGTGGTATCTTGTCCCACCATATTATTAATTGGATCGCCAACATATCTAAATAATGCAAATGCAATCAGAGCTACCGTTAGCATGACAACCACTGATTGCAGTAGGCGTTTAAATATAAATGCTAGCATAACCTCAACTAACCTCGAAAATAACTAGAGTTAGTATACTTTATTTAATGTCTCTCATTAAAAGACCCGAGGGGGAGATTGTGCGATCCCCCTCGGGAGTGAGAGATTTAGTTTACGTTGACGTAGCGCAGATCCAATACGTTGTCTGGACGCTGTATCAGGTTAACTTTCTCAGATATGCCCCACGAAAGCGGTTGTTGGTGCAATGGAATGTGACCTACTTCATCCTTATGAATTTTGAATGCTTCGTCGATCATATTTTGACGCTTTTTCTGGTTTGTTTCTGATTGTATAGAAGCGGCAAGTTCATTAATTCTCGGATTACAGTAACCTCCGAGGTTAAAGGCACCCAGTTTGTCCGAACCGCCTCGACAGGCCATTAATGAAGAAATTGGGTTATGGCTATCGAATGTAGATGGTGTCCACCCAAGCAGGAAGAAGCTCGTGTCGTAGTTATTTTGAGCTAAAACCTTTCCGAAGTATTTTGACTTTGGCTGGGCTAATAAAGTTACCTTGATTCCAATTTTTGCAAGCATAGATGCGGAAGCTTGACAGATACGCTCGTCATTGACGTATCGGTTATTTGGACAATCCATAGTTACTTCAAAACCATCTGGGTATCCTGCATCGGCTAATAACTTTTTTGCACCTTTTGGATCGTAGGCAGGCCGATCATTTAGAGCAGCATTAAAACCATTGATTTGTGGAGCTACCATTAATCCAGCTGGTACGCTTGCACCGCGCATTACTTTCTTTTTGACAGCATCAATGTTTATAGCTTTTATAAAGGCTTGCCTTACTCGCAAGTCTTTGAAGGGGTTCTTTCCTTTTATATTTGAATAAAGTAATTCATCCCGTAACTGATCGAAACCAAGAAAAATGGTCCGTGCTTCCGGCCCAGCTAGAGGTTTAACGCCCTTTGCATCATCAAGCCTTTTCCAGTCCTGAACAGGCACAGGATAAGCCATATGGACATTGCCAGAAATCAAAGCCGCAACCCTTGTTGCATCTTGCGCGATGGGTGTGAATACAGCTTTGGTAATATTGCCTTTTACCTTGCCCCAGTAATTAGGGTTTATCTCAAGTTCTGTTTTAACGCCGGATTGTCTGGAACCCAACATGAAAGGCCCGGTGCCATTCGCATTAAGATTAGCATAGTTTCCTTCATCGCCGCCCTTAACATTTGTAGCTTCTAACGCTTTGTGTTTTTCGGCCCACTGTTTGTCCATTATATAAAAAATTTCCAGCTGGAGCGGGAGAATAGGATTTGGCGCTGGTGTGACGAGATCGATAGTGTGTTCGTCAACAATACGCGTTTCTTTAATGAGTGCGGCCACAACTTTCATATCTGAGCCTTCAGTACTTAATCTTTTTACTGAAAAAGCTACATCGTCGGAACCTAGTGAAGAGCCATTATGGAACTTCACACCTTTTCTCAAATTAAAACGCCAGACGGTTGGTTCAATATTTTTCCAGCTCTCCGCTAGCGCGCCTACCATCTCCATTTTTTCGTTTCGAATAACCAGGCCTTCGTAGATATTACGCTGAAAGCCGAGTGTCATCGTCTCAAACAATCCGTGTGGATCCATTGTTTGAAGATCGCCTTGGAATGCCCAACGAAATGTTTTGGAATCAGCCGGCGTAATTGCCATTCCAATAGCTGCAATAGCAGCAAAAGCAGTTAATTTAAATTTCATTTTATGCCACCTCCCTAGCATAGATTGTTTACTTCTCTGAGATTGAAGTTGAACCTCTAGAGTTGATCGACGTCAGGTTATTGGAACGTTGCGATCAATGCAAGAGAAGGGTGAGCGTTCAATGATTAAAGCACTTAGAATATTTCATTTCTTGTCTCTTTATTAAAATATGCAGAAATCAAGAGAGCTTTACTGTGTGTTTTTATATAAACGGCCGTCTTTCATTATTATTGGGATAAATTTCGCGTCATTGCTCAAAAAACCAACGTCTTTAATTGGATTACCATCTACAATAAGAATGTCAGCGAGAGCGTTTTCTTTTATTACTCCGAGCTCGCCGGTCATATTTAATATTTCGGCATTTACCTCAGTGGCGTGCCTTATGGCTTCATAATTTCCTACAACTTCCGCTTTGATACTTAATTCATCTGATTGATATACTTGACACTCGCCCAATAGGTCGGACCCATGACCTATTTTCACCCCGTTGTTTTTCGCTATTTCAATTGCACTCAGTCCCACATCGAGGACGTCTTTCAGCTTTCCTATGGAGACCTCCGGAAACCCAAAAGATTTACCGTGTTTATATAGAGCCCGGTACGTCACGTTTGTGGGTACAAGAAAGGCATTGTGCTTCGACATAACTTTGGCCGCTTCTGCGTCTAGTAAATTTCCATGCTCAATAGTTCGAACACCATTCTCAATCGCTCGAGAGATTGCCGCAGGCACGTAGGCGTGTGCCATTACATAGGTGTGAGCAGCCGCTGCTTCTTCGCAAATCGCTCGTATTTCTTCCACGGAATATTGTGTGTTCTGGATTGGATCGTTGGGCGATGCAACGCCGCCCCCGGCCATTATTTTGATCTGATGCGCTCCTTTTCTTAACTCATCGCGTGTCGCCCGGCGACACTCGTCGACGCCATCAGCTATACGGCCAAGTTGCTGCGTTGATGCTAAACAGGCACATGTAATCGGATGCGAGTCCGATGTGACAGGCCTCATATCACCGTGACCACCTGTCTGACTAAGTGATAAACCAGAGACGAAAAGTCTAGGTCCTATTAGAAGTCCGTCCGTAACGGCGTCTGCTAAACCTCTATCTGCACCTCCAGCATCACGAACCGTTGTAAATCCCCGCATCAGCATTTGCCTCATAAACTTACCCGCATCTGCGGTTAGATACGACACTGGAATATCACTTAAACGCCCGACATTTACTATTGTGGCTTTCACGTGAACATGAGCATCGATTAACCCAGGCATCAGAGTCATTCCATTGACGTTGATGCGTTCACTATTTTTAGATTTGATTGGTTTGTCAGATACTTCAATAATCCTGTTAGCTTCTACTAGAACATGTTGATTTTCGCGAAGCTCCCTAGCTTGTCCATCAAGGATTGCCGCATTTTCAAACAAAAACGAACTCATATTTGTATTTCCTAAAGTCACTTTTAACGAATGTATGACAAGTATACTAAAAGAAGTTCAACTTAAAATAAGGAAAGGTCGGATTGGTTAAAATCGCTCTAGTAAATAAAAAAGATATACAACACAAACGAGAAACCCTTACCGCCTCTCTGATAACAGTGAAAGTTGTTTAATATGGTCATCGGTCTGTTGGTCCTGCAGCTGGGTCGGATAGTCCCCTGTGAAACAGTGGTCTGTGTAGAGTGGATTACTGGGGTCACGTCCTTCTGGATGACCCATTGCCTTATAAAGGCCGTCTACACTTAAGAACGAAAGGCTGTCTGCTCCAATAAAGTCACACATCTTCTCTAGAGTTTGATTTGCTGCCAAAAGTTGATCTTGGACTGGTGTGTCAATTCCATAAAAGTCTGGATATTTAATAGGAGGCGAAGCAATCCGCATATGAACCTCAAGCGCCCCAGCTTCTCTCATCATTTGGACAATTTTTATAGACGTCGTTCCGCGAACGATCGAGTCATCTATTAGGATTACGCGTTTACCGCCAACTAGGTTTCGGTTTGCATTATGTTTTAGTTTCACCGAAAAAGCACGAATGGACTGTTGGGGCTCGATGAATGTTCTTCCAACATAATGGTTTCTGATGATGCCTAATTCAAAAGGTATATTTGCGGCCTCTGCATACCCAATCGCTGCCGGCACACCGCTGTCTGGTACTGGAATGACAATATCAGCTTCGATACAGGATTCTTTTGCTAGCTCGCGTCCAAAGGACTTCCTGCATTCATAAACGCTCCTTCCGCCAACAGAACTATCAGGCCTAGCAAAATAAATATATTCAAAGACACATGGTCTCGCGTTTACTGGGGGAAAAGGCTTCACACTCTCGATACCATCTTCTGTTATAACAACAATTTCGCCGTTTTCTACTTCACGTACAAAACTTGCACCAATAATATCCAAAGCGCAGGTTTCCGAAGCGAGTATATAGCTTCCGTCTAATTCTCCAATAACGAGCGGGCGAATGCCTAATGGGTCCCTTACACCAATTAATTTCTTATTGGTTAGAACTACGAGAGCATAAGCTCCCTCAATCTGAAATAGAGCATCGATAAATCGGGCTAAGGTATTGTCGCGTTTTGAACGGGCTATCAATTGTAAAATAGTTTCCGTATCCGAGGTCGATTGAAAGATACACCCATCATTTACCAGCTCATTTCTCAGAGTGACGGCATTGGTTAAATTACCGTTATGCGCAACCGCCAGCCCTCCGCCAGCTAGATCTGCAAAAAGTGGCTGTACGTTACGAAGCGTTGTTTCGCCAGTCGTGGAATAGCGCACATGGCCAATTGAACTTTTTCCAGTCAACTGTTCCAGAACTGAAGCTTTAGTGAAGTGTTCGCTGACTAAGCCGAGCCGACGTTCAGCGTTAAAGCGTTCACCGTCATAACTAACTATGCCAACTGACTCTTGACCTCTGTGTTGGAGGGCGTGTAGCCCAAGGGCTGTAAGAGCGGCCGCGTCAGAATGCCCGTAAACGCCAAATATACCGCATTCTTCGCGCAAGCGATCATCGTCAAATTCTTGATCGGACAGTTGAATATCCAAACCTTTGACAACTCCAATCTAGCATTTCCTAACTATTAGAGGTTATATACTTACTTCAATGACCTGTCTCGTTTTTTGTTGCATGTTCTAAAATGATAATCAGTGCAAATATACCTTGGGGAAAATTCTTGTGAAAAATATGACTAAATTGCTCAGCGATCAGGAAGTAATCCAAAAGGTGCTTGACCGAATTTCTGATAATACAACAGATTTAGGAGAGCAGGTTTGGCGCGAATCGGTAGACAATTATCGCTCAGAAAAGCGGTTTGCTAAAGAGTTGGATTTATTCAAAAGGTTGCCAATTGTTTTTTGTCCGTCTGCCTCCCTGGAGGAAAATGGTTCCTACGTTGCTCGGGACG
>MDTA01056205.1_pt1 | contig 10453 bp, 7 predicted proteins | sample 811151 | NCBI WGS metagenome assembly MDTA01 (sample SAMN05326648, study PRJNA326480) | marine metagenome | isolation source: seawater | place: Indian Ocean: South | collected 2010 | reverse complement strand
TTACTTATTTAACTGCGCCTGTAGCTCAATTGGATAGAGCGCTTGGCTACGGACCAGGAGGTTCTGGGTTCAACTCCTAGCAGGCGCACCAAAAAAAGGAGATTATGAAAGTTTCTTTACAAAAAAGTGTTGTATATTTTTTGACTGTAGTATTTGTAGTATTAATTATTTTCACTTTAATTTTATAAATATTTATATGTCTAAAGGATTTAAACAAATTAGTAAACACTCTGGCTTTATGAAGCATAACGGGGGCCTTTTATTTAAAAAAGTAGCCCATAATAAATTTAAATTTAAAACCAAAGTGAAAAAAAATCACCTTAATAGAGCTGGGATCACTCATGGGGGTTATATAGCGTCTATAATTGATGCTGGCGCAGGTACAAGCGTACATGCAGTTACAGGAAACAAAATTTCTGTAACAATATCTTTAGATATAAAATTTATTGGCTCCTCAAATTTTGGAGATGAAATAAATGGAGATGTTTATATTAAAAAACAAACACAAACTCTAATTTTTGTTAATTGTAATTTGATTTGCAAGAAAAAATTAATTGCCACCGCTTCTGGAATATGGAAAAAAACACATAAGTCTTTTAAATAATTTATTTATTTTCTTTTATAATTTAAATATCCAAACAAAAACAAAGTAATAAAAGCAAATGGATATACTAGTGATTTATCTGGTCTATTTAAGTTTTCGATTTTAAGTTCATTTAATACGTCATCAATTTCAAAGCCATTTTTTTTTGCAAAACCATTCCACTTTAAATTATCAACTATAATTTGGTTGTTTTTTTCAACAAGATTAATACCATAATCCTCTAAATTAAATTTTTTATCAAATTCTCTTCTTTTAATAACAAATAATTTATATCTTTCGCCATATTCGCTATATCTTGTCACTTTAATATGGATTTCTTTTTCTGGTTCAAAAGTAATTTTATTTGCAAACTTTAAATCTTGAAATTCATATTTTGGATAAAATTTATTCATTACAAAATCTGGAGCAAGTAAAGATAGTGAAATAAATAAAAAAATTATTATTTCATACCATCGTAATTTATTAAAAAACCAACCTTGCGTTGCCGATGTAAAAATTAGTATTCCAGTTAAAGAAGTGATTATAACTATTATAGCATGAAAGAAATTTTCAATTCCCATTAATAAAAGCTCATGATTAAATAAAAAGACAATTGGCAAAATTCCTGTTCTTAAACTATACCAAAATGCTTGGACTCCTGTTTTAAGAGGGTCTCCTCCAGATATTCCAGCAGCTGCATAAGATGCTAAACCTACTGGTGGAGTAACATCTGCCATTAATCCAAAATAAAATACAAATAAATGAACAGCTATAAGAGGAAAAATATAACCAGAAGCGTTACCAACGTCAACAAGGACCATGGACATTAATGAAGCAACGACTACATAATTTGCAGTTGTTGGTAAACCCATCCCTAGTAATAAACATAACAAAATTGTTAATAGAATTAGTATTATTACATTATCTTTTGCAAGAGATTCGATAACTATAATCAAGTTTGTGCTTAATCCAGTTGATGCTACGCTTCCAACAATTACACCTGCTGTTGCAATAGCAATACCAACTGCTACCATATTTATTGCACCTTTTTGAAACCCAACTACTGTTTGATTGAACCATAGTTTTAATGAATTTATTATTCCGTCATTCTGTTTTGATGTAAAAATTTTATTTAAAAAATTAACACTTATTAATGCAATAGTTGCATAAAATATTGAGTAAGATGCTGTAAGTCTTAAGTAAGTTAATAAATAAATAAGAACAAAAATTGGAATTAAAAAATGTAAACCAGATAAAAAAGTTTGTTTCAAATTTGGGACATCCTCTTTATTCATTCCTTTTAAATTCAGTTTTAAAGCTTCAAGATGGGATATATAAAATAAAGCTATGTAAGAAATAATTGCTGGTAAAAAAGCATGTTTTACAACTTCAAAATAAGTTACTCCTATAAAACTTGCCATCACAAAAGCTGCCGCTCCCATAACAGGTGGCATAATTTGACCATTAACTGACGAGGAAACTTCTATAGCACCGGCTTTCTCTTTTGAAAAACCAGTCCTTTTCATAATTGGTATTGTGAAAGTACCAGTAGTAACGGTATTAGCAACCGATGAACCTGAAATCATTCCAGTCATTCCAGATCCTAAAATTGCTGCCTTAGCTGGCCCACCTCTTGTTTTCCCAACCATCGCAAATGCTAAATCTAAAAAATATTGACCACCGCCAGCTGTTTCTAGTAATGCCCCAAACAATACAAAAAGAAAGATAAAGTCCACAGAGACTCCTATTGGAATTCCAAATATTGCTTCTTGATCAAACCAATGGAAACCAATAAGTCTTTTTAATGAAAGACCACCATGGGATATTATTTCGGGTGCATATTTTCCAAAATAAGAAAATAACAAAAAACAAACAGCTATTATTACTAGTGGTATTCCGATAACCCTTCTTGTGGCTTCTAATAGTATTAAAATTCCAAAAATTCCAATTATTAATTCTAAGGGAATATTAAATCCAATTAATTCAATTTTTAAAAGTATTCCTCCTCTATCGACCAATTGATCATAATAAAAATAGATATACAAACAACAAAAGGCACCAATAATCGCAATTAAAATATCAAAAAAACTAATTTTTTTTGATCTGCTGATTGGAAAAATTAAAAATGCTAATAATAATGCAAATCCTAAATGAATTGCTCTAGCTGGCAAACCTTTAAACATTCCAAAATTAAACCAAAAAGGAAAAGGTGATGCGTACCATAACTGAAATAGAGACCATCCAATTGCAATAGCTAAGACTATTTTTAGATGTAATCCTGATAATTTTTTAGTTGGTGAAAGGTCTTCCTGGATCTTGTCTTTAACAGGAGTATCAAAATTTTTGTTCATTTAATTGATACTATACAATAAAAAAAGGCCCAATAAACATATTGGGCCTTTAAATTAATTTTTATATTACATTAATCCAGCTTCTTTATAATACTTCAATGCACCTGGATGTAGTGGTGCTGATAAACCATCTGCAATCATATTTTTCTTTTCCAATGGTCCAAAGGCAGGATGTTGTTTTCTAAAATCATCAAAGTTTTCAAAAACCGCTTTTGTTACAAGATAAACAAGCTCCTCTGAAACATCTGCACTCGTAACTACAGTTGCTTTAACTCCAAACGTGGTAGCATCTTTTTTCTGATTTGAATAAGTTCCAGCAGGAATTACTGCTTGGGCATAATAATCTGCACCATCTATTAAACCTTGTACTTCAGATCCTGTAAGATTAATTGGAGATGCTTTCGCACCACAAGTAGCAGCTTGTTCCATTGCACCATTTGGAAAACCAACAGAATATCCAAAAGCATCTATTTTCCCATCACATAAAGCCTTAACCTGTTCAGAAGAAGTTAACTCTGTTACAGATTTAAAATAACCATTGTCAACGCCCATGGCTTTCATAAGCTCTTCCATTGTTCCTCTTTGACCAGAACCTGGATTTCCAATATTTACTACTTTTCCTTTTAATCCTTTAAAGTCTTTAATCTTTGCTTTTTTTCTAGCCCATATTTGGAAAGGTTCGTTGTGAACAGAGAAAACAGCTCTCAAATTTGAAAATTGTTTTCCTTCCCATTTGCTAGAACCATTATATGCATGAAATTGCCAGTCTGATTGAGCAACACCAAATTGAAACTCACCATCTTTAATTTGACCAATATTATAGTTTGATCCACCAGTTGATGGAGCGGTACATCTGTATGCTTTTTCAGTAGCAGCTTTTTTTCTTCCATGTTCTGAACTAGTTGCATATTTGTGCAACATTTTGCAAATAGCGTTACCAGTCTGAAAATAAACTCCAGTTGGTCCGCCTGTTCCTATCGTAAAGAACTCAGCTGATTTTGATGTATTTGTCATAGAAAATGACGCAATAAAAATAAGCAGAGCACTAGATAAGGTTGATATCATTTTTTTCATATTTCCCCTTCGCTTTGTTTAATGACCAAGTTAATCAAGAATTTGTAAAGAAGTCTAGTTTTCAAAATTATACAAATAAAGGATTATTTAGCCCAATCTGACCATTCTTTAAGCCTTTTGGTTCCTTCTACAATCTTGGGAGCAAAACTTTCAATAAAATCAAATTTTTTTAATTTATTTGATCTAAATTCTTCCATTATTTTTTTTCCGTTAAAATCAGTAAAACTTAATCTTGCAATCATTTTTTTTTCTGAAAATCCAAAATCTGATCCAGGTAAAAGTGCAACACCTGTGTATTTTAATATATTTTCACACATTTCTTTTGAAGTGTTAAAATTTTTATTTGTAAATTCTGGCATTAAATAAAATCCACCTTGGGGTTTGTTTATTACAACTTTATTTGAATTTAATTTTAGATGAACAAATTCACCTATATTTTTTAGAATTGATGCACTATTTAATATAAAATCACTATGATCATTTGCATAAGCATTAATAGCTGCATATTGAATAGGTGCACTTACAGAGGAAAATGTTTCGCTCGCAAGAATTTTTAAATTATCTCTTATCTTAGATAAACTATCTGGAATTATAAAAAAACCTAATCTCCAACCCCCAGCACCACACCATTTGCTTAATCCTGAACTTATTATTGTCTTATCCTTGCAAATACTTGATATAGATTTATATTTATTTTCAAAAATTAATTCTGAATATATTTCATCTGATAGGATGATTAAGTTATATTTTTTTGTAATTTCAACAATATCATCAAAATTTTCACAAACTTGACCTGAAGGATTGTTTGGAGAATTGAGAAAGAGTAAATAGTTTTTTTTACTATTTTTTGAAACTATTGCTTCTATTTGATCACCTGAAGGAAACCAATTATTTTCTCTTTTTGTTTCTATCCAATGAATTTTATTTCTACCTATAATCGCTTGTGGAGCGTATGATACCCAGCTAGGGGCTGGAAGTATCACATCTCCATCAAACAAGACATGCAGTAAAAACATTAATTCTTTTGATCCTGGGCCAATAATAATATTATTTTTATTACATTTATAATTTTTATTTTTAATATAATAACTCGCGATAGCTTCTCTTAATTCAGGCAATCCCTGCGTAGGTAAATATTTATTTTTATGAGATTTATTTTTAAGTTCATTAACAATATCCTTAGGTATTTCAAACGGAGATTGCCCAAAACCAAATTTAAAAATTTCTTTACCATCTTTTTCAAGTTGTTTAGATTTTTCATTTATTAATAAGGTTGATGAATGTCTTAAATTTTTAATTATTTTTTTAATCATTTAACTCTTGTAAGTTTTTGAAGTAATCTAATACTTTTGGATCAACTAAAGCTTGTTTATTTTTAATCCTATTTCCCTCGATAATATTTTTTACAGCTATCTCGACAATTTTACCATTTTTTGTCCTTGGAATATCTTTGACTTTAATTATTTTTGACGGAACATGTCTTGGAGATGCACTAAATCTAATTTGCATTTTTATTTTTTTCTTTAATATATCACTAAGAGAATACTCTTTGTTCATAATTAAAAATAGTATTATCCTAACATCATTATCCCAATTTTGCCCAACAACTAGCGCTTCTTTTATTTCTTTGAATTTTTCTACTACAGAATATATCTCTGCTGTTCCTATTCTAACTCCTGCTGGATTAAGTGTTGCATCAGATCTTCCATAAATAATATAACCACCATTACTTTTCCTTTCTGCATAATCTCCATGATACCAAATATTTTTAAATTTATTAAAGTAAGCATTTTTGTATTTTAGATTATTTCTATCATTCCAAAATTTTTTTGGCATTGATGGGAATGAATTTTTACAAATAAGTTCTCCTTTTTTATTAAGTAATAAATTTCCTTTTTCATTGTAAACACCTACATCCATTCCTAGCCCGTTGTTTTGTATTTCGCCTTTAATTACCGGCTGGTAAATATTTCCAAGCACAAAACAAGAAACAATGTCTGTTCCACCTGATATTGATGATAAGTGCACGTCTGATTTAATCTTTCTATATACATACTCGAAACTATCTTCTGAAAGAGGTGATCCAGTTGAGCATATTGTTTTTAAATATCTCAACTTATTTTTTTTCACTGAAACGTTTAGTTTGTTTAAAGTATCTATATATTTTGCACTTACACCAAATAGTGTAATTTTTTCTTCTTCTGCAATTTTTAAAAGTAAATCATTTCTTTTATACATTGGAAATCCATCAAATAATACTATAGAGGCTTTAGACGCTAGACAACTTACAAGCCAGTTCCACATCATCCATCCACATGTAGTAAAATAAAAAACATTATCACCAGGATTTATTTCACAATGTAATTGATGTTCTTTTAAATGTTGTAATAATACACCACCCAATCTATGGCATATACATTTTGGTTTACCAGTAGTTCCACTTGAATATAAAATTGCAAGCTCATGATCGAAATCAAATTTTTTAAATTTTACTTCTATATCTTTTATTTTTTTTACATTTTTCCAGTAACATAATTTTTTTGATTTTAAGTTAGAAATAATTAATCTTTTTCCTGGGTAATTAATAACAATAATTTTTTTTATTGATTTTATTTTTTTTAAAATAATAGGAAGTCTATCCAAAATTTTGATTTCTTTTCCATTATAGTAGTATCTATCACCAATTATTAAAATTTTAGGACTGATTTGTTTAAATCTTTCTATAACACCTTCGGTGCCAAAATCAGGTGAACAGGATGACCATATAGCTCCTATTGAAGATGTAGCTAAGAAAAACTCTACTGTTTCTATAACATTTGGCAAATATGCAGCAACTCTTTCTTTAGGTTTAAGGTTTAATTTTTTAAAAAATGACTGAATATTTGAAACATTTAAATTTAAATCTCTCCATGTTCTTTCTTCCTTAAACCCATTCTCGCTAATAAATGTTATAGCTTTATCATTATTTTTTTTTGTAAGAAGATTCTCTGCAAAATTTAGCTTAGATTTTTTGAGATATTTGTTTTTTATTAAGTTTTTTGTTAGAGTAAATTTTTCAATTTTTGTTCCTTTGATTCCAGAAAAATCCCAAACAGAACTCCAAAAATTTTTTGGATTTTTAATACTCCATTTTAGCAATTTATTATAATTTTTTGAAATTCTATATTTGTATTTTTTTGCTATGAGGTTTTCAAATTTGAGTAAATTTGACTTTAATTTTGTTTTATTAGATGCTTCCCATAATTTTTTGCTCATAAAAAATTTATATTGAATTATTTCTTTATATGTTATTCTTTATTAAATAAATTTACCAAATGAGAACTTTTATGCATGCGATTCGGTCTAGTTTTAGTCTATTTTTGTTCTTTTAAAGCAACAAGATATAGTAGGATATTTAAAATAACCACAAAAAGTAGAAATGCCAAAAAATAAAATAAACGCAGTTTTGGGACCAACAAATACTGGAAAAACCTTCCTTGCTATAGAAACAATGCTTTCATTTGAAACAGGCATGATTGGTTTTCCATTGCGATTGTTAGCGAGAGAGGTTTATGACAAAGTAATTAAAAAAATTAGTCCAAATAAAGTAGCACTTGTTACTGGTGAAGAAAAAATAATTCCATTAGATGCTAAATATTATTTATGCACTGTAGAGTCAATGCCCATAGATAAAGATTTAGAATTCGTAGGGATAGACGAAATACAAATGTGTAATGACCACGAAAGAGGTCATATTTTTACAGATAGACTTCTTCATTTAAGAGGGACTAAATTAACAATGCTAATGGGTTCAAATACAATTAAAAATATAATATCAAAACTTGATGAAGATATTGAATTTGTAAGTAAAGATAGATTTTCAAAATTAACTTATACAGGTCATAAGAAAATATCTAGAATTGAGAGAAAAAGTGCAATTATTGCCTTTTCAGCAGAAGAGGTTTATGCGATTGCAGAACTAATAAGGAGACAAAAAGGAGGATCGGCAATTGTTATGGGATCTTTAAGTCCAAAAACTAGAAATGCACAAGTAAGCTTGTACCAATCAGGGGATGTAGATTACTTAGTTGCAACTGACGCGATCGGTATGGGAATTAATATGGATTTAGATAACGTGTATTTTTCTAGCCTTAAAAAATTTGATGGTAAAAATCTTCGTAGACTTAAATCAGTGGAGATTGGACAAATAGCTGGAAGAGCAGGTAGACATTTAAATGACGGTAATTTTGGTATAACAGGGGAGTGTGAAACTTTAAATGCCGAAGAGGTTGAATTATTAGAAAATCATGGTTTCCCAGAAATAAATACGATATTTTGGAGAAATTCCAATTTGAATTTTTCTTCAAGTGAAAGTTTAATAAAATCTTTAGATCAAAAACCTGAGCAAAATTGGTTAAGAAGAATTCATGAATGTGAAGATGAAAAAGTTCTTAAATATTTTTTAAAAGATAATCAGTTAATTGATCCTAACAATATTGATAGTTTAAAACTTTTGTGGGAATGTTGTCAAATACCTGATTTTGTAAAGAAAACATATGGTAACCATTATGAGGTAGTTAAAAAAGTATTTGAATTTTTAAATAATGGAAAAAGAAAGATACCTAATCAATATATAAAAGAACAACTATCCTACTTGGATAAACTTGATGGAAATATAGATTCTATATCTAACAGAATTGCAAATGTAAGGACTTGGTCTTATGTTACAAATAAATCTAATTGGGTAGAAAATCAAGATTATTGGTTAGAAAGAACAAAATATTTAGAGGACAAATTATCCGATAGACTTCATGAAGAACTTACCAAAAGTTTTATTGATAAAAGAGCAAGTGTTTTAGCTAGAGGGTTAAAGCAAGATATCGAATTTCACACAAAGATTATTGACGATAAAAAAGTAATGATTAATAATCAATATATTGGAAGTCTGAAAGGTTTGAAGCTAGAGTTAGATTTCAAAATTGGTGCTCTTGAAACTGATATAAAATCATTGAAAAAAGCCGCAAGACAAAATGTTGGTCCAGAAATTTTAGACCGAATAAATCAAATTATAAATACTGGATTAATAGAGCTTAAAAATGATTTTAAATTTTATTGGAAAGAATTTCCAATTGCTAAAATTATCCCAGGAAAAGATTATCTTAATCCAGAAATTGATTTAATAATTGATGAAATGGTTGAAAATTCAGATAGATCAAAACTAATTAATTATTTAAATATTTGGATGAAAAATAAAATAAACGATACTTTAGATAGTTTAATTAAACTTAAATCTGTTAATCATGCCAATGCAGATATAAGAGCTTTGGCGTATTATCTTTATGAAAATAATGGGGTTATTAAAAGAGATTTGGTTTCTGATTTATTATCGAAATTAGATCAAAAAAATAGAAAAATATTGAGAGATCTTGGAGTTAAATTTGGAAGATATCATGTATTTCTATACAAACTTTTTAAGCCAGCCGTTGTAAGCTTAAGGATATTACTGTGGAAAAATTTTCATCAAAAATATTTTGATTTAGAACCACCAACTTTTGGATTAAATTTTTTGGAAAAAGATAAACATATGAATACAAACTTTATGCTTTTATGTGGGTTTGAAAAATTTGATAATTATTATGTAAGAATAGATATACTGGAAAGATTGTTTATTAAAATAATGAATTCAAATTTAAATAATAAAGAAATTAAGCTTGTTCCAGAAATGCTTAATTTGCTAGGATGTAGTAAAAATAACTTTCTAAATTTGATAAAAAAAATGAATTATAAACATTTTGATAAAGATAATAATACTTTTTTTAAATATAATCCAAGAAAATCAATGAAAAAAATTTCACGCAAAGTTATTAAAGATGATAATCCATTTAAAATTTTAAACCAATTAAATTTAAAATGATATTTAATTTTAAAAAAGATAATTTGGAAATCAAAGAAAGCAATTTAGTTAAAACAGCTGCATTATTGATCTATGCTGCTAAAATTGATGAAAATTATTCTGAGAATGAAAAAGAAATTATTAAAAAAGCCTTAATAAAGTTGGGAGAAAAACAAGAAAATGTTGATAATACTATGTTAAGAGCAGAAAGAATTGAGTCTGAAAGTAATCAAATACTTGATTTTACTAAAGAAGTAAAAAATTTTAAAAGTGAAGATAAAGAAAAAATAATAGAAATACTATGGGATATAATTTATTCAGATAATAAGTCTGATATGTATGAATTAAATTTGATGCGTCGATTATCTGGTCTACTATATCTAGACAACAAAACTGTTGGTGATATTAAAGAGAGGGTTAAAATCAAGAACTCTAAATGACATATTTGGTAAATGACAAATGTATAAAGTGTAAACTAATGGACTGTGTAGAAGTTTGTCCAGTTGATTGTTTTTATGAGGGAAAAAATATGCTTGTAATTAAACCTGATGAGTGTATAGATTGTGGCGTTTG
>MDTA01051832.1_pt1 | contig 10454 bp, 11 predicted proteins | sample 811151 | NCBI WGS metagenome assembly MDTA01 (sample SAMN05326648, study PRJNA326480) | marine metagenome | isolation source: seawater | place: Indian Ocean: South | collected 2010 | reverse complement strand
TCATCCATACGATCTTTTGTTTGTGCTAAACGAATATTTGAAACAACGCTGAAGCCAACTTTCTTTCCAGTTTCTTTTTCTAAAGATTTATATAATTGAACAGCATATCTATGTAATTGTCCTACTGAATAACTCATATTAAAAAGTGGCAGTAAACCCGCTGCGTGCCAAGTTGAACCTGACGTTAGTTCTTTTCTTTCAACAAGAACAACATCTGACCAACCTTTTTTTGCAAGATGATAGAGTGAACTAACCCCTACAGCACCTCCACCTATCACAACAACCTTGGATTTTGATTTCATAAATTAAGAATATGATAACTCAAATAAGATTTAAACGATTAAAATAGCCTATTTTTGCTTAGACCAGTAGGAATAACGAGGCTTATTAGCGGGAAAAGCTTCTTTCTGTTCGACGTTTTTAATTTCCTTAACGTGCAAGACCCAACGAAGCTTTTTGCTGGTTTTTTCTTTAATTTTTAAATTATTTTTTTTATTAATAAACTTATTTTTAATAATGGTGGATTTTTCTATTACTTCCTTTTCTATTGTATCTATCCTTTTTACCACCTTATCTTTTTCTCGTTTAAGAATATGCTCAATAGGAAATTTACCTGTTTTATGCTTTACTCCATAGCTTACACTTGTAGAGGCAGCAGAATAAGCTAATCTTCCTTGAGAAGCGCTTGCAGCTGGACCTATCATAGGAGCTAGAGTTGTCTGATAGCAACCTTGTAAGAAAAAAGACAATAAAATTATCAAAACTACCGGATAATGCATGCAGGAGCATTAACACATAACCAAATTTTTAAAAGAAAATACTTAATGAAATAAAGTTACTGAATGTTTCTTTCACGTGAAACCTAAACTTAAAGTTGTGTTAAATTTTATTAATTTGTTTTGGGCTTAGGAAAAATCTTCTTATGCTGTTTTTCTATTCTCGCTTGTAAATTTAAACCTAAAAGTTGTTTTCTTGTTTTATCTATTCTTTTGCTGACAACTGAGCAAAGCCCTTTATTTCTCTCACAAGGATTAACTTTTGCTTTATTTTCTTCAAGAACTTTAATTTGTTTTTCGCTTAAAACGTGTTCTACTGGGGTTTTGCCGGTTTGTTTTTTAACAATATAGTTTACTGAAGTTGAAGCTGCTGTTTCAGAAATTTTACCTGAAGCAACTCCCGTCGCTGGACCTACTACTGTTAAAGAACTTGTGTAGCATCCAGTTAAAAACATTCCAAAAAACAACAATACAAATACTCTCTTCATTTTTATCTCCACTTATCCCCAAAAACGAATCAATCACAAAACTTTGGCTGAATATACAGAAATATTAAGGCTTAATACAACTATAAATTGATTAAATTTAAAAAAGACTTATTTTACCTAGGAATTTAAGACAATATTTTCAGGTAGTTTAAGTTCGATATGAGTAAATTAACTTAAAACTCTTTTGGGTTTACCACTCAAACACGATTCAAGATTTTCGATCATTTGCAAATAAAATTTAGAATAATTTTCTTCTGTTACATAACCAAGATGAGGAAGCAACAAAGCATTTGGCAAGAATCTTAATTTATGATCTTGAGGTAAAGGCTCAACGTCATAAACATCTAAGCCTACCCCGGCAATTATATCTTCTTCTAGTGCTTCTACTAAATCTTTTTCATTAATGATTGGGCCTCTTGAGGTATTGATTAAAAAACATGTTTTTTTCATTATATCAAATTCTTTTTTTGAAATAAGATTTTTATATCTATCACCCAAAACAACATGCAAAGAAATAATATCAGATTGTTTTAATAGTTCCTCTTTGCTCATAGGTAAAACATTAAGTTTATTTGCAAAAGATAAATCTAGATTTTCACTCCAAACAACAACCTGCATACCAAAAGCTTGACCAATTTTTGCAACCTGGGATCCTATTTTACCTAAACCAATTATGCCTAGTACTTTTCCTTTTAACTCCAGACCAATGCTAGTTTGCCAATATCCTTGAAACATATTATCTATTTCTTGTTTCATGTTCCTCATTAACCCTAATATTAAGGCCCAAGTAATTTCTGCTGTAGGATTAGAATTAATTTCTGTACCACAAACAAGAATTTTTCTGTTTTTAGCTTCCTCCAAATCTATAGCTTTGTTTCTCATGCCGCTTGTCATTATATATTTTAAATTTTTCATGCCTTTAATTAAAGATTTTGAGATTTTTGTTCTTTCCCTCATTACTAAAATAGCGTCAAAACTTTCTAATTCTAATAGAGCTACATCTTCATTTGGAAAAGGCTTGGTAAATATTTTAAAGTCAAATTTGCCTTTATACTCTTCAATATTTACAAATTCTCTAAAAATGTTCTGATAATCATCTAAGACTGCAACTTTAATCATTTAGCTAAACCTTGAAGAACTATAAGCTGATAAATCTAAATTTGTTTTTTCATTTGCAAGAATATTAGAAACAATTTTTCCAGTTATTGCACCAAGTGTCCATCCCAAATGTTGATGACCAAAAGCGTAGATAATATTTTTATTATTTTTTGATGGTCCTATGACTGGAAGAAAATCTGGTAACGTTGGTCTAAATCCTAACCATTCATCTTCGTGTTTTTTTAATTGAGGAAGAAGTTCTTTTGCACAATTAACAACATATTGTATTCGCTTTTTTGAAATGGGATTTTCTAAACCTCCAAGCTCCACGGTTCCAACTGCTCTTAATCCTTGGTTCATTGGAGTCATGCCAAAACCTCTATCTAAAAAAATTACAGGTCTACTAATAAGTTTATCCATTCCTTTAAAATGAACATGATAACCTCTTTCTGTATCTAAGGGAATTTTTTCTCCAAGTTGATCTGTTAATTTTTTTGAAAAAGCACCACAAGCAATTACAGATTTTTCAAATTTATATTCCTTTGACTCGGTTTTAATTATAGTTTGATTTTCATCTAACTGTTTTAAAGATTTAACATCTTCTTTAATAAATTTTCCACCTCTTTCTAAAAATAGTTCAAATATTTTTTTTGTTAGACCGTATGGATCTCTTGCGTGATAAGCGTAATCATAGTAACAACCACCAGAGAAAACTGGTTTCAGGTTAGGTTCTAATTCTAAAATTTCCTTTACTGTTAATATCTTTTGTTTGACTCCTAAGTCTTTTCTAACTTTGATCTCTAACTCTCTACTCTTGATATTTTTATTAGTCCAAATATAAATAATTCCTTTCTGTTCTAATAAGTTGGTAGTGTCTATTTCTTGAAAAATTTCTTCATAGGCATCCATAGAAAGGTTCAAAATTTGATGCATATATTTTGCAGTATGCAACATCGACTTTTTGTTACAATTCTTGAGGTAATTAAATATCCAAGGTAACATTTTTGGAATATAGTTCCATTTTAGCGCCAGCGGTCCAAAAGAGCTAAAAAGCATTTTTGGAATATCGTATAGAACATCGGGTCTATTTAGTTGTAAAACTGCATAAGGTGAGAAGTGTCCAGCATTTCCATAAGACGCCATCATTCCTGGATCAGAACGATCAAATATTGTCGTTGGAATATTTTTTTTTAACAGCTGTAGTCCAATACAAACTCCTTGTATTCCACCACCAATAATTCCAACTGAAGAACAATTTCTTCCAGACATAGCTATGTTTTAATTCAAAATAATAATGATTTAACTGTGCCAGATTGTACTTCTTTTTGCTAGTTGCTAGCAACTATTTTTGGACGGCCTTTTTTTGATTTGTCTTTTTCCTTAGCTTCTTTAGCTTCTATGGAATCTAATTTGAATTCATTTTGTGCTGCTTCCAAGCTTGTGCTTTCAGTTTTCTTAAGATATCCATTAATATCTGCACCCTCTTCGGTTTTTAAACTTTCACTAAATAAAATGTCACCTTTTACTACTGCGCTACTTCCTATTACTATAGTTCTAGCAACAATTTTTCCTTCCAAGTGGCCATATATTTCAATTTTGTCGGCTTCTACCGGTCCCAGAATAGAACCTGTTTCTTTAATTACTAAATCGTTAGTATAAACTGCACCTTTGATTAATCCCGCTATATCTATAGCTCCTGAAGTTCTAAGAGTTCCCTCCAGAGAAAAAGTTTCACTAATTAAAGACCTTCCGCTATCATTAAGAGGTCTGGGTGCATTCTGTTTTTTTGATCCAAACATAATCCTATTTCAGCAAATTATAAGCAGGAATGCAACTGTTGAATCAATTTTTTTCAATTAAAATATACGCATTATTGGTTGTATTAGCCTATTGGCTGGTCTTTATGTATCTTGCAACTCATAACTATTCCCAAACCAAACATCATAGCCATCATTGATGACCCTCCATAAGAGAGAATGGGTAGCGGTGCGCCCACAATGGGTATTAAACCTAATACCATCCCCATGTTAACTGCCACGTATATAAAAAAGGCTGTTGCAAAACTGTAGCAAAATAATTTTCCAAAGGTATCTCTAACCATATTCCCTATGCCTATAACTCTCCAAGTAATTAAAATATAAAGTGCTAAAACAAAACAAGATCCAAAAAAACCAAATTCTTCAGAAAATAATGTGAAAATAAAATCAGTGTGTTTTTCTGGTAAATAATCCAGATAGCTTTGTGACCCATTTAGAAAACCTTTTCCAAATAACCCTCCAGAGCCTATTGCTATTTTAGATTGTGTAATTTGATAGCCTGCTCCTAAAGGATCCCTGCTTGGATCTAAAAAAGTTAGAATTCTAGACTTTTGGTAGGGTTTTAAAAAAGAAATTGCAACCGGAGTAACTGTCAAAAAAACTAATGAGAGATAAGCAAAAAATTTCATTTTTACTCCAGCTAACCAAATAACTACCGCGCCTCCTGCAGCAATTAGAAAGGCTGTACCTAGATCTGGTTGTGTAAGCACTAAAATAACTGGAGCACTCAAAGCAAATATCGGGCTTAATAAAAACTTTGCTCTATTAACATCCCCTGAGGAAATTCTATGATAGTATTTGGCTAAAAATAAAATTAACCCTATTTTCATTAATTCTGAAGGTTGTAAGTTAATAAAATAAAGACTAAGCCATCTTTGGGATCCAGAAGAAGTTAAACCAAAGTATTTAACTAAAACTAATAAGGTAAGGATTGCCAAATAAATAGGTATACTCCAGGTATACCAAAAGTTTGTTCTAAAAAAAGAAACTACAATAAACAAAGAAAAAAATACAAAAAATCTTACAATATGGCTTTTTGTATGATAAGCAAACTCTCCTCCGTCTGTTGAATACATTGCAAAAAAACTTATTAATCCTAAAATTAAAATAGAAAAAAGTAAAATTAAATCCAAAGAGAATATTTTATCTCTTAAAGTTAAATGGGATTGAATTGATCCTTGTTTAAACATTATGTTGTTTGTCCTTTACCTCTTTCAGCCTCTCTTAAAGGATGTCTTTCTAAAACTTTTTTGATAACTTTTTTTGCTATTGGTGCAGCGCTTTTACTTCCTGATCCCCCGTGTTCTACTACAACACTAATGGAGTACCTTGGGTCCTTATATGGAGCAAAAGCAACGAATAGCGCATGATCTCTATCTTCGTAAGGCAAATCTTCATTTTTAATTTCTAATTCTCTTTGTCTCTCAGTAAATCTTTTCACCTGTGAAGTACCAGTCTTACCAGCAAAAACAAAATCTTTTTGTGTTAATCTTGATCCGTATGAAGTTCCACCAGGTTCATTAGTTGCAGCAAAAAGAGCATCTTGAACAAATTTTATATTTTCTGGATTTTTAAATAAACTTTTGTATTTAAATTTGGCAATAAATTCATATAAACTAACAACGTCATCGGAAAACATTTTTTTATCTTTAATAAATTGATCTAAATCTAAATATTCATCTTCTAATTTATCATCAAAAATAATCTTAGGTCTTATTTCATAACCACCATTTGCAATTTGTGCTGTCATTAAACAAAGTTGCAAAGGTGAGCTCTGCCAGTAACCTTGTCCTATTCCTGCGTGAAGCGTTTCACCAAGGTACCAGTTTTTACCAATATATTTTTTCTTCCACCTTGTATTTGGTACAACTCCCGTTCTTTCTTCAATAAGTCCTTTTAAAACTGGTTTTCCTAAACCAAATTTACTTGCGGTTTCGGATAGACGATCGATACCTAGTCTTCTTGCAACTTCGTAAAAATATATGTCACATGACTGTTTAATACCCTCTCTCATATTCATATAGCCATGTCCTTTTTTCTTCCAACAGTGAAATTTTTCACCGTAAAGTTCGATTGAACCTGTGCACTGAATTGCTGTTTTTGGATTGAACGTATCATTTTCTAATGCGCTTATTGCTGCGAGTAATTTGATTGTAGAGCCTGGTGGATAAAGACCTGCAATCGCTTTATTTATTAAAGGTTTGTCTCTATGTTTGATTAATGAATTCCAGTTTTTTTTATTTATTCCGTGTACAAATAGATTAGGGTCAAATATTGGGGAGGAGACCATAGAAATAATATCTCCTCTATAAATATCCATAACGCAAATTGCCCCCGACTTACCTTCTAAAAGTTTTGAAGATAGCTCCTGTACTTCTAAATCTAGTGTTGTTCTAAAATTCTTCCCAGCTTTTCCAGGATCAATTGATACTTCTTTAATTCTTTTACCGAATGCGTTAACTTCATATCTTTTATAACCAACATCCCCTATAACTTCGGAGTCAAGTCTATTTTCTAAACCTGTTTTTCCAACTCTAGTACCTGTAGCAATTTTATTTTTTAAATACTCTTTTGTTTCTAAATCTTTTTTACTAGCTCTTGATACATAACCAATAATATGGGCTGACGAAGGTTCTGTATAAATTCTAGCAACAGAAACTACTGGTTCTGCACCTTGTAGCTCGTGTAAAAATAAATTTATTCTTGAAAATTCAGACCATGTCAAATTATCTGAAATAACAACTGGGTCCCAAGGTTTTTGAGACGCGATCTTTCTTCTAATTTTAAAAATATCTCTTTCTGCTAAGTTCAAAATATTTTTTAGTCTAAAAAGTAAAACTCCTAAGTTTTCTGAATTTTCTGGAACAATGTGTAGCTGATAAACTTGCTTGTTTGATGCTATTTCATTTCCAAAATAATCTTTAATAAGTCCACGTGGTGGTGAAAATTTCCATTCACGAAATCTATTCTTATCTGATAAAGTTTTATATTTTTTACTTTCGTTGATTTGTAAAGAAATTAATCTTCCAACAATTCCAAAAACAACAACAGCCTTGGCGGCAGAAATAATAAACATTCTTCTTCCGATTAATCTTATTTTGCTTTCCCCTCCTGAACTAATCATAAGTCCTCAGAGATATAACTTTTCTATATAGTTCAAACATAAACCAAAAAACTGGGTACAGAATAAATGTAAACATAGAGTTATAAAAACTTGTAACATACTCAATTTTCATTTCTGTAAAATTATGGATTAAAATGTATCCAATTACATTTCCACCGAGTATTGCTAAAATGAAAGTAAACCAGTCAGTAAAGAGTGTGCTTCTCACTGTGGCATTTCTTACATATGCAGCAACTAGAGAAATAAACAGGTAAGAAAGAGGGCTAGTTCCAAGCGGTAAACTCAAAACTACATCGTTAATCATTCCACACAAAAATACAAAGCCATAGCCTAAGATGGAAGGATCTCTTAAAATCCAATAATAAATTATTATGTATTGAAGATTAAAGGAAAAAATTTTCCAATAATAAAATTGAGTATGAAATTCGGAAATACAAATATAAATTAGTAAAATTAAAGGTGCCAAACGTAATATGCCCTCTTTGAATACCTTTAGATTTATTGCCATTTTACATTGCCTCCGCGTCTGTTACTTGTTCCAAAACTACATTTACAAGAAAGATTTGTGTTGGGTCGGTAAACAGTTTGACCTTTATACGACTGTCTTCCATTTGTGCTTTTCCAATAGAAATCCCAGGTACTAAAACTCCATCTTTTCCGGAGGTATAAACTAAATTATCATCTTCAGGATAAAAATTTTCCGGCAAATACTCTAAGCTTGGTTTTAATTTGCCTATGCCTGAAAGAATTGCTTGGTCACCAGAGGGGGATATAACTACAGGTATTTTGCTATTGAGATCATTTAAAAGTAAAATCCTAGAAGAAATATAATTTACCTCTACTATCCTTCCGATTAAATGTCCTTTACTTAAAACCGGCATCCCCAATTTAATATCAGAATTTGAACCTTTGTTTATAATAACTGAATTTAAATAAGGGCTATTTTTATCCAACATTATCTTTGCTCCAACTGTCGTAAAAGCTAACTTTTCATCTATTTGTAATGTCTCTTGTAGTTGTTTGTTTTCAGTTTTAAGATAAGAAGTATTAAGCTTTTGTTTTCTAAGTTCCTCTACCTCGGCTCTTAATTGCTCATTTTCTTCGTAAATAAATAAATGTTTAACAAAGAAATCTTTTGATGCGGCGGAGAATTTTATTGGTGATGATGAAATTGCAGAAATTCTATATATGCCATCATTGATTAAGCTTCTTAAAAATTTTACAGGTTTTAATTGTGTATTGTCTAATGCAAAAATACTAATTGAAATTAAAATTAGAGCGAAAAGAGAAAATTTTTGCCTTGCTCCCCTCTGCAATAATGCAGAGCGAATAGCTATACCAAAATCATCTCTGCTTGTTGCCATTGCTTATATAACAATAAATTAGTACTCCGATAACATTGTCGAAAATAATTCTTCTTGTTCCAATGCTTTTCCAGTTCCTACAGCTACACAAGAAAGAGGATCGTCTGCTATCTGAACTGGTAGTCCTGTTTCTTTTGAAATAAGTTTATCGATATTTTTAAGTAAAGCCCCACCTCCCGTAAGAATAAGGCCCATATCTACTAAGTCCGCTGATAATTCTGGGGGTGTATTTTCTAATGCAGTTTTTACTCCAGCCATCATGATGTCTAAGGTTGGTTTTAAAGCTGCTGCTGTATCCTCTTCTTTTAGAGTTATCTCTCTTGGAGTTCCAGACCTAATATCTCTTCCCTTCATTAAATATGTGTTTCCTGAAGTTGCAATTGCTGTTCCAATTTCTTTTTTTATTTTCTCAGCACTTGCTTCACCAATTAGTAAGTTAAATTTTTGCCTCATATAACTAATAATAGCTTGATCCATTGCATCCCCAGCTACTCTCAAAGATCTTGAGTAAACTACTCCGCCTAAAGACATAACTGCTATTTCAGTAGTTCCACCACCTATATCAACTACCATTGATCCTGTTGCTTCGGAAATGGGAAGACCTGCTCCGATTGCCGCTGCAATTGGTTCTTCGATTAATTGTACTTTTCTAGCACCTGCGGCTAAAGCTGAGTCTTGAATAGCTTTTCTCTCCACTGGTGTTGAACCGGTTGGAACGCAAACTAATATTCTAGGATTTGCAAAAGCATTTTTTTTATGAACTTTTTTAATAAAGTGTTTTATCATCTCTTCCGTAACTACAAAGTCAGCAATAACTCCATCTTTAAGGGGTCTTACAGCTGATATATTGCCGGGTGTTCTACCTAACATAGTTTTTGCCTCATCTCCTACTGCTAAAACTGATTTTTTTCCTTTTTCTTCAATTATAGCAACTACTGAAGGTTCATTTAAAACAACTCCTCTTCCCTTAACAACTACAAGGGTATTTGCGGTTCCAAGGTCGATCGCCATATCTTGCGACCACATTTTAGAAATTTTATTTAATCCAAACATTTTTATATTCCTCTCACTTTTTCTTGCTCATACTCCTCGGGAGCTGTTTTTTTACGTTTAATTATCATCTTATTTAATGCGTTTAAATAAGCATTGGCAGAGGCAACAAGAGTATCTGTGTCAGCTGCTTGGCCAACAGTTGTCTTGCCTTTTTCTTCAATTCTAACACTCACGGTTGCTTGGGCATCAGTTCCTTCTGTTACAGCATGTACCTGGTACAATTGAAGTTTAACATCGTGAGGATATAATTTTTTTATACATTTAAATATTGCATCAACCGGGCCATCGCCTGTTTCACTTGCTTTTTTTAGATCTCCATACACCTCTAGTGTCATTTCTGCTTTCTGAGGTTCTCCAGTTCCTGCAAACACTTTTAGAGACTTTAAGTTAATAACATTGCTCTCTTTAATTAAACTATCATCTACCAAAGCGATGATGTCTTCATCATAAACATGTTTCTTTTTATCTGCTAGGATTTTAAATTTTCCAAAAGCAGTTTGAATTACGTCGTCTGTTACACCTGCATAACCAAGATCGCTGAGTTTGTCCTTAAATGCATGTCTTCCTGAATGTTTTCCCATAACGAGTGACGTTTTTTTTACTCCAACACTCTCTGGTGTCATGATTTCATAAGTATTTCTGTTTTTTAGCATTCCGTCCTGATTAATCCCTGATTCATCAGGACGGAATGCAAAAAAACAGAAATACATATGAAATCATGACACCAGAGAGTG
>MDTA01047236.1_pt1 | contig 10454 bp, 2 predicted proteins | sample 811151 | NCBI WGS metagenome assembly MDTA01 (sample SAMN05326648, study PRJNA326480) | marine metagenome | isolation source: seawater | place: Indian Ocean: South | collected 2010 | reverse complement strand
TCATCAAACCAAATTGCATTCCCCCAACTTTTATGCATATCTCGTCCAGTTTCATCCTTAACTAGCGCATGCCCCAGTAGAGTTTTAAAAGGAGCTTTACCTTCTAATTCTGCTGCCATTGCCAATAAGGAATAAAACCAATTTCTAAATTGTCCAGGAAAACATTCAGTAACAAAATCACCTGGAAACCAATCAGACCAGTATTTTTTATCCGAATTATATTTTAAAGTAGAAAATGGAACAATGCCCGCATCAAGCCATGGATTACCTACATCTTTTATTCTTGTACCAATTAATCCAGTATCAGGGTGTTTAATTTTTACCTTGTCAATCCATGGTCTATGAGGTGAATTCCCATTGAATTCATCCCACCCTTCTACTGCTAAGTCTTCAAGCTCATCTTTTGAGCCAATAACATAGAAACTACCATCTTCAAATGTCCAAATTGGTAATGCCAAACCCCAAAATCGTTTTTTTGAAATCATCCAATCACCCATATTATCAAGCCACTCATGTTCTCGATCTTGTCCCCATGGTGGAATCCAATTAATGTCATCGACAATATCTTTGATTTTTCTTCGCCAATCCATATTTATATACCATTCATCTACCAAGCGAAACACTAATTCATCTCCAGAACGCCAGCAATGTGGATATACATGAGGGTAATCTTCAGAATGAACAAGATAGTTTCGTGATTTTAAATCATCAATAATTTGATTAGTAGTATTAGAATCTGTAGCAACCTTTCCACTTAGCCATCCAAATTTTTCGATGAACTTTGATTCTTCATCCAAAGGAGCAATATTAACTAAATTTTTAGATTTCCCAACTTTGTGATCTATATCACCACATCCTGGAGCCATATGCACAATACCAGTTCCTTCTCCAGCTACAACAATATCACTTCCCATTGAATCTTTACCTGGGTTTATCACTCGATGTTGAATAACAGCTGATTCTCCTCTTTCTTTTAATTGATCATTTGATATCGGAAAACCACCCTTAACATTTTGGGCCTCAAATTCATCGTATGGTCCATCATATTCCCATCCAACTAAATCTTCACCTTTAACTGTACCTAATTTTTTAAATCCACCCCGTTCATTAAAAATCTGTGCTATAGTTTTTAACTTAGGTACACCTTCAATCCATTGTTTCTTTTCTTTAAATTGCTTCTCTAAGCGTTGAAATTCTAAGTTCTCTTCAGCAAAATAATAAATTGAGCCATCTTTAGTCTGTATTTTTAAATAATCAAGAGAGGAATTAATACCAACGACAACATTAGAAGTTAATGTCCAAGGTGTTGTTGTCCAGATTAATAAATATTCATCTTTTTTATTTCTGATTGGAAATCTTACAAAAACAGATCGATGTGCAACTAATTTTCTCCCTTCAATTATTTCCATTTGAGAGTAGGAAGTTCCAGACCTACCACTCCATGGAACCACATCCGATCCACGATAAACCTTACCCTCATCCCATAGTTTTTTTATAAAAGACCAGATTGTATAATTATTCTCATCAGACATTGTATAATAAGAATTATCCCAGTCCATCCAATAGCCGAGCCTTTTTGACTGTTCTGTTTGTATATCAGAATATTTTTTTACTCTTTCCTTACAAAGATTTACAAATTTTTCAATTCCAATTTCTTCTACTTCTCTTTTTGACTTAACACCTAATTCTTTTTCAACTTCAATTTCAACCCATAAGCCTTGACAATCAAAACCATTTTGATAGCGAAGCTCAAATCCATTCATAGATTTATATCGATTATAAATATCTTTTAGAGTCCTGCCCCAAGCATGATGTACTCCCATAGGATTATTTGCGGTTATAGGGCCATCAATAAAACTCCATTTTGGATTACCAATATTTTTTTTACGGAGTTTTTCAAAGATCTTATTCTTCTGCCAATAATCGAGTGTATTATGCTCTTCAGCAATAAAATCAATTTTATTATCTACTTTTTTAATACTCATAAGATCAGGTAATTAATATAAAATTAAGAAGAGGAAATTATCTATTTATATTGAAATAGGTAAATATGTTTTAGTAATAAATACTTAAGAAAAACAATTAATATAATTTAATAATTCAATGTAAAAAATTTAGAAGAACCATTTGGCTTTTTCACAAGTAATAGTAGTGTCCCTTTTGAGCGAGACTTTTCAGCAAGTTTATTAAATTCTGATAACTTTGTAACTTTTTTTGTACCTACACGTTTTATAATATCCCCTTCACGAATACCTTTTTGAAATGCTTCTCCTGATGGGTCTATTTTAATTACAACCAAAGCATCATCATCATTTAATTCATATTTTTCTTTTAAAACACGATTAATTTTTTTCAATTCAAAACCAAACTCATTTGATTGATTTTGTTCGATAATTGCTAATCTTTCTGGGTTTTCTGGCAGCTCTTTTAAAACTACAGAAATATTTTTTTCCCTACCATTACGAACTACTTTCACTATACTTTTACTATCTGGAGCCGTAAGAGAGACAACATTCTTTAGATTAGAAGTGTTCTCAATTTTTTTGCCATCAAATTCTATAATTACATCTCCTTCTTCAATTCCACCTAACATAGCTGGACTATCATTCAATACATCAGTAATTAAGGCTCCATTACGCGTATTAAGTTCTAGTGCTTCTGCTGTTTCATTATCGAGTTCTTGAATAAGTACCCCAAGCCATGAACGAGTGACATAACCTTTATTAATCAAATCATCCATAATTCTAGCTGCCATATTAGAAGGTATAGCAAATCCAACTCCACGATTAGAACGTTCATAACCTCCAGTTGCAATCGCTGTATTAATTCCAATTAATAAACCTTCCATACTTAATAATGCTCCGCCACTATTTCCAGGGTTAATAGCTGCATCGGTCTGTATAAAATCTTCATAGCTTTGACTATTCATAATATTGCTCCTACCTAATGCAGACACAATCCCCGTTGTTACAGTGTGGCTCAAATTTTCTGAGAATGGACTTCCTACTGCCATAACCCATTCTCCAACACGAATATTATCAGAATTTCCAAGTTGTACTTCTTTAAGATCTTTGGCATCTATTTGGAGTATTGCTAAATCTGTTTTTGGATCAGTCCCAACTATTTTTGCATCATATTCTCTTTTATCAAATAACTTAACCCGGATATTATCCATATCTTGTACAACATGATTATTTGTCATTATATATCCATTATCAGAATCAATAATTACACCTGATCCTAACGCATTTGTTCTAAACTCTTTTTGTTTAGGGCTATTTGGATTATAAAAGAAAAACCCAAATTCATCAAAATTTTGCATTGAAATGATTTTATCAGTTACAATTGTAACAACTGCAGGTTTTGCCATTTCTGCTACATCTGCAAATGAATCACTGAATTGTTTTACAACAGAATTTTGACCATTTACAATTCCAATTATTATAATTATATAAAGAAGTATTTTTTTCATTTTTATTTATTCTAATTAGTCTATATATGCAAAATTATTCAATGAGTTCCAAAATAAATAAAAAGCCTCTATATTTCTAAAGAGGCTTTTTAAACTATATCATAAAGATGCTATTTTAAAAATAGCATCTTTTTTGTTGCCTGAAATGAATTTATCTGTATTGAATAAAAATACATACCTGAAGATACCATTTCACCAAATTCATTAGTACCATCCCAAGTAATGGAGTGGAAACCTGGGCTATAGGTACTTGAAACTAATGTACGAATTTTTTGTCCCATCAAATTATAAATATTTAAACTCACCTTAGACTCATCTGGAAGATCAAATTGAATCTCTGTTATAGGATTAAATGGATTTGGAAAATTTTGATGAAGAGCAAATTCAACAGGAAGTATTTGTATCGTTGATGAAGTTGTCCGTTCAATTAGATTTACTAGGCGACCATCTGATCCTGCAATATTACTATTATCAATAGATATATTTGCAACATCACGTTCATCACCAATAAACTCTACAGGAATAGAAACATAACTTTGGTTATTCGATTCAATATACCCACCACTTAAATTCGCAACAATTACTTTTAATTGTCCTGGCTTTATTTCAGAATAATCTAATGTAATATTATCCTGAATAATTGGTAAAGATGGTGCATTAAGAGCAATAAGACTTGGGTTATATAATAATTCAAACTCTAAACCACGTACTATACTATTATAATCAATATTAATTGAAAGTTCAGATTGATCATTATCACTAACTAGATCAATATATGCTATTTCATTAGGATCAAAACCTAGCGCTCTAGTATTAGTACCAAAAATAATATCTACCATTAAAATAATATCAGAAATATTAATTTCTTCATCTTTATTGACATCACAATTTCTAAACTCGTCTTCCGTTGGGACATCTAATTCTAGGGTAAAATCCACTACTGATAACACATCTGAAATATCAACATCACTATCAAAATCAGAATCTCCAAAAGTAAACGGAACAGTACAATCAATATTAGATGGTCTAGATTCTAAATCACCGTAATTATCCGTTGACCAAAAGGCAGTTACTTGGTAACAATATGTCTGATAATTTGGACTTGCATCGAGTATTGCAAATGTATCATTTGTTGCAGTGCTAAACTCTTCATTATCGTTAGCATCTACTTTATAAATTCTATATTCTATCAGATCATCACGACTTAACGTAGAACTATTCATTGAATTAAATAAAGGACGTTTGGGTTCAACATTATCAAAATTTGCGGGCGAAAGAGCGCTAGTACTAGCGATTAAAGAAGAATAAATACCATCATTATCATAATTTGGAACATTATAAGATGAAGAGAATGTCTCTGGGCCTCTACCACCACCATAGGACATGACCTGCGCTGCCGTCATATAATCGCCACCATAACCTAGGGCATCTCCAACGATCCATTCACCATTATAAAATGTATACATATTTTCTGGATAGTCTACTAGGCCATCTACACCAAAACCTTCTACATCTGCCCATCCTGATGTAAAAGTTGCAATAACATAGAAAGATCCATATAAACCAGCTATCTCAGGATAAACAGTTGCCCAACCATTTTCTGCAACTGCTTCTTCATCATGTAATAAATTACCTGGAACACCATTATTGTCATCAAAAACTAAAACTCGAATAGGACCATGCGTGGCATTTGGCCATGGCCAAAATTCATCACCTTCCGACAAAATATAAATTGAAGCTGCCATAACATCAAAACTACCGCCAACATCAAACTTTGTTCCATGTGCGAAGCCATCTTCATATGTATCGTTAAAATAAAAAGCATTATCCAAAGTACCGTCATCATATTGTAGTGTTAATTCTTGGCCATCACCCGGAGTTCTCCATGAGAGATGGACTTGCTCATCCAAAGGCTCCACATTCAAACCTGCTGGATTTGGCATATCAGGACTTAATACCATATCTAATAAAGTAGGATCAGCTTGTGCAAGAATATCTGCATCTTCAGATAATGAGTAAAATCCTGATCGTCTAGCGGTAATTGTATTACTACCTACATCTAAATTCCAAAGCGTATATGAACCATCAGGACCAGTTGTATCAGATTGGCTACCTGAAGAGACAATTACACTATCAATTTCATCACCATTTGGATCTTTAATAAATCCTGTAACATCCCCATAAACATAAATCGGTTGAGCAGTAACAGTAACTGGAACACTTTCATAATTTTCATCGCCTTCTCCACCTTCATAAACCGATGTTACACCAAACTCATATTCAATCTCATTTGATAAATTATAAACAGTATATCCAGTCGTATCAAAAATAGCAGCATTATTTAGTACACCATCAAGATAAACATTATACCCCAAAAAGTCGTATTCAAGTCGACTCTCTCTGTCATCAGAAGTAACAGAAAAATTATCGACATAGTACCAATTAATATCGTAGGTAGTTGCACCAAAACAATGGAATCTAACTTGTATAGTCTCCGTTAATCCCGTGACATTATAGGTGAACGGTGTAAAACTAAAACTTCCATCACCAGTAGTATCCCCATCAGCATTAACTATTGGAGCATTATCAAACTCATCTAATACCGTCCATTCAGTTTGACCTCCTGTTTTATATTCCACAGAGAGAAATTCTGCACCAGTTGCATCAAAATTACTGAACTCCATATCGAAAGAGACTGTCACCTCTGTTAAATCTCCCAATGGCACCGCAGGAGCATATAAACTTTGATCATAGTTTAATGAAGTAGGATTCCAATTAAATTGAAATGAAGGCTCTGGGCTACCAGTGAAATCATTCCAATACCAATTTTCACCATCAACTAACCAAAGGTCTAATAAGCCTCCTTCATCAAAATCTTCATAATAAGGAATTCCTAACTGAAGTATAGTAGGATCGGTCCAATAAATAGAAACTTCTTCATCCCATACTTCTGCATATACATTAGTTGGTTTTGCAGGATCAAAATCTGATGGGGTTCCACACATTATATCAGTTGATTCAGACTCTCCTTCATTATATATAGCTTTTATATAATAACAGTACTCTTCACCATTGGTTAACTGAGAATGGGTATATGATAATTCTGTTGTTGAAGTAATTAAAACATCATCACTAGCATTATAAATTCTATAAGTATCAAAGCTACCACACTCTGCTGGAATATCTCTTGAAGAAGATTCTTGCTGCACAGCATATCGCATTGGATTATTTACTATTTCAGTGTAAAAATCTATTTGTTCATCTGAAACTCCTAGTTCTTCCATCTTAATCATTTCTGATGGCCAAACAGTACGAATTGAATTCTCAATTGGATTATAATTCTCTCTGGCTCCTGATTCAGAGACTAATAATTCATAATTTCCAGTAGCCCCTCCGTATCCATCAACCACAACATAATACTGACCTGGTTGTAAGGTAACTCCAAAAAGTCCACTTGGGGGATAGGGTGCATTATAATAGCCATATGGGCAATTAGTATAATCATCATCATTGTAATTCCCTGTGCTTGTGGGAGTAATGCAATCTTGATCATTTGTGAAAATTTCTAATTTTGTATCATAATCTGTAAAATCACTACAGAGTGTAAAATCATAAGTAGTTGTTTGGTCAACATTTAAGGTATATGCAACATCTTCCCCGGCAAAAGTGACTGGCCAATTGTCACCATTTCCAGCATTAGTATATTGATGACTATAGGGCATCTCATCTATAGGAAAGTCACCACAACCAATATTACCAATAGGCTCACCCCATGAAATAATATTTTCTTGGCTTCCTCCAAATACATTCAAAGCAACAGGAGGACATAACTCTTCTTGAGCAAGTAAACTAAAATTAATAAAAATTAGAATTGGTAAGAGTAATAGCTTTTTTATCAAAACAAAATCTCCTTAAGAGTCTTATTAAATTTTTATGATATGGTATAGACTAACGCAAATGATATCACGCTTGAATTTAGTAAGACTCATAACCATTTCAATTAATTTTATACTATAAGATAAATTCTATCTTAATTAGAATAAAATTAAAATTATTTACATATTAGATGTATACGTTTTTATATACTTCTTTGGAAACTAAATAACCAATTATCAAAATTTGAATTAATATTACCATCATTATAACGAAAATATGGGATATCAACTCTTAAATAAAAATCTCTTTCAAAAAAAGTTCTATTAATACGAATTCCAATACCAGCATCACCTAATATTCTATCATTAAATGAACTCCCCAGAGTATTTAACTCTTCATTATATCGATCCCAAAATATTCCCAAATCCATAAACCCAGCTAATTCAAAATTAATATCAATCTTAGGAATATCATTTAAAATACTAATTTCTGATGAAAATGCAACTAAAGCTTCAGCACCTCTCATACCCTTTCCAACAAAACCTCTTATATTGCCTTCACCTGGCATATGATAATGCGCAAATAGAGAATCCTGGCCATAAAACTGATCAACTAAATAATTTTTTCTCAATAAATCATTTGAGCTATTACCTTCAATATTATATCCTTCTTGACCTGGGACACCTAAATTACTAGCCCAAATTTTCCCAAGAATGAGCCTCTCTTTTAACTTAATCTTTTTAAATGATGTTGATAGTTCCCCCGTAGCTGTTAATCTTGAAAAATCCCATGTTGAATAACTGCCAAGTGTAGACGCAGCATTAATATTTAAAGAAATAGGACCAAAACCTGTGTCCCAACCCAAGTAACCAACAGCTAATCTACCATTTGAATTATAACCTAAAGCATTAGCACGCGTTGGATCATATTCTGGTTGTACATAGAACCCTAATGAGAAGTTATGAGTTGGTGTACTTCCATATACGCGGTTCCAATCCTTCTCAATTTCCCCTCCAAACTCTTTTACTCCAGGACGATTAAATGCCCAAAAATGAAATGTTGTTCTCGGAAAAAAATGTACTGGCTGTCTCCAGCCACCTAAATACCAATAAATTTCTTTATTATCTAATCCATAATTTAATCGTAATGTTGTAGACTCATATCTGCTGTAATCATAATCCAAGGTTAAACCAGGAGAAATACCTGATGTCTCTTTATGATAATAAATATAAGGCATCCATCGTATAACATATTCATCTCTAGGGTTATACCACAATCCTGGCCAGTCAAATATAATTCTACGCTTCATATGAGTACTATTATTCCGATAATCGAGATCAACAGTTTGTACATCGGGGTCTAGGGTAACTGAAATTGGTTTTTTATCTACATTATAGATAAATGTATCTTCAAATCTCCACAAATGATTTTTCCACCATCTTCTGTCTGTTGAGCCATCATCAAACTTAGTTTCCACAAGCAAAGGCATAAATCGATTGCCTTTACTTTCAATGCCTAATTTAATTTCCCAATTATTATTGGATTTTTTAGATTTTTTAAAGGACTCAATTCCATAATCCATATGGCGAGTTGTATGCAACCATGCATCAAAGAACCAATTTAACTCTTGATTAGTAAACTCTTCCATAGCATCAATAAATTTTTGTTCATTTACATGCTTTAACATCCATTTATTGTAATAATGTTGCATGGAAGCATAATAAAGAGAATCACCAAGTATATATTTTAATTCCGTAAGCATGAGTGCAGATTTTGTGTAAGCATTTCTCCAATAGGACGCGCTGTTCTCATATTGATAAGCAGATCGACTGATATTCTCATCATAACCACTTCGCATATAATCAATAACACGCCATTGATCTGAATGCAAATCATTATCAAAAGGCCAATATTTTTTTTGATAATTTTTATAGCGATCTGAATTTTCTAAATCAAAACCATGTGGACCATAGCGTTCCATAAGATAGTGTGTTGTTTGAGTCGTTGTAAATCCCTCATCCATCCAAGCTTCATTAAGCTCATTATTAGCAAGTATACCATAAAAATAAATATGGCCATACTCATGTACTATTAAGCCTTCACTATCTCTACCATTCATCACAAGCATTGGATACTCCATACCTCCATTTTTCACTCTATCTGTAGTTGTAATTTGTGGATAAGGATATTTGCCAAATTTGTCTTCCAACCATGCTATAGCACGAATTGATCGTTTAAGTACTTCTTTTGTCCATTTTGATCCACGCCCTTTATCATAAAGAACATGAATGTCAATATCATTATGAGTACCACCTTCATATAAAAAATTCTTCGATGCAACCCATGCAAAATCATGAACATCTTCTGCAAAAAATGATACTATCCTTCTTTCAGTAGAGTCAGGCTTAACATAGGTGGAATCAAATTGTTCAACCCAATCATCATATTCAATAGATGTATCTACTTTTACAGATTCCCAACCAGGATCACCAGATGTTACGATTCCAGTTGCACCAATAATAAATTCTTTTGGAAGATCAAATTCTACATTAAATACACCAAACTCACCATAAAACTCACCCTCAGCATGAAAAACATCAGCATGCCAACCATCTTGATCATAAACAACAACTTTTGGATACCATTGCGCCATATTATACTGACCTTTAAAATATCCTGCGCGTTCTACCATTTCACCTACATGATGAGTCCAACTCAAATCAATACGCATGGTCTCACCCGGAGCGAGTTTATTTAATAATTGGGCTTCTAAAATTGTATCATCAATAGAATAATCTCTTAGAAAAGGATTACCTTTCTTTGCTATCGTAAATTCATGTACTTCTATTTTACTTTCAAATCCATCTAATTGTTTTTTAAAATATTTTGCCCGACTGGCCCTGCCAGCATTTCCAATATATTCACGATATTTTACAGACTCCAACTGAAATGCATTAGGATATAGATGAAAATAAATTCGATCAAGTGAATCTGGAGAATTATTAGTGTATTTAACTACAGATTTTCCCGTTAACTGTTGAATAGAATCATGGAGAACTATTTCCATATCATAATCAACTTTTTGTTGCCAATAATTATCTAATGG
>MDTA01215823.1_pt1 | contig 10455 bp, 5 predicted proteins | sample 811151 | NCBI WGS metagenome assembly MDTA01 (sample SAMN05326648, study PRJNA326480) | marine metagenome | isolation source: seawater | place: Indian Ocean: South | collected 2010 | reverse complement strand
TGGAGCATCTGCTTCTGGACTTGAAGTGATGGGTGTTGATGGGAAATGGAATAAGGTGACTGCTGATAGTGAACATATCGTTATGAACTGTGGTGACATGCTGCAAAGACTGACTAACCATCAATTAAAATCCACGACACATCGGGTTGTGAATCCGCCGCGCGAGCTTTGGCATACGCCTAGATACAGCATCCCATTTTTTTGCCATCCTCAACCTCATATGAAGTTAGATGCACTTTCACAGTGTGTGCCAGCTGGTGCATCTCCAGTAGACGAACCTATTACAGCTGGAGAATACTTAAATGAGAGACTTACTGAAATTGGTTTAAAAAATCAGCAAAAATAGGTGCTTGTCTTGCGCTCTTAGTATCTTCGCGACATGAAGTTTTTTATGTCAATTTTATCTGTAATTATTTTAGCTGCTTCGATATATAGCTGTCAATCAGCCGAAGCTCATGATGTGAAACAAATCTCAAGTAATCCAACCAACTTTGATTGGAGCAACGACCCACTCGTGGTGAAAATTGACTATGACAATCTTCAGTCAGATTTAGATATAGATGAATTAGAAAATATAGTAGCTGATTTATACAATTATTTTCACTTACAACAGACTGGTGATTCGGCAGATTTCCATGCTCACTTTCACTATTTCCCTAAGTATTATGATAATGACACTGTATTTAAGCCCATGTTATATACGCAGACAAAGTCTTGGTGGGACAAGGGTTACAGGAATTCAGTAAAAGAAATCAATGTGGATTTTGCTAGTGAGTGGATTGATGAAAACACTCAAAAGGTAGCTCTTATTGGGTTTGACATAATCTACAGTCTAGAGTTTAGTGAAATTTTCCAAGGAACACCATCTTCTTTTGAGTTATTTATTAAGAATAAAATGCCAGACGCTGATGTAAGGTATGAAGAGGAGTACGTTACAGGTTATAATGGAAAAACTGAACTAATTAGAAGAGTTGTTGCAGATGGAAACTCAGGTGTGTTTGTTTTTTCTGACCTGGATAAATTTGACCCTCGTTTTATGTCATTAGATATTGGTAAAAACCCAGACACTAATAAACTGCTTAAGTGGGACACTAAGATTGAGCTTCTAAGAGCTAAAAAAGAAGCTGATGATAAGTAAGCTTTGTGTTAAAGACGAATCTTCTAAGTTAGAGGCAGTTGTTGTTGGTATTGCAGATGATTGGGGCCCCAACCCACTACCAGAGGAAGCAGTAGATCCTAAATCTAGAGAGCACCTTATAAATGGCACCTACCCTATTGAGTCAGATGTAAAAGCTGAACTTGAATGCCTTGCTAACAAACTTCAAGAAAATGGAGGGTCTACTTCGTTATGTAACACTACCTATTTTTAGGTCTTAAAATCTATGCAAAGAACTCATAACATACTTATGATTAGACCAGCTGCCTTTAGAATGAATGAAGAAACAGCTGGAAACAACTACTATCAAAAAGTCCTAGACAACCTTAGTCCTCAAGAAGTAATGGACAAGGCAATCGAGGAGTTTGACGCTATGGTTGAAACTCTAAGATCTGAGGGAATGAACGTAATAGTGTTTGAGGACAATCCTGACTCTGACACACCTGATTGTTTGTTCCCAAATAATTGGATTAGCTTTCACACTAATGGTCAAGCTGGTCTCGTAGGACTCTACCCTATGTTTGCCCCAAATAGAAGAGAAGAAAGAAGAGAAGACGTAATTGTAGACCTTAAACATATCCACAATTTTCAAATAGACGAAGTTGTTGATTTCACAGAGTTTGAAGATCATAATGTTTTTCTTGAGGGAACTGGCAGCATAGTCCTAGACAGAAATAACCGGAAAGCATACGCAGCAATCAGTCCTCGCACAGACCGAGTAGCATTTGAGCATTTTTGCGAAACTCTAGATTACGAAGGTGTAGTTTTCGAGGCAATGCAAACTGTTGGCGACAAGCGTGAGCAGATTTACCACACTAACGTGATGATGTGCGTAGGAAGTTCTTTTGCTACAATTTGTCTTGATAGCGTTGACCACCCAGAAGACAAAGCTCTTTTAAAAGAATCATTAGAGTCAGACGGCCTTGAAGTTATTACTCTTACTGAAGGGCAAATCGCGCAGTTTGCAGGCAATATGCTAGAAGTTGCCTCTAAGGATGACGACAAAGCTAGAATTGTTATGAGTAAATCAGCATTTAACACTCTTACTGAAGACGACAGAGCGACTCTTTCAAAGCACGGAAAACTAGTTCCTGTTAGTCTTGACGTTATTGAAGCTTGCGGAGGAGGATCTGCAAGATGTATGATGGCTGAAATCCACCTACCGACATGTTAAGAATAGACGAGATACTAACTTCAGCAGTCCAAACCGGTTGCTCTGAACTTTTCACATCAACTCCAGAAATTACTCAGATTTCTGTTCAGCAAACACGTCCGGAATTTAAAGGCGAAAGAACAGTTGTAGTCTTCCCATTTACACGTCTTTCTAGAAAGACACCTGAAGAAACGGGCACCTTACTTGGAGAATATATAGTTGAAAACTGCGAAGACGTAACGTCGTTCCAAGTGGTAAAAGGCTTCCTTAACCTAAGCATATCAGATTCATATTGGGCATCTGAACTTCAAGAAGCTGTAACTTGTGGCGCAGAGTTTGGGCTTCAGCCTGAATCATCTAAACCTCAGATAATGGTTGAGTACAGCTCTCCCAACACCAACAAGCCCCTACACCTGGGCCACCTCAGAAACAACTTCCTGGGCTTCAGCGTTGCTGAAATTTTAAAAGCAGCTGGCCATTCTGTAGTAAAAGTCCAAATCATCAATGACCGTGGGATTCACATCTGCAAGTCCATGGTAGCATGGATCAAATTCGGAAATGGCGAAACCCCAGAATCATCTGGCCTCAAGGGTGATAAACTCGTAGGGAAATACTATGTTGCATTTGACAAGGCCTACAAAGCTGAAATCGCAGAACACGGCGAAAACAGCGCCCCCATCCTTCTAGAGGCTCGCGAAATGCTGCACAAGTGGGAAGCCGGCGACTCAGAAGTCCGCGCTCTCTGGTCTAAAATGAACGGCTGGGTCTATGACGGCTTCGACGCAACATACACGGAAATGGGCGTAGACTTCAACAAGCTATACTACGAATCTGACACCTACCTCATAGGAAAGGTACAAGTAGAAAAAGGTGTTTCATCTGGAGCATTCAAAAAGCGCGAAGATGGTTCAGTTTGGGTTGACCTAACTGATAGTGGTCTTGACGAGAAACTTCTTCTCAGAAAAGACGGCACTGCTGTCTACATGACTCAAGACATCGGAACAGCTATTCTACGCTTTGAAGACTTCCCTGCTTTAGACAGACAGGTCTACACTGTTGGAAACGAGCAAGAATATCACTTCAAGGTTTTATTTGAAATCCTAGGCAAACTAGGTGTTGAGCAAGGAGAACGATGTCACCACCTGAGCTACGGAATGGTAGAGCTTCCTGAGGGCAAAATGAAATCTCGTGAAGGCACTGTCGTTGACGCTGACGATCTACTACAAGAAATGCGCGAAACAGCTGAGGCTGTAGCAGTAGAAGCTGGAAAACTCGATAACATTCCCGAAGCTGATCGTCCTGAGCTATTTAAGCAGGTGGGATACGGAGCACTTAAATATTTCCTTTTAAGAGTTGACCCCAAAAAATCAATAATGTTTGACCCTAAGGGAAGCATTGATTTCATCGGAAACACGGGACCATACATACAGTTCAACTACGTCCGTTCTCGCTCTGTCTTGCGCAACGCTAGTATTAAAGACTCGACTACATTAAAGATTAGCCAATCAGTTACTCTTGACGATACTGAAAAGGCACTTTTAATGACTGTATTAAGCCTTCCTGATGTTATTGAAGAGGCTGGCAAACTGTATGACCCTTCGCTTGTAGCAAACCTATGCTACGATATCACTAAATCTTACAGCAGTTGGTATCAAGACCACCCTATTTTAAAGGAGGAAAACGAAGAGCTTCGCGATGCACGTCTTGCTATCTGCGCTCTTTGCAGTTCAGCTGTAAAAACAGGAATGTCACTATTGGGCGTTAGCATGCCAGAGCGCATGTAACGCTCTGGTCTTTATTAAAGCGAAATAATTCCTGGAATTTTTGCCGCTGCTTCATAACGTACAAAAACCGCATCTGCAGAGTCCACATTATCCACTACTGTAAAGGACCTGTACTTACCAGTCTTAGAATCTTTCATTTTAAATCTTGCTTTAAGGCCAAATATTGCTCTGAGCGCAGCCTCATTTTCGCTAGCCTTAGGTACTATGAACTTGAACATAAAATCACATGGCCAATCATGTGTTTCATCAAGTTGCTTGCGCATTCTCTCCCTATCAGATTCTTTTGACATGAAGCAAATTTATACAAAGAAAAACGGGCCACCCGAAGGCAGCCCGTTTCTTTTATCTATTTTGAGTGAATTACTCTTCACATACATTACCCCATAGCTGGAAGAAATCAAGAAGGTCACTTACGTCAACCTCGAGGTCTCCGTTAAGGTCTCCAGGACAATTCTCTGGGTATTCACACCCACAGCTTAGGTTAGCATCAGCATCGTAGTTAAGTGCTTCTGAATCCATACAACCGATGTATAGACAAGAACCATCGTCATTCGATGCTCCCTCGTTGTAGTTGATTGCTCCTGGGTCAGTACAACCTACAGTTAGACAAGAGAAGTCACAAGAACCATCTTCAACGTTAGCGTCTGCATCGAAATTACAAGCATCAGCGTACGTACAACCGTCTACTTCTAGCTCGTCACAAATACTGTTTCCATTAGCGTCGTTTAAGCAGTTGCCATCACAATCATAGAATTCAGCAGCGTACAGGCATGATCCATCCTCAAGGATAGCGTCAGCGTTGTAGTTACACGCTGAAGCGTCTGTACAACCAGCACATGAAACGTATTCACAAGAACCATCGTCATCAGTTGCAGCTGAGCCGTAGTTACAAGCTCCAGAATCAGTACATCCACCAATTTCAAGCTCGTCACATACTCCGTCACCGTCTGAATCATTTATACATACTCCATCACAGTCGTACACGTATGCTTCAGTAACTGGTGCAACAGCACATGTATTTACATCTTCACCGTTAACTATGAATGTGTCAAACTCAATGTCTCCACTAGAGAATTGTACCTTAACAGTACGATTAAATGCAACACCAGGAACAGTCTTAGTGTTTACACCCTCATTTAATGAAACAGCAGGGCCATTATTCCAGTTACCGTTAGCAACAGTTTTTACAATTCTGTAATTCGCTCCACCATCAGGTAAAGATGTTACATTAATAGTAAATGACTGTGCTGAAGAACTGTTATCATCACTTGACGTTGTTAAAGTGTAAACATGTGTCCACGTTGCGTTTGGTCCATTATCAAACAAATCGCAATCTCCAATGGTTGCAACTGGAACTGGAGTTGAACAAGAACCTGTGAAGTCGTGAGCACCAAGACCAGTCCAATCGTTTTGGTCTAAAACAATCCACTCTGAATCGTCTGCGTTTGTTCCTGCAGAAGAAGCCCAATCTCCAGCGTTACCACTGTTTACATCAGACTTACGAATAAGTGAGTGATCCTTAGTACCTTGAGCAACACCTGCTACATCCCATCCAGAACCTGGATCAGCTTCCCAAGTACCAATTATATCAACAATTGTGTAATCAGAATCAGTTCCCTGAACTAGAGCGTATCCATCATCACCGTTTGAAAGGTATTGGTGGAAGTGGTCAGCCTCAGCTGTGATAAAGTCATCAGCAGATGGGTGTGCGATTACGTAAACATCACCAGCAGCAACAACTGCTCCATCTGGGAATGCGTTCCAGTACTCGTACTCACCTGGAGTTGTTGGAGCGTTACTTACACTTGGGAAAGCGAAATCAGCAAGACTCACATCACCATCAGTTGGATTGTAGATCTCTAAGAACTTGTTGTTAGAAGACCCCTCTGCGTATCCGCTGAAGAATAGTCCGCACGAAGGTGCATTATCAACCGCACCTGGAAGCGCAGTTAATTCTTGATATTCACATGTACCATCTTCTTCTGTAGCAGCTTCGTCATAGTTACAAGCTTCAGCATCAGTACATCCGTCAACTTCGAACTCATCACATACTCCGTCAGCATCAGCGTCGTTTAGACAGTTGCCATCACAGTCGTAACCGTCAGCTGGCATGTTGCCATCACAGTCACAAGCTCCTTCAGCAATTCCGTCACCGCCACAAACACCACACTCATCAAGTTGGTTTCCATCACAGTCACAATCTCCCTCAGGAATGTCGTTACAACCACACTCGTATACAGCACCAGGTCCGTTACAAACGCCACAGTCATCGTATGAACCTACACAATCGTCAACGTCGTCACAAACTCCATCTGCGTCAGCGTCAGCAGAACAGTCACCACCACATACTCCTAGAGCATCTAGCTGATTTCCGTCACAATCACAATCCCCTTCAGCAATTCCTGCACCACCACAAACACCACACTCATCGTTAACAGTACAAGAACCGTCATCATACACAGCGCTAGCATCGTAGTTACAAGCAGTAGCATCAGTACATCCACAACCTACAGTACCAAACGATAGGTTAAGAAGAAGCTCCTGTGAAGAGTCTCCACCTGGGAAGATTTGAGTGTAAAGTGAACCAGTAATGTTACCATCAGTAGTCAGCTGAGCTACAAGTACTCTGTTATCATCGCCAGCAAAACCGTTGCTTACGTTGTTTAGAGAGAACCAGCTACCTCCGAAGAAGCTGTTAAGCTCAAGATTTCCACCAGTTTCGAAATCAGAAGTCCAAGTATCACCTGCAGCAACAGCTGTAGAGATAGCACCTTCACCTTCACCTGGAGCTTGGTCGATACCAATGGTAATCCAGCTATCAAGAGCAAGCTCTGGGAACATTGGGAAGAAGAGTGGATTGATGTTATCGGCAGTCAAACCTCCCATTGGATTCTGGTAGAATGAAGTAGTAGTTCTTAAGTATGATGGGTTACTAACGTCACCAGACACAGACGATACAAAGTCGTTTGATCCAGGAGTAGTAACGTATACTCTATATGTAGTGTTGATACCGTTATTAGACACCTCCTCTAGCTCTAATCCAAATCCGTCTTGTCCACCTGCTGCATTTGAACATGAGCAGTAGTCACAAGAACCGTCTTCCTGAGTAGCATCAGCATCGTAGTTACAAGCAGCATCATCCATACAACCTAGGCATGAAGAGTAATCACAGTCACCAGCATCAGTAGCTGAAGCATTGTAGTTACAAGCTGTTGAATCTTGACAACCAACTACCTCGTTAGCGTCACAGATATCATCACCATCAACGTCACCTAGACAAACACCGTCACAATCGTAACCTGGCTCTGGGTAAACACATGGTACAAGCTCTGTTGGAAGAGCTACGTAGTTACAAGCACCAGGAACAACACAACCGTAAACTTCGTCTTCATCACAAAGACCGTCACCGTCCTCGTCATTTAGACAGTTACCGTCACAGTCAAGGTTCTCAGCTGCGTAAGCACAAGAGTCATCAGGAATATTAGCAGACTCATCGTAGTTACATGCAGTTTGATCCATACAACCTGAAATACAAGTACCTACTAAGCCAGACTCATCACCTCCAGAAGCAAGCTCACCGCTTTCATCATATAGGGACCAGCTGTTCTCGTAGCTCCAAGAGTCAGTTGATGCATAAACAACATCGATACAAGTTGAAAGATCAAGACATAATGTAAAGTTTTCTGAAGAACCTGATTCAAGCGTGTAAGTAACACCGTTGATAGTTACAGAACCACCACCGTCTCCGTATGAATCAGAAAGAGTAAGTGTAACATTCGATCCTTCGAAACAATCACCATTACAATCGAATAGATCAGTTTCGTAAGTACAAGAACCATCATCCTGAGATGCAGAGTCGTCGTAGTTACAAGCGCCTGCGTCAGTACAACCTAGACAAGACTCGTAATCACAAAGAACTGTTTCACCTCCAGTTACAGTAACCTCAACAGATCCAGCAGCACTTTCTACAATTAAACTGTAAGAAGTGCCTGAGTTAACATCTGTTATAATAAGCTCACCACCGTTCCATCCGTCACCGTAAGAATCAGTACCACTTACAGTATATGTACCTGCCTCTAGTGCAAGATCGAATTCCTGACCAGCAAGGTATGAAGCTCCATTGATTTCCCAAGCAATTTCACCTGGCCAAGAACCAATTGATGGCCAATTGAAAGAAAGTGATCCTGTATCACTGTAGCCTACAGCTTGGATAGTTGCACTTGCATCGTAATCACAAGCACTTTCGTCCATACAACCTGTACATGAAGAATTATCTCCGTTACATACTCCACAATCATCGTATGATCCAACGCAGTCATCCTCGTCGTCACACACTCCATCTTCGTCAATATCATCACATGCAGGACATGGAGTTCCACCATATGTCACACACAAGTCTTCACCAAATTCAGGATTGAAGAATCCAAATCCATCAGCGTATATACATCCAGGTGCTGGAATATCATCACATGAAGCATATACACATGCAAGATTACCATATTGATCATATGCTTGTTCTTCGGCTGCTGAATCATAGTTAGATGCATTTTCATCCATACATCCATAAACAATAGCACATCCAGCCTCTAAAGAAGTAGAAGTTGTCGTTCCAGCATCTCCAGCAGTTACAGCTACATTTGTGTTTGCACATCCGTTACCCCACTGAATTCCCCATCCAGACCATCCGTCAGCTGCGCCTGTAACAGCTACAACATATTCAAAAGTAGTACCAGGATTAACAAGAAGAGATCCAGTGAAAACACCATCTCCATCATCGTCTGAAAGCTGAACACCCCAACCGTTCCAGCCATTCCAAGATCCGTTGACTACAACATTGTCATAATCGGCATTCGGGTAATCAACAAGGTTCATATCAACTGAGAACACAACTGTAGCTAAACAAGAAGAATTATCTCCTCCACAAACACCACAGTCATCTAGTACGTTACCATCACAGTCACAAGAACCTTCAGCAATACCGTTACCATTACAAACTCCACAATCATCATATGTTCCGACACAATCGTCCACATCATCACATACTCCATCAGAATCAGAATCAGCAGAACAAGTACCTCCACATACGCCTAGAGCGTCAGTTTGGTTTCCATCACAGTCACAATCACCTTCAGCTATACCATTACCATTACAAACTCCACACTCATCGTATGCTCCAACACAATCGTCAAGTTCATCACATACTCCATCTCCATCAGCATCAGTTACACAGTTTCCATCACAGTCGTATATAACTACAGGCTCGTTACCAACACAAGAAGATTCTGATCCATTAAGAGATAAGAAATCAAATTCTACACCTCCGCTAGAGAATTGGAACTTAACTGAACGATCAAATGAAACACCGGGAACAGTCTTGGTGATAGTACCAAGAGTTAATGGTACTGCCGGCCCATTATTCCAATTTCCGTTTGCAACTGTTTTAACAACTCTATAATTAGCCCCACCTTCAGGAAGTGAAGTAATATTCATTGTAAATGTTTGAGCTGACCCATTATTACCATCACCTAATGTACAAGCAACTAAAACATCAGTCCATGTAGCATTAGGACCATTTTCAAAGTCACCACAAGCATCAATTGAACTAGATGTTACCACATCAGGTAAAGAAACCGCACATGTGTTCACATCTTCTCCGTTAACAACGAAAGAATTAAACTCTACATCTCCACTAGAGAATTGAAGCTTTACCGAACGATTAAATGAAACCCCTGATACAGTAATAGAATTAGCACCTTCAGTCATTGCTGTAGCAGGACCTTGGAACCAGTTTCCATTAGCAACTGTTTTTACAACGCGGTAATTCGCGCCACTAGCAGGTAAAGAAGTTACATTGATTTCAACAGTTTGAGCACCTCCACTAGTTGGATCATCAGAAGTTGTTACTGTATAAACATGAGTCCAAGTAGCGTTAGGTCCAGAAGCAAACATGTCGCAATCAGCTATAGAAGATGCACCACTATATGGCTCTGGGTATTCACATGAACCATCATCAATGGCAGCAGTATCATCAAAGTTACAAGCCTCAGAATCCGTACATCCTGAACATGAAGAATTATCTCCATTACAAACTCCACAATCGTCGTATGCCCCAACACAGTCGTCACTATCGTCACAGACACCATCTCCGTCAGCGTCAGCAGCACAATCACCACCACACTCACCTAAAGCGTCTACAGTATTTCCATCACAGTCACAAGCACCTTCTGCGATTCCATCACCTCCACACTCACCACACTCATCTAATTCAGCACAAGAACCGTTATCAACGTTTGCATCAGCATCGTAGTTACAAGCAGAAGCATCAGTACAACCTTCTACTGCAGCAATACAAGATCCATCGT
>MDTA01150736.1_pt1 | contig 10456 bp, 11 predicted proteins | sample 811151 | NCBI WGS metagenome assembly MDTA01 (sample SAMN05326648, study PRJNA326480) | marine metagenome | isolation source: seawater | place: Indian Ocean: South | collected 2010 | reverse complement strand
AATTGCGAGAGGTGGGCCATTTGTTATGAATACAAAAGCTGAAATACTTGAAGCTATTCAAGACTATAATAATGGAACATTTGCTAAATATTAAAAGTTAAAGTACGTTCCCTTTTAAAATGTCAAAATCTATAATTATTAAAAAAAATGGAGGGCCTGAAGTTTTGCAATTGCAGGAAGTTGAAGTTGGATCACCTGGACCGGATGAAATTAAAGTTACAAATCATGCAATAGGACTAAATTTTATAGACACTTATCATAGATCTGGTTTATATCCTCTTAAATTACCCAGCGGTATTGGTTTAGAAGCTGCTGGAAAAGTAGATGAAATCGGATCGAATGTAACTGAATTTAATAAAGGTGATAATGTAGCTTATGCCTCTGTTCCGCTTGGAGCTTACTCTCAGCAAAGAGTGATCCCTGCTAAAATTGCAGTAAAAATACCTGAAGGTATTTCTCATGAAATGGCAGCAACGTTGATGACTAAAGGATTAACAACAAATTACCTATTAACAAAAACTTACTTACTGAAAGCAGGAGAGACAATACTATTTCATGCTGCAGCTGGAGGTGTAGGTCAAATCTTCGCTCAATGGGCTAACAGCATTGGTGCAAAAGTAATTGGGACTGTAGGCTCTGATGAAAAAATTAAAGTTGCAGAAGCAAACGGATATACTCATGTAATTAATTATACTAAAGACGATTTTGCTACAGAAGTAATGAAAATAACAAATAACGAAGGTGTGTCTGCGGTCTTCGATGGTGTTGGAAAAAAAACTTTTGAAGGTTCAATAGCATGTCTTAAAACAAGAGGTATGATCGTAAGCTTTGGTAATGCTTCAGGGCCATTGGATCCTGTAAATATTCCAAAGTTTATTCAACCCAAAGGACTATATTTGACGAGACCCTCTATTGCACAATATTTTACCAATAGAAAAGATCTACAAAAAGGAGCTGATGAAATTTTCGAAAAAGTTAAATTTGGAAAGATAAAAATAAAAATATTCAAATCATATAAGTTATCCGAGGTACAAAAAGCTCATCAAGATTTAGAATCGAGAAAGTTATTAGGCCCAGCGATAATAGTTCCTTAATGGAAAAAAAAATTATATCTCCCTGTATAAGTATATGTAAAATAGACCCAGTAACAAATTATTGTTATGGGTGTGCAAGAACTTTGGATGAAAAAAAGTTATGGAAAGATGAAAAAACTAATAACGATTGGAAATTAAAAAACTTGATTCAAATAAGAGAAAGAATGCAAGGTTGGCAATTGGAAACTTTTAATGAGTCATATAATTATAAGGTAAAAAATGGCATATCTTTATTTAAAAAAAAGCAATCTGAAAGTTAATAATTTAAAAATCTTTTTTCATTGAGTCCATATCGCTCAAATGAAACTTTAGCGCTTGATTTGATAGTCTTATTTCTTGCAAAAATAAAAAAATTGATATTATCATACAAATACAACAAGCAGCAAAATTTAATCTGGCTATTTGTATGGTATTTAAATAAAGCATTAAAACAGTGGACATATTAAAAAGAAATCCAAATGCAGCAAATCCCATTACATATTTTAATAAATTAGTTCTTTTATTAAGTACATGAAGTTGATTTTCCCATTCAGGTGGTACTTTTTTTTCAAAAGTATATTGATCGTGTATTTGTCTAATTAAGGCGCTTAAGGTATGAAACCTATTACTATACATTGTCATCATCAATGGTATAGCTGGAAACATTAGAGCAGCAACTGTGTAATCAATATCCATATCGAATCAAATTGATTATGGAGATAGTGTTTGATATTTACAAGACATATTTTCATGAGAGAATTAAATATATTTGTTGAATTAACGAGATTAAATAAACCAATTGGGTTTATGTTGTTATTTTGGCCTTGTTCGTGGGGACTTGTTTTTGCTTTTAATATTAACCAAGATTTATATTTATTTATTTATTTTTTAGTTCTTTTCTTTTTAGGTTCTGTCCTAATGAGAAGTGCTGGATGTATATTTAATGACATAGTTGATAAAGATATTGATAAAAAAGTTTACAGAACAAAAACAAGACCCATAGCTAGTGGAAAAATTTCTGTCAAACGCGCATTGATTTATGTGGTCATTCTTTGTCTTATATCCCTTATAATTCTACTTCAATTTAATTTGAAAACTATTTATTTGGGTCTCGGCTCGATGGTGCTGGCATTTTCTTATCCTTTTATGAAGAGAATTACATATTGGCCACAATTGTTTTTGGGATTAACCTTCAATTGGGGGATGGTTATGGCTTACACCTCAATTTTAGACTATATATCCTTTGAAATTTTTATTCTCTATTTATCAGCCATATTTTGGACATTGGGTTATGACACGATTTACGGGGCTCAGGATATGGTAGATGACGCTATAATTGGAATAAAATCCACTGCAATTAAATTTAAGAAAAATATAAAATTGTTTGTGAGTTTTTGCTATATGCTTTCTATTTGCAGCATTCTATATTTATTTTTTTCTAATTTAGGTTTAAATATTTTCACAGGTGTTCTGTTCGCATTTATCTTAAGTCTTATATACCAATTAATTTTTTTTAATAAAAACAAACCTCAAACTTGCCTGAAAGCTTTTAGAATAAATAATATTTCAGGGCTTTTATTATTCCTAAGCATCTTAACTATAAAATTATAATATGAAATTTAATGAACTCTTAATCATTCTTAAAAGACTGTTTAAAGAATATATTAAAAAACATCTAAAAAAAATATTCTTAGCATTATTTCTGTCAGTTTTAGTTGCTGGAAGTACCTCAAGTATCGCTTGGTTATTAGATCCTGCAGTTAAGAAAATATTTGTTGAGCAAGATAGAACTCTTGCTTGGCTCATACCAATTTTAATTATCTTAGCTTTTACAACTAAAGGTTTTGCACTTTATTTTGCAAGAATTAATATTATTAGAGTGGCACAAGAAATATCAGGTGCTATCCAAAAAAAGGTATCAGGAAATATTTTGTTTTCAGATATGCAAACCTTAGACTCTAGGCACTCAGGAAAGTATATCTCAAACATTATGTACGACTCTCATCAAGTTCAACAGCTCGTGAGTGTTGGTGTGTTAAATTTAATGAAAGATAGTCTTTCTGTTGTGGCACTAGTATCTCTTATGTTTTATCAAAATTGGAAGTTGGCTTTATTTGCCATTTTAATGATACCTCTTGCGGGTGGGTTTGCAAAAAGTCTAGGAAAAAGAGTAGGAAAAGCAATTACTCAAGCAGGAGAAATTTCTGGAAATTTAGCAACGTTTTTATCTGAAATATTCAAAAGCTCAAAGATGATTAGAATTTATCAGAAAGAGAAAGAGGAAAATAAAAAAGCAAATAAACTTATAGACGACTTAGTAGAAAAGAATATCAAGCATAACAGTATAATCATTAGGGCAACTCCAATAATGGAAACTTTAACAGGTTTTATGATTGCAGGATTTATCTTTTTTTCAGGTCAGCTTATTGCAACAGGCGAGTTGGAGGTTAACAATTTTTTTTCTTTTTTAGCTGCTATGATGTTGGCATATCAACCAATAAGAGCTTTAGCCACTATTAATATGGTTGCTTATCAGGGTGCTGCAGCATTTAAAAGAATTTCAGGAGTAATTGATAAAGATATAAAAATAAAAAATGAGGCAGGTCTACCAGATTTAGATATTAAACAATGTGATATTATGTTTAACAATGTAGGTTTTAAATATGAAACTACAACTCAAAGAGCAATAAAAAATTTAAATTTAACAATTAAAGGCGGCTCTATGTCGGCTTTAGTCGGACATAGTGGAGCAGGAAAAAGTACAATAATAAATTTAATTCCAAGATTTTATGATCCTCAAAATGGTGAAATTTTAATAGATAAACAAAAAATTAATTCGGTTTCTTTAGATTCTTTGAGGAAAAATATTTATTTGGTAAGTCAAGACGTAATTTTATTTGATGATACTATAAAAAATAATGTTGCATATGCTAACACAGCTGCCTCTGATGAAGAAATACTAAGAGCTTGTAAATTTGCGGCTGCTGAGGAATTTATTTTAAAAATGCCTAAAAAATTTAACACTATAGTAGGAGAAAATGGTGTTAAACTCTCCGGAGGACAGAAACAAAGAATTTCTATAGCTAGAGCAATACTTAAAAAATCTCCAATTATATTATTAGACGAAGCAACATCTTCTCTTGATGCTGAGTCAGAAGAAATAGTTCAAAACGCAATTTCAAATTTAACCAAAAATAAAACAACTATTGTTATTGCTCATAGACTTTCGACTATACATAACGCAGATAAAATATTTGTTCTGAAAAATGGAGAATTAATTGACTCTGGTGATCATAAACAGCTTCTAACTAATTGTAGTGAATATAAGTCTTTATACGAAAAACAGTTAAAAAAAATTTAATGTTAACAATATACCGACTCTTCACAAATTTTTTATATCCTTTTTTTGTAATACTAATTTTATTAAGGAAATTTTTTAACAAAGAGGATCCAAAAAGACTTAAAGAAAAAATATTCACGTCAAAAATAAAAAATTTTAAAAAAAATAGAAAACTTCTATGGTTCCATGTTGCAAGTATAGGTGAACTTCAAAGTATAATACCTTTAATTGAACGTATAAATTCAAAAAACAAAATTAGTATTTTGCTTACGACTGTGACACTTACTTCTGCAAATTTAGCAAAAAAAAAATTTAAAGACTTTGACAATATATCACATAGATATTTTCCTCTAGATGTAAACTTTCTTATTAAGAATTTTTTGGATATCTGGAAACCTGATCTAATCTCCTTTGTTGACTCAGAAGTTTGGCCAAATTTTTTATTCGAAATTAAGAAAAGAAAAATTCCAATCATTTTATTAAACGCGAGAATAACCAGAAAAACTTTTTTAAGATGGAACGTGATTCCCCAAACAGCAAAAAAAATATTTAATATATTCGACATATGTATTGTGTCTAACAAAGAAACTGTCTCTTATCTGAGGGAACTCAATGCTAAAAAAATTAAGTATATCGGAAATTTAAAACTTTCAATGAATCAAAAGTTAAAAAAATTAAATTCAAAGAAAAAATTCAAAAGAAAAATGTGGTGTGCATTAAGTATACATAAAGAAGAAGACTTTCTATGTATAAAAACTCATAGTATTTTAAGAAAAAAAGATAATAAAATAAAAACTATAATTATCCCAAGACATATCGATAGAACACGTAAAATCGGATTATTGTGCGAAAAAGAAAAGTTTAAATATCAAATTATTACAAATAACGAGAACATTAAAAATGAAAACGAGATAATAATAATTAATTCATACGGTAAAGTAAGTAAGTTTTTAAAACTTTGTGATAGCGTTTTTATTGGAAAATCTTTGATTAAAAGATTAGAAAATGTTGGTGGCCAAAATCCTATTGAAGCCGCAAAACTAGGCTGTAAAATATATCATGGCCCTTATGTTTATAATTTCAAAGATATTTATAAATTGTTATTAAAATTGAAAATTGCTGAAAAAGTAAATAATGAATTTGAACTTGCGAAAAAATTGATTAGTGATTTAGAATCTTCGAAAAACATAGGTAAAAAAAAACTTCGAAAATTAGATGAATTAGGTAAATTTATTTTAGATAAAACCTACGATGAATTTAAAAACATATTAAAAAAATGAAACTTATTAAGCCTAAATTTTGGGAAAAAAAAGATAGCTTAATTTCTATTGTCCTTATTCCAATAGCTATAATTTTACAGATTGTAATGAGGTTAAAGAATTTAATTATACATCCAAAAACTTTTAAAATTCCGGTAGTTTGTGTTGGTAATATTTATATTGGGGGAACTGGAAAAACACCATTATGTATTTTAATTGCTAAAGAAATTAAAAAAAATAAAAAAAAGCCTGCAATTATTAAGAAATTTTATTTAAGTCATAAAGATGAACATCTCTTAATTAAAAATAACATTGAATGTCTTTATCTTAATAAAAGTAGAACCTCAGCTATAGTTGAGGCTGAAAAAGATAGTTGTGAAATTGCTGTGCTAGATGATGGGTTTCAAGACAACTCCATTAGGAAAGATTTAAATATTATATGCTTTAATAGCAGACAATCAGCTGGGAATGAAAGAACTTTTCCTGCAGGTCCCTTGAGAGAAAGTTTAGACTCATTAAAAAAGGCAGATATAGTTTTAATTAATGGAGAAAAAAATATTTCTTTTGAAAAAAAAATATTAAATGTCTCAAATAAGATAGAAATTTTTTATTCAAATTATCTCCCTTTAAATCTAAAAAATTACACAAGTAAAAATTACTTAGCTTTTTCTGGAATCGGAAACCCAAATAATTTTTTTGACCTATTATTGGAAAATGGGGTTAATTTAAAAAAAAAGCTTGTTTTTCCGGATCATTATGAATTCAAAAAAAACGAGATAGAGCAAATAATTTTTGAAGCTCAAAAAAAAAATTTAGATATAATAACAACTGAAAAAGATTATATGAGAATAAAAAATTTTAATTTTAAAGAAATTAAATATCTTAAATTAGAGTTGAATATCGAAAATAAAGAAAAATTTTTAAAAAAAATTTTCCATCACTTATGATAAAGATAATAAAATATTTTATTCAGGCTTTTTTTATATATTTATTTTTTTTGATTGGAAAATTAATTGGTATAAAATATGGAAGAGCATTGTTTTCTTTCATTTTTAAAAAAATCGGTCCATTGATAAAATCAAAAAAAATTTTAGATAGTAATATATCTAAATTTGAGGATGCTACTTCAAAAAACTTGAAATATAAAATTATACCAAACATGTGGTCAAATTACGGAATGACTTTTATTGAATATGTTTTCCTTAATCATCTTAGGAAAGATAATTTAAATATCGAAATAAAAGGGGAGAAGATACTGGATGATATTTTTACTACAAATAAACCTGTAGTATTTGTTTCAGGTCATTTTGCTAATTTTGAGCTTATGTCAATGCAGATAACAAAAAAAAATATTAAACTTGCTACAATTTACAGACCTTTAAATAATTATTTTTTGAACCCTTTTATGGAGTTTCTGAGGAGAAAATTTATTTGTAAAAACCAAATAAAAAAGGGGCATAGCGGAACTAAAGATATAATTAATTTTATTAAGAATAATCATAGTATTGCCCTTATGATAGATCAGCGAGTTAGTGAAGGTGAAAAAGTTGATTTTTTCAATAAAAAAGCTCTTACCACAACTTTACCTGCTCAAATCTCAGTCAAATTTAATCTGGATATAGTCCCAGTTTTTATAGAGAGAACAAACAAAAATAAATTTATTATGGAAGTATATAAACCTATTCAGGCCTATAAATTAAAAAATAAAATTGAGATAACTCAACAATTAAATGAAATTCTTGAAGAAATGATAATAAAAAATCCCAATCAATGGATCTGGACCCATGATAGATGGAAATAAAAAAAGCTATTTTTCTCTCTTTTCATAACTTTTTTTAACCTCTTCCGGAGAATAGTAAGCTTCTTGTAAATCTACATTCCAATAATGCAATTTTTCTAAAGGTATTTTTTTACCTGATATCGCGCATTCCACAAAATCTCCCTCCTCTAAAATATCAAAAGAATTAGGCTTGAATTTAAGTTTAGCTTTTTTATTATTCATCTTTAAACTATATATTATATAGCTTCTCATATGAATATTCTTTTATTAGGCAGCGGAGGAAGAGAACATGCTTTGTGTCAGAAGATATATGAGTCAAAATTAACTAAAAAAATTATATGTATCCCTGGTAATGCAGGAACATCCAACATAGCAGAAAATATCAATTTAGATTTTCTAAATTTTAAAAAATTACTTAATTTTATTCATAGCAGAAAAATAGATCTAGTAGTTGTTGGCCCAGAAGAACCTTTGGTTTTAGGTATTGTTGATTTTTTAAGTAAAAATAAAATTAAAGTAATTGGACCTAATAAGTATGCTGCAAAATTAGAGGGTTCAAAAGGATTCATGAAATCAATATGCAAAAAATATAATATACCTACAGCTAAATTTAAAATATGTAAAAAAATTAGAGATGTTAAAAAATTTATAGACTCTACAAATTTACCAATAGTTGTTAAGGCTGATGGCCTAGCAGCTGGCAAAGGTGTAGTAATTTGTAAATCAAAATTAGAAGTTTTAAAATTTTCCCAAGAAATTTTTAATGGGAAATTTAAATCCTCTAAAAAATTAGTTTTAGAAGAATTTCTTGAAGGTGAAGAGGCTAGCTACTTTCTTGTTGTTGACAAAGATGGATTTAAATTTTTTGGTTCTGCCCAAGATCACAAACGTATTTTCGAAAAAGATACTGGTCCTAATACTGGAGGAATGGGAGCTTACTCACCAGCACCAATTATTAATAAAAAAATTGAAAAAAAAATAATTAAAAAAATCGTTAAACCAACTTTATTAGCATTAAAAAAAAATAAAAAAGCTTACACTGGTTTTTTGTATGTAGGGTTGATGATTAAAAAAAATGAGCCATATTTAATTGAGTATAATGTGAGAATGGGAGACCCAGAATGTCAAGTTATTTTACCGAGATTAAATTCGGATATTGTTAAAATTTTTAAAGCAATCTCAAAAAATAAAATTAAAAAAATGGAAATTCAATGGAAAAAAACAAAAAGTATGACAATCGTTTTAGTCACTAGAGGCTATCCTGGAAAATATAAAAAGAATTCTAAAATTAATAATATAAATAAAATTAAGATAAGCAAAAATTCTTTCATTTATCATGCTGGAACTATAGTGAAAAAAAATTGCATATATTCAAATGGTGGTCGTGTTTTAAATATTACATCTTCAGGAAAAACTTTTAAAAAAATTAGAGGCGTAATATTGAAGATTATAAGTAATTTAAAATGGAAAGATGGTTACTATAGAAAAGATATAGGTTGGAGGGTAATCAAATAAATTATGAGAATAATTGGAGGAGTTTATAAAGGAAAAAATATTTTTTTTCAAAAAGTAAAAACTACTAGACCTCTTAAAGACGCGGTAAAGGAAAATATTTTTAATATTATTCAGCATTCAAATTTACTTAAAATTGATTTAAAAAAAACTAAAGTTCTTGATCTATATTCTGGAAGCGGTTCTTTTGGTTTAGAGTGTCTTTCTAGAGGGGCAGAGAGTGTTACGTTTGTTGAGCGGGATAGAAAAGTTGCAGATTTGATAAAAAAAAATTTAATTAATTTACAAATTGATAATAAAGCTGAAATAATAAATAATGAAATAATAAATTTTATCGAAAAAAATATTTTAAAATTTGATATAATTTTTTTTGATCCTCCTTTTTCAAATACAAGTTTTCTAGAAGAGTTAAAATTAATTAAAATAAAAAAAATGTTTAAAAACAAACATTTGGTCATCATACATAGAGAAAACAAAAATTACGAAGATTTTAAAAACCTTTTAAACATTTTAATCGTTAAAAAATATGGCCGGTCAAAGATTATCTTTGGAAAAATTTAACTTAGATTTCTTTTTGTATTAATTTTTACTTCTTCTACAGCAGGTTGATTAAAGGGATTAATATTACCAAGCTTACCAATAATCGCTGTTTCTAGCATAAAATATGAAAACAGTTTTCCTAAAGTTTGTTCGTTTATGTGATGTATTTTAAATTCTCTAAAAGGAATTTTTTTACTTTTAATTGCTTTAATAAAAGCATCTTTCTGGGATGATTTAATTTTGTTTAGGTTTTTATTCTTTAAAAAATTTAATTTTGGATCTTCAATTCTAGACTGAACTTTCAAATTTTTATTTTTTTCAACACTAAATATGTAAAAAAATTTATCTTTTGGACCGTCTAAATATAGTTGGAGTAAACTATGATGATCTTTAGGTGCAGGGGATACAACTGGTAAAAAACCTTTACCGTCTTTTCCTAGACTTTCTGCGACCATTTGTTGAAGCCAAAATAGAAAGTTTTCTAGTTGAGGAGCGTAATTTAAAAAAATCATATTTTTAAATTTTTTATTTTGCAAAAGATAGGAAATATAAATCGAACTATTTTTTAAAAATATCGTATTCTTTTTTTTTAAAGTATTAATAATATTTTCTCTTAATTTGATAATATTAATACCCATCATAAACGCTGGTACTAGCCCTACCTCTGATAAAACTGAGTAACGTCCTCCAATATAATGTTTGTGCTCAATAAAATATAAATTCATCTTTTTTGAAGTTTTATAAAGAAAATTATTTTTTTTTTCTGAAATAATTATTATATTTCTGCTGTTTTGTTTTAAAATTTTTAACAAAAAAACATTTGTTAGAGTCTCAATGGTAGTTCCTGATTTTGAAATAATAATAAAAAGGATACTATTTAGATTTTTTTTTTTAATTGAAAAAAGGTTTTCATCATCAAGATTGTTAAAAAAAAAAATTTCTTTATTAATTT
>MDTA01073475.1_pt1 | contig 10457 bp, 9 predicted proteins | sample 811151 | NCBI WGS metagenome assembly MDTA01 (sample SAMN05326648, study PRJNA326480) | marine metagenome | isolation source: seawater | place: Indian Ocean: South | collected 2010 | reverse complement strand
TACTTCTTGATAAAAAATCATCATGGAAAAAAAATTTATTTGTTTGCCTATGATCATTTTCAGGGTCATTTGTAACTAAGTAGCCATCTACAAGATGTGATGGTAAATCTATTTCAGCTGGACTCAAAACTTCGCTATTTTCTTCACAGACCTGAACATAGACTTTACCTTTTAATGTTTTCGTGGCTTGAGCCATAGACAAAAATTCAGTCTTAATTGGTTCATTTTTCATTGAAATATTGCCATGCTTATCTGCAATAGTCCCTCTAATCAAAGCTGTATCAATGTTAAAAGGCTTGTATAAAAGGTATTCCTCATCATCAATATTAATTTTTTTTACAACGTCTTTAATTGTTATTTTATTTAATTTTCCGCCATTTAAATCTGGATCTACATATGTATTTAATCCAACTTTTGAAATTATTCCTGGACCTCCACGCGCAATTTCTCTAAACAATAAAGATATTTGGCCTTGTGGTAAAGAATAACCTTCAATCAAATTGTTTTGGACTAGATTTCTTATTTTTGGAATTGATCCATAATAGCTACCAAAAGAACAAGACAAAAGTTTAGGATGGGCTAAATAATCTATACCTGGATCGGTCGGAGAGCTTGTGAAAATAATACTTACATTATTTGGTTCCTTTTCCTCGTCAAAAATTTCTCTTGTTAGTCTTAATAATAATTGAGGTGTGCCTGACCATCTAAAGCCAGTGACTGAGATATTTTTTGATAATCTCATCAAGTCTTTAAATTGTTCTTCTGATATCTTTTTATTCATTATTATTTATTGGCTTTGCAGGAACCCCAACAACTGTTGTATATGGTTCAACATCTTTTACAACAGCAGCGCCAACGCCAACGACTGAACCCTTTCCTACTTTAATTCCTGGCTTAATAGAAGCTCCAACTCCAATTGATACACAATCATCAATTTTCACAGAACCACCGAGTGAAACATTTCCTCGAATTAAAACATGATTTCCAATGATATTGTGATGACCTATTAATGCATCACCGCCAAGAAATACGTTATTCCCTATTTTACTCTGAGTGTGAATTGCGGTACCCATTTCAATTATTACATTTTTACCGAAAGAAACATTTGAATCTATTAATGCTTTGGGGTGTACAACAGAAATCATTCTAAAATTTTTATTTTTTAAATAATGATATTTTTCTTTTCTAATTTTATTATTACCAATAGCACAAATAGCGCTTTTAATTTTATTTTCTTTAGAGAATTCTATCAAGTCAATCATACTGTAAATATCTTTTTCTACGAGTTTAGTGCCTATTTTAGTGCTATTATCGTCACCAAAGGCTACAATCTCATATTCATCTAAAAAATTTATAATATTTGCAATCAAAACACCGAACTCTCCAGAACCAAATACTATCAATTTCTCTTTCAAATTAATTTTTAACTCCAGGTTGGTGAAATTTCAAATTGAGATTTAAACCTCTCAATTAGTTTTTTTTCATAATTTTTTTTAAAATTACCATTAAAAAATAAATTTAGCCCTGTATTTAGGAACTGCTCCCAAGATTTGGCTTCAGAACCAGGAATGATAGGGAAAAAATAAGAATTGTTTAATTTAGCTGACCTATAATCGCTTAGAGAATCTCCAATAACCATAATATTTTTTTTTCATACTTGTTCCTTGTTGCAATATTAAGCATTTGAAATTTAGTTCCTGTCTCTTGACCGCCAATAAGGGAGATATACTTTTTTAATCCACTTTTTTCCCAATCACGATTAAGTGAGGCGAGAGGAGTATTAGATATAACAATAATATCTGCATGGCTATATAAATATCTCAAGGCTTTCTTTGCTCCTTCAAATGGGGCGATATCAATTTTAGACATTTTAATAGAATTATTTATTTCTCTACTCCATGTCAAAACTTTTTCTTCATCAGTATTTTTGTCCACTAAATTTCTGAAGTTGATAAATTCAGACAAAGAATCATCAGATAATTCACTAGATATTTTAATCCATTTTTTTAAACCCTTTAAATCTGGAATCCTTGCACCATCAAATTTTGAAAGATATTCAAATGTTTTAACTAACGCTTTAAATCTATTTATTCCTCTGTCGGAAGAAAAAATATTTATATGATACCAAATTTCTTTTACTTCGGTAGAGAACTTTTCTAAATTAAAAATTTTAATCAAAGGCTTTAAATAAAATGATTCATGCTTTAGTTTCATTGAGTTAAAAATTGTACCATCTGAATCAATACCTACAAAAAAACTATGTTTTTTTTTAAATTCTTTTAAATCAATTAAAGTAGCTAGCTTTAGTAAGGATTCATTTGGTTTATTCACTATTTTTTTCTTCTCCTAAGAATTCTGGCATAATTTCTGATTCTTCTGATTCTATTCCCTTTCTTCTAAAGACTACATAAAAAGTTAAAATTAAAATTTTTAAATCCTTAAGGAATGTATTACTTCTAACATATTCAGCATCAAGTTCAAATCGTTTTTCCCAAGATATTTTATTTCTTCCACTTATTTGCGCTAAACCTGTTATGCCTGGCTTCACATTTAATCTTACAATTTGTTTTTTGTTAAACCTTGGCAAATACTTAGTTGGCATTGGCCTAGGACCTACAACACTCATGTCTCTTTTTAAAACATTGAGAAATACAGGTAATTCGTCGATGCTAGTATTCCTTAATAGCTTACCCCAAGTAGTTAATCTTTTTTCATCGTTCTTCGAACTCAAGGAAGGCCCATTTTTCATTGTCCTTAGCTTAATCATTTTAAAAGGTATCCCATTCTTGCCAAGTCTTTCATGGATGAAAAAAATTGGAAATCCTTGAAACATTACTCCTATTATTGATATAAGTATAATAAATGGTGTAAACAATATTAGTGCAACAAAACTTATCAAAACATCAAAACAAAATTTAAAAAACTCATTCATATTTAATTTTTAGTAGCAATGCCTATTAGTAAACTTCCTAAATTGATATAACCTGTCGATGAATAAAATAAATTTTGCAATGTAGTATAATTTCTAACCTGACCCCAAGTGCTATTATTGTTAGCACAAGTAGTTATATACTCACATTTTATATCGTGATTTTCAAATAAAATCTTTAAGGTTTTTTTAGAGTATGACCTCATATGCATTGGAGGCTGAATAAAACCATAGTCATATGACAACTTTGGATGAATTTTTCTCAATATTGAAGTTAAGCTATTTTGGTTAGGTAATTCAAAATGAATTAACCCTCCTTTTCTTAATCTTTTTTTAATCCCAGATAGAAATAAATTTGGGTCCTCAACATGCTCTAATACTTGATGTGCGTTTATGATATCGTATTTTTCTGAAAAATTGGACGTTTTATTTTGAATAATTGGTATTTTATTTTCTTTACCAAATCCTATCCAATATGGATTAATTTCTTCACCAACCCATTTAATATTTAAATTATTATAATGTTCGAAAAAAACGCCCGGGCCACAGCCAATTTCCAAAATGCTCTTGCATTTTCGATTAATAAATTTTTCATATATCATTAATCTTGTTAACGCATATTTTTTTGCTTTTTTTGAGGTTTTAAAAAAAGATTCAGCCATCATTTTTATACCATTAAGATCAACAGGGGAAGAATCTCCTCCAATTTCTTTTTCTTTCAATTTTTTACAAAACGAAAGTTCACAATTCATACATTTATAAACACGATAATCATTCCAATTGATAAGATTTATTTTGTTCTTTTTTTTACAAATTGGGCACTCTGTTTTCACTCTCTGATGTTCTTTCAATTAATTTTAAAAACTTATCACAATTAGAATTTACGCTAAATTCTTTAGATAATTTTCTCGAGTTCTTTGACATTTCTAAAATCAAATTACTATAATTTATAATATCTTTAATCTTTAGAGCAGCTTCTTTTGGATTATTTTTAGAAATTTTAAATCCGATTTTAAAATTTTTGATAAGCTCTGATTGCCAACCATCGTAATTTATCATTATTGGCTTTCCAGCAGCTAATCCATCAAAAAATTTATTTGCAGAATTATTTCTCATTGTAGACAAATCTATAAATAATGATGAAACAATTGTTGCAGATGATAATACTTGTGGCAATAAATCTTTATTAATGTAGTCTTTTAAAAAAACAGAGTCATTTAATAAGTTTAATTCCTTAGACATTTGATATATTTTCTTTTTCTGAAATCCTCCTCCCGCAATTAGAAATTTAATATTGCTATCAATTTTCTTTAATTCTTCAGCAATCTCAACTAAATAGACAACATTATTAATTCTACCAAAAGATCCAGCGTAAACAATTAAAGGTTGATTGGAAATGTTTAATTTTTCCCTTCTAAAAATTTCTCCATACTTTTTGTTAATGTTAAATTCATCTATGTGGCATAGATTTGTTATCACCTTAATTTTATTTTTAGAAAGTGGAGTAATTTTTAGAATTTCATTTTTCATACCGTTCGACAAAGCAATTATGCTATCTGATTTATCATAAATGTATTTTTCTAAAAATCTCATTAAAAAAATGTTTATTCTTGATCTTAAAATACCCATTTCAATTGGTATTTGAGGCCACATGTCTCTTACTTCAAAAATAAATTTTACTTTTTTTATTTTTTTAAATATTAATGCTGGAATTCCCACAGTTAATGGGGTACTTGATGCAAATACAATATTAAAATTCAAGCTAAATCCTTTTTTCAATACAAAAATAATGAATGACAAAAATGAAAAAACACGTCTATAAAAACCCATACTGTTTGAGTATTTGATTGGAGCCCAAAAAACTTTTATCCCCTCTATATCAGAAAATGATTCTTTTGATCTGTGTTGCCAATCAGAGGTTAACATATAGACTACATGCCCGCTGTTAACTAATTTTTTTGCAAATTCATAAGATCTGGTAGAGCCAGGCATTTTAGGTGTATTAAAGTATTGATGTATATATAGAATCTTCATTTATAAAGATATTACTCAAGAAAATATTGGTGCGACTCTTTGGCCATTAAAAATAGTTTTTTTCTATTTATTTTTTTTGTTGAACTATTTTCGGAATGTATAATCTTTAATTTAGGGTCATAAAATATTTTGCATCCAAGTTTTGAGGCTATCTCAGCATTAGATAATTCTTCACAATAAAGCTTAAATTTATTGTCAATTATTCCACCGGCTTTAAAAAAATACTTAGAAAAAATTATTGCTGAACCGTGCACAGCATAAACTGAAACAAGCTTATTAACACTTGTTGCTTTTTTAGGTACATAAAATATTTTTTTAAAAAAATTAATTACTAATGATAAATAATATGATTTAAAATAAACATTCCAAAATAAAATTTTACTAGCATTCAAAGGATTTACTAAAAAAGGATTTAAATCAATATTCTCGGAGTTTAAAATCTTGGGACCAATTACAGTATATATTTTTATATTTTTTTTAAATAAATTTGTAAAAAAATTAAAATCTGAAATAACTATGTCATTATTGCAAGCTAAAATCCAATCAGGATAGTTTTTTTCATTAAAGGTTGAAGAAATAACTTTTTCAACTGCTGGCCAGTAATAATAATTTTTTTTAAAAAAGTATAATTCAATTTTTACTTTTGAATTTCTTTTTATCTTTTTAAGTGATCTAACTGTGCTGATTGAACATTCATTATCAGCAATAATTATTTTAACATCATTCCATTTATCGCATTTTTCTATAGATTTAATTAATTTTTTTGTCGGAGAGGTGTTGCCATAATTGACAGTTATAATGCATATTTTCATTAATTAAGTCTCAACTTTAAAATAAAAAAGATAATAAACCATGAGAAAAAAATGCTATTATAATGAAATATGCTAATCAAAGGAGAATATAATGTAAAAGAATAAAATGCTGACATAAAGAGAACCTTAGTAAAAATATCAGTTGTCCTTTTTTGAAATTCAATCTGAGAAGCAAAACTAATTAAAAAAATAAAAATTAGAGAGCCTGTAATCGAGAAATCTGAAATTATACTTCTTAACGCTGTGTAAATATTTGTTGAAACTTCCTTGCTTATCAAAATAGGCTCATAAAAACCTAAATTTCTTTCAATCCCCCCTAAAAGGCTAATCGGTCCTGCAAAAGTTGATAAGAAACTATTTATAGTTAAAACGCTATTCATTGATTCAAACCACAATGTAAAAGCTGATAAATATCCAAAAAAATATGCTTTTATTCGAGCTGTTATTAGATCTAAAAAAATAGGGTCTAATCCTTGCCTAAGCCATTGAACAAAGATAAATAAAACTAAAAAAAATAATATAAAAGAAGTAATTAAAAATATGACTTTGTAATGAGAGAATTTATTTTTTTCCTTATGTAAGATAACTCCGGACGAAAGCCATGATGAAAAAAACAAAATTGAACCTAAAAGTATGCTAGTTCTTGAGCCTTCGATCAAGCCTAAAGCAATTGAAAAAAATAAAGGTAAAAACAGAACAATCTTTTTTTTATTTTCATAATAAGTGTTTATTAAAATTCCACTAACAATGTTTGCTGGATAAATAAAATAAAGTAAATATTTTATATAAATCGGATACACCAGATTGCCAGAATATCTATCGACCGATATTAGATTAGGAACTAATTGCCAACTAGAATAAGTGAATGTACTTAAATAAAATGATTCTATGTAAAATAATAAACTAAGAATTCCGGCTATACTAGCAATGTTAAAAAAAATTAATGAAGCTCTCAATTTCTTACAGTTACTTATCATTAGTTTATTACTATTATTCTTTAATTTATTTTTAATGAGTGAAGCAAAAACTCCACCTGAAGAACAAGACATCACAGCTAAAGCTATATACAAAATGCCATATTTATTAATTGAGTATTCTGGTGCAAATATTATAGGCGAAGAAGTAAAAAAAAGCCATGAAATAGCAAAAAAAGAAGAAGGTGAAAACCAACTTTTAGTAGCAAAAAAAGAAATAATTGATGAAAAAATCATAGTAAAAACAGAAAGACCTATCATTTTAATTAATCTTCGATTTCTCTTTGAGATAATATAATGATGTTAGGATGCAATATGATAGTGATGAAAATAGCGAAGTGTAAGCTGTTGCTACAATGCCGTTTAATGGTAGGAAATAAATATTGCCAACTAAATTAATGATAACTGATGCTAAAATAAAAACTATCATAATATACGTTTTTTCATTTAATTCTATCATTTTGTGTGTTAAAAATGATAATTGCCAAAATATTCCAGTAAAAATTAGTGGAGCAATTAAATCCTTTGATGAAGGTGGTAATTCTGGAATAATAAAAATTAAACCCTTAAAAATAATACTGTTAAAAAATGAGACAAAAAATAAAGTGAATGCCAAAAGAATAAATAATATTAGGAGTGAACGGTTAATCAAATGTATTGATTCTAATTTTTTTTTGCTATTCCATAAATTCGTAATTCTTGGGTGCAAGGCCATTGTAAATGGAAAAATTAAAAAAGAAAAAACCCTAATTAATAATTCACTTATACTTGAATAAACTCCAAGTTCAAATTTATCGCAAAATTTATCTATGAAAAATCTGTCAAGAAAATGTAGAAGCATACCTAAACTACTCCAAATTGAAACTGGTATACCAAATTTTAACCATTTTTTGATATTATTGTAGTTTAAGTTTACATTGAATGAATTATTAAAAATTTTTTTGTTTCTTTGTAATAAAATTGAATTCGCTAATAGGAAAGATAATCCAGTAGTAAGCAAGAAAGTTTCGCCAGATATTTTCGTTTTATTTAAAAAAAATAATAATGGAAGTAGTAAATAGAGTAGGGATTGTAAAATGTTAATTTGAAAAACAATATGCGGCAAAAGCTTAGCTTGGAAAAAAGTTTTAAAAAAAGTAAACAACCCTATTGACAAAACACAAAATAGTGAAATTATTTTTTCATTTCTCAAAATTTTAAAATCAAAAAAAAGAAACAATAATATTATAGAAGCCAATATTATTTGAAAAAAAAATAAATTTTTTGAATAATTAATTTTTTTTTTATGTTCTTCTGATTCGTAACTGATGTACCTTAATTGGGATTGATTGAGCCACCCAAAGAAAAAAGTTACCATAAGATTTACTTTGTAAATTAGAAGACTGTAATTACCGTATTCACTTATACCAGCTGTTCTATTAAAAAAAACAATAAAAATTATTCCTGCAATTGCAGGAATAATTTTTGACATTATATAATAAAAGGCATCCTTTAATATTATTTTAGATTGAATCATTATTTACTAAAATTTAAAAAATTTAAAATTTTATGATTCTAAATGCTTTCAAACAAACTGTCTTCTTAAATAGACAACAAAAAAAGATATGAATAAACCAAAAAAGAATGAGAAAGATATATTTAGGACTATTTTTGGACTTGTGAGTCTAGTTGGTAAAGTTGGACCGTCGATTTGCTGAACCATATCATCTCTACCAACTTCATCAATTTTAGCTTTTTCATATTGTGTTTTTAAAGTTACATACAAACTGTTTTGTAAATCTACTTCTCTTCCCATTTCTTGAACTCTCATTTGCAATGATGGAGATGAAGACAAATTCCTATTATTTTCTCTAAATATTCTAAGATCTTTTTCCATTCTTTTCATTTCCTTTGAAACTTGCTCTAACCTTTCTTCAATGAATAATCTTTTTTGCCTTACACGATTAGTTTTAAGCTGTCTCTGAATAAAACTAGATTTTAGTATTAAATCCTTAGATAGCTTTGAAGCAAAGCTCGGTTCAAATGCCATCACATCAATATTTACAATTGGAGATGTTCTGTCTTTAGAAATTCTTATCATTTCTCTTAGTTTTCCTATGACCCTATTTTTCTGATCTAATTCTTCATATTTTGATAAGTTATTTTCAATAATTAATATTTCCTTTAACGTTTTAGCTCCATATTTAGATGTGATATAATTATTTTCTAACATAGAGGATAGGAGATCGCCACTTTTCAAGATTTCAGGATATATCTCATCCCATGGGACTTTTCCTCCAATTGTTAGAGGCATATTTATTCCTAACTGAGATGCAAATCCTGAAAAACTATTAGAAGTATTACCATCTTCAGAAATCGGTAATACCTTTGATTTAGATGTATATACTGGTTTTGCAATCAAAAAGACATAAATAGATGCAATTAAAGCAAATGCAGTTGGAAGCATTACAATTAAAGAAAAATTTTTTGTTAAAGCTTTCCTCAAGCTTGAAAAAGGATCGTCAACTCTATTAATAGTTTTATTTTTTATAAAATCTAATTTTATATCTTCGTGATTTGTTGAATGAATATTCTCATAATTGCTATTTAATACCTCACTCGAATATTTAATTAGATGCTTTAGCGGAATTTCACCTGATTTTATCCAACCTGATAAAGTTTGAGGTGTAACATTGAAATATTCTGCAACTTGATAATTTCTTCTAAAACCAAAATGCCGCATTACATCTAGTACGACTTCTTCAGCATTTGGTTTATCATTATTATCTACTTTATTAATTATCAATTCCTTTTATTAATTCCAACAAGAAAAATATCAAACAAGCTTGCGTTAAATGATTTCGTAGAGCCAATCATAATTAAATTTCCATTGGGTTTTTGAAAAGCATACCAGCCCCAATCATCTTCATCTAAAGTGCCATATGGACTACTCCATATAATATTTCCTTTAGAATCTAATTCATAAACAAAGGCATCTGATTTTTTTGTTGATGTAGAGCTATTTATAGATGTTCCTGCTAAAATGATTGAACCAGAGCTTGTTGATGAGATTCTAAATTGATGATATTCTAAACTGTTCGTATTTAGTATTCTTTGCCAATCAATATTTCCCGAACTGTCATTTTTCATAATTTTAGGTTTGAATGTATTTTGATCAAAAGATGAATTAATGCTACTACATATATAGAACCCCCCATCATCTGAAAAATCTATACTATACGCTATTTCGTTTTCTTGGTCCATTGATAAAATTTCTTTTTTCCAAATTATTTTACCATCAGTGTCGACTTTTATAATTAAACTATTTTTTGAACCCTTATTATACCTGTCAATCGCTCCTACTAAATATATATTATTATTTAAATCTTCAACCAAGTCGAATGCCCATTCATGGTTTGGAAATTGCTCATTACCATATAATTTGAGTAATTTTTGGTTACCAGATTTATCAATTTTCATTAATAACATATCTGTATTCCCACTTGAAAGACCAGGGCTATTACTAAAACCCGAAATAGCATACCCTCCATTATTTAGCTCAATTAGTGAATATCCAACCTCCCACATTGAGCCACCATACGTTTTTTCCCATTCTAAGTTTCCATAAAAGTCAGTTTTAACTAAATATATTTGTTGATTATTGCCATATGACCATGAATATCCAACAAAGAGATAACCCCCATCAGATGTAGATATAACATCATATCC
>MDTA01053614.1_pt1 | contig 10457 bp, 9 predicted proteins | sample 811151 | NCBI WGS metagenome assembly MDTA01 (sample SAMN05326648, study PRJNA326480) | marine metagenome | isolation source: seawater | place: Indian Ocean: South | collected 2010 | reverse complement strand
GATGCATCTATCAAGACGAGTGTTAAATGGTTTTTTTTCTCCTCAACGTCTCACGTTTATTGTTCAAGTAGAAAAAAGATATCTGAAAAAAATAAAACTAAACCGATATCTTTTTATGGAGAAACTAAACTTTTAGCAGAAAAATATATTATTAAAAAATTTCGAAATTCTTCAACAAAATATTGCATTGGAAGAATTTTTAGTACTACAAATAAAGAACAAAAAATGAATTATTTAGTCCCAGATTTAAAAAATAGAATTAGAAAATCAAAAGATTATATTATCTTAAAAAACTTAAATCACTATAGGGACTTCATTTCTATGTATGACATATCAAAAATTGTTTTTAATTTAATGAAAATTAATTTTAATGGTATTATAAATATTGCTACAGGAAACAAAATATTGTTAAAAAATATTGCTAAAATAATTTTAAAAAAATATAAAAAAAATAAATATATATTTCAAGATAACCCCAAAGCTACTTATCTTGTAGGGGATATAACAAAGCTGAGTAAAATCACAGGATATAAACCAAAAACAAAAATTGAAAAATTAATTTTTTAATGAAAGTACTTTTCGATCACAGTATTTTTTTACATCAAAATTATGGTGGTATATCTAATTATATTTTCAACCTAAACAAAAATTTAAAAAAATGTGGAATAAAGTCAAAAATTTTCGCTCCAATAATTATAAATAACTATTTAATTAATCACCCTGATATAATTTTTTTTATTAAATTAAAAAAAATTCCAAAATTATGTAAAACCTTTTTTTTTACATTAAATAATCTTTTAACTATAATTTTTTACTTTATTTATAAACCAGATTTTATTCATCTATCTTATTATAATAAATTTTATAAATTTTTTGGAATACCATATGTAGTAACAGTTTATGATCTTATCCATGAAAAATATAAAAGAGATACACAAGGTTTTAATAAAAAACATGTATTGGAAAGAGCAAAAAAAATTTTATGTATATCCAATTGTACAAAAAAAAAATTGTTGAGAATTTATAAAACAAAAAAAAAAATTACAGTTACTCACTTAGGCCATAATTTTATAAATAATAAGTTTTTAGAAAAAAAAAAAGAAAAAAAATAATTTTATATGTTGGAAACAGAAGTAATTATAAAAACTTTAAAATACTAATTCAAGCATATGAAAAATCAAAATATTTAAAAAAAAATTATAAAATAATAGCATTTGGTGGACCTAAATTTTCAAAAAGTGAGATGCAAATATTTAAAGATAAAAAAATTGATGCAAATATTTTGCACAAACATGGGGATAAAGAGTTTTTGTTCGATTTGTATACAACTTCAGAATTATTTGTTTATACAAGCTTAGAGGAGGGTTTCGGAATACCTATTTTGGAAGCAATGTCAGCTGGATGTCCAATTCTTTGTTCTAATATTGATGTGTTCAATGAAATTGCTGAAAAATCAGTTTTATATTTTAATCCAAAGAGTAAGCAAGATTTAAAAATTAAATTAGAAAAGATATTAAAATCTTCAATGATAAAAAATAATTTGAGAAATAAAGGGCTCAAACAAGTAAAAAAATATAGTTGGAAAAATTGTGCAATACAAACAGCATCAGTTTATAGGGAAAAAATTTAGTATGATAAGTATTTTGATTACAAATTATAATAAAGGCAGCTTTTTGTTTAAAAATTTAAAACTGCTAAAAAAAAGTAAATTTAAAAATTTTGAAATAATTATCCATGATGATAATTCCTCAGATGACTCAATAAAAATAATTAAAAAATTTAAAAAAATAAAATTGATAAGAAATTCAAAAAAAAAATTTAACTCTCCGGCACTTAATCAAATTAATGGTATTTCAAAAGCTTTTAATATTTCAAAAGGGAAAATAATTTGTTTATTAGATGCAGATGATTTTTTTAATATAAACAAATTAAAAGTTATAAATAATTATTTTATAAAAAATGCTAAATCGAAAAGTGTTTTTAATCTAGCCACTACTAGTAAAAAAAAGTTTGAATTTAAATTAAAAAAAAATAAAAAAATATGGCCTACAATTTTTCCAACTAGTTGTATTTCCTTAACAAGAAAAAATTATCAAAATTTTATGAAACATTTAAAACCTACGATGTATCCGCACCTTGAAGTAGATGCTAGATTTGTAATTTATTCTAAATTTTTCAACAATGAGTATAATGTTATAAGACTAAAGTTAACCACATATAATGAAGATCATTTTGGTATAACATCAAAAATAACAAAATTCTCAAAAAAATGGTGGTTTAGAAGATATGAAGCTTTTAAATATATGGATTACATTTTAAAAAAAAAGAGCAAGAAAATTGAAATATCTTTAGATTATTTAATTACATACTTAGTTTATAAGTTTTTTAATTTTAAAATATAAAAATTTAAGCTACATAATTTAAAAATGAAAAATATTTATTACTGGTCCCCATGCTTAGCAAATGTGGGAACTGTTAAATCAACAATTAATTCAGCGATTGCTTTGTCAAAATATAATAATAAAAATTATAAAGTTTTTTTGATTAACTCTTGTGGTGAGTGGGATAATTACAGGAATTTATGTGAGGAAAATAATATCACACTTGTAGATTTAAAATTTAAATACTTTAAATATTTACCAAAAAATGGCTTTATTCAAAGTCGGTTTTCTTATGTAATATTATTTTTACTATCGTATTTCCCTTTATTAAAAATGCTCAAGAAAGTTCAGCCACATTTTTTAATCTTACATCTTGTAACTTCTCTTCCATTATTTTTAATGATGACTAATAAATTTAAGACGCAATTTATATTAAGAATTTCTGGTTACCCTAAACTTAATTTTTTGAGAAAATTTTTTTGGAAAATTTGTTCAGATAGATTGTACTGTATAACCTCACCAACGAAAGATTTAATTAAACAAATTAAAAATAGCGGAATATTTAACAATGATAAAATTGAATATTTGCCTGATGCAATTTTAAACATTAAAAACATTAATTTAGAAAAAAAAGATCATATTAAATCAGAGATTTTATCAAAAAATTTTTTCATAGCAGCCGGAAGATTAACTAAGCAAAAAAATTTTATTTATTTAATTAACGAATTTAATGAATTTTTAAAAGTAGAGAAAAAATATGATCTACTGATATTTGGTGAGGGAGAAGAAAAGCAGAAATTAAAAAAAATAATTAAACAATATAATATTGAGGACAAAGTGTTTTTAATGGGACATACCAAAAGTTTGAACTTTGCTATGACAAAAGCTAAAGCATTTATTCTTTCATCTTTATGGGAGGAACCAGGTTTTGTTTTAATTGAAGCTGCATCTAACAATCTATTTATTATATCAAGTGATTGCAAAAACGGACCTAGGGAATTTTTATTAGACGGCAAAGCAGGTTTATTATTTAAAAACAATAAAAGTGGAGAGCTTCTTATAAAACTAAAAGAATTTATCAAACTTGATCAAAATCAAAAAAAAAACAAGATACTTGTCGCAAAAAAAAATATTAAAAACTATACGATTTTTGGACATTATTTAAAAATCAAAAAAATTTTGAATTAAATTAATTTATTTTTTTGATCACATCTAAATAATTTTTCATATTTTTGTTGAAATCAAATCTATAAAGTCTCTTGTAGGCATGATCAATTTTTGGGTACGAAATAGATTTATTTTTATAATACTTAAATATTATCTCTGAAAGATTTTTATGATCACCTATATCGAACAAATATCCACCTTTTCCTTTATCTAAAATCTCACTTGGTCCAGTTGGACAATCAGTAGAAACAATTAATTTTTTTAAAACAACTGACTCCAGCAGAACATTTGGAAGACCCTCATATTTTGAACTTAATACAAATAAATCTGATTTTTTAATATATGGATATGGATTTTCTAGAAAATTTTTTAATTTAACAAATTTTGTTAATTTATTTTCGAAAATATATTTTAATAAATTTCCTTTTTCTTCCCCTCTTCCTATAATTAGTAGCCTAACTCTTATTTTTTTTTGGATTAAATTTTGTATTGCTTTTAAAATAGTTATTTGATCTTTCTGTTTTGTCAATCTTCCAATATTTAAAATTTTTAATGATTTTTTTTTGTTAAAAAATTTATCTTTTATCTTATATTTAGATTTTTTTTTGATTTCATTAATGTTTAAAGGGTTATAAATACACTTAACTTTAATTTTAAAATTTTTTTGCATTTCTTTTTTAAACTCAAGACTATTTGTAATTACTATATCTGCTTTACTGATTATAAATTTATAAAGTGCCTTTTTAATAAAATTGTGATACCAGCCTGATGGGGAAGAATTTGACCTAACAATAATTTTTATATTAAAAAACTTACATAAAATAATACAATAAATATTAGCTTGAAATGAAAAAACTGTTGTATTTTTATTTTTAATAAGAAACTTAAATAGTAAAAATAGGCATATTAAATACTTTAATCTTATATTTAAATTTTCTGATAAATTTCTACTAGGTGTAACAAAATTTATTCTTTTGTTAAATTTATTTTTGTATTTTGATGATGATGTAATTAAATATAAATTATTGTAATACTTAGTTATAAAATTCCCAATCAAAAATAAATTTTTTTCTACACCTCCACCTCCAATAAAGGGCATAAAAAATACAATCTTTTTTTTGTCTCTTATTTTTTTATTAAAATGCACTGGCCAGAATAATTATTTATAAAAATATATTTTTTTTCTAATTTTGCTTCTATTGAATAAATGAATTTTTTTATTCCATCTACACCCCAAATTCCAAAGTCATCAAAAATAATAACACCACCTTTGATCATTTTTTTTTCAACCCATTGGAATGCTTTTTTGGTGCTGTTGTAAGTATTTACATCCAAATGACAAAGTTTTATTTTGTTTATTTTTGCTTTTATTCTGTTTGGAAAAAAAGCTTTTTCTACAAAAGTATTCTTTAATTTAAATAAAGAGATATTTCTTTTTACAGAATTAATATCCTCAAAATAAAAAATATCTTCTTTTTTATGCAAACCATCACTTTCCTCAAAACCTTGAAAACTATCAAATAAATACACAATGCCTTTATTATTAGCTTTTGACAGCAAAAATCCTGATCCTCCAAGCAAACAACCAACATCTAAAATAGAAGCATCAACATCCCTTAAATTTTGTGAAATTTTCCAAAGTGTATAAGATCTTTGTTCATCTAATAAAGTTAAGTTTTTAATTTTATTGTAAAATAATTTAAATTTTTTATCTCTTATCCACGGGGAGTGAGTAGCTGATGAAATTAATATATTATCGTCCTCTTTTAACTTGCATACCAAACTTAAGATTGATCTTGTAGTATATTGTATTAAGTTTTTACAAAATTTAAAAAGTGAACTTTTAAAATTTCCATAAGGGTGATTTATTTTATTTAACTGTTTTTTTTGCACAGGCCAGACACTTAAAAGTATTATTTTTTATCTTAGTGAATATATTGTTATTACAATTTTCACAAACAATATTTAAATTATAGGAAGAATTAATTTCAAAATAAAATTTTATATTAACAAAAATATCTAATATTTTTAAATAAATTAAATCGAGGGCGCTTGTTAATATTTGCAATTTAGGTATTTTTGATTTCCCTTTATTTCTGTCCTTAAAATGTATAGGGAATTCAATTATTTTTATTTTTAATTTATTAATTAACCATATTGTTCTTACCCCGAGACTGTAACCTTCAATATTTAACCTATAAAAAGGAAGTTTTTTTAAGACTTCTACGCTATAAATTCTGAAATAAGTTGTCAGCTCCTTGCAGTTTATCCCAAGAACTTTCCTAGCTGTAAGATTCCCAATTGAAGAGATATATTTTCTTAAACCTGTATAATCACTTTTTCCATCTTCAATAAATCTTGATCCTATAACAAAATTATCTTTAGTTGCTAATCCCATCATTTTTGGAATGTAACTAGGATCATGAGAAAAATCTGCATCCATGGTTATTAGAAATTCGTATTTATTTCTGATTGCGTAAAGCATCGACAAAATATGAGCAGTGCCTAATCCTAATTTCTTTGGTCTATTAATAAACTCTACCTTTTCTCCAAAATTTGATAATATTTTTTTTATGTTATCTTTCGAGTCGTCATTGATAATTAATATTTTTGTATCATTGCAGTGATAAATAATTTCCTCAATTAATTGCTTAATATTCTCTGCTTCTTTATAAGTGGGTATAGATATGATAAATCTTTTATTCATTTAGTTTTAGATTTAAAAGTAATTAAATTACATTATAAGTGATAAATATAAAAGTATTAATAAATTTCAAATAAAGAATGGAATTAAAAAAAAAAATTTTCATATATATTTTATACTCTACTACATTGTATTTAGGGCTTATATTTTCAGAAAATTCTAGTGGGGGCGCAAAAATAGATGCAAATTATTTATATCCATTTATTGTAAAGTTTTCTGAAGATTTTAATCAAGGTTTTAAATTATTTTTAGACTCAAAATCTATCTTAATTCATTCACCTGTGTTTTATATTTTATCAGGATATTTATTAAAATTTTTTGGTAATTTACTTTTGCTAAAATCATTTTATATTTTTATTAGTTGTTTTTTACCTTTAATTTTTTATTTCATTTTGAAAGAAAGGAATGTTTTAAATATTAAAAATATATATCTCTTTTATTTATCTTTGATAATTTTTTACTCTCCATATTTTAGAGGATCTGCCATATGGTTACTTGGTGACAATCTAAGTTTAATATTTTTCTCTCTCTCTATTTTATTTTATTTGAAAGGAGTAAATTTAAATTCAAGCAAATATTTTTATTTAAGTTTTTTTGCATTAATATTATGTTCATATATAAGATATTATTATTGTATTTACGCAATATTTTTTTTATTTGAGTATTATAAATATCTGCGTTTTAAAAATTTTTTAATTTTAATCTTTCTTTCAATTTTATTTTCTTTGCCAGCCTTAGCTTATTTTTATTTTCTATATTTTAATTCAGAATTTTTTAGTACGTTTGGTGACTGGAGTAGAGTTAACTATATAAATTCTTCACTTCAATTATTTACTATAATATTTTTTTACATATTTATTATTGTAATTTCCCAATTAGACTCTTTCTTAAATTATTTAAAATTTAATAGAAATATAATCATTTCATTTTTAATAATTTTTCTAATATTTTATATTTTAAATTATTACATTCTTAATGCATCTGATGTTTTACCATGGCGTGGAGGAGGAGTTTTTGTTCGAATTTTGAAGTTTTTAGGTCTCGAACAAATTTTTTTTCTTTTTATAATTTCTTTTATTTCACTTATTTTTTTAGATTTTGTTTTATCAAAAAATAGAAGCCGTAATTACTTACTAATTTTTTCCATAATAACTTCATTATCTTTGATAATCGTATATCAAAAATACCTAGATCCATTATTTTATATTCTTTTGTTTGGTTTAATAGAAAGTGATGCGGTTGATAATTTTATTAAAAATTATTCCAAAACATTTGTATATCTTCATATATATCTTATATCTTTTTTTATATTTTCTTTATTATTCTACCTAAACATATAAAAAATCATTATGGAGTTGTATTTTATAAAATATTATATATTCCATTTATAAATGAAAAAAAAAGCTCTAATTACTGGTATTACTGGGCAAGATGGTTCCTACCTTGCTGAATTGTTACTTAAAAAAAATTACATTGTTCATGGCATTAAAAGAAAATCTTCATCTTTTAATACAGAAAGAATAGATCATTTAATCGAAAATAAAAAATTTAAAAATAAATTTTTTATCCATTATGGAGATTTAACAGACTCTGACAGTATTTTTAATATAATAAATAAAGTCAGACCTGATGAAATTTATAATCTTGGCGCACAAAGTCACGTTGGAGTATCTTTTGAAAATCCAATTTATACTGCTGAAGTTGATGCTTTGGGTTCTTTAAGAATATTAGAAATTATCAAATTTTTAAAATTGAAAACAAGATTTTATCAAGCCACAACTTCTGAACTTTTTGGGGAGAAGGGTAAAAACAAAAAATTTAATGAGAATTCTTACTTGAATCCAAAATCACCCTATGGAGTTTCAAAGCTTTTTGCTCATCATATAACTAAGGTTTACAGAGAATCTTACGATATATACGCCGCAAGTGGAATATTATTTAATCATGAGAGTCCAAGAAGAGGCGAAACTTTTGTTACTAGAAAAATTACTATGTTTTTAGCTAAATATGTAAATGGGATTAAAGGTATTTTAAAACTTGGGAATATTTATGCAAAAAGAGACTGGGGTCACGCAAAAGATTATGTAGAAATGCAATGGAAAATTTTACAACAAAAAAAACCTGACGATTATGTAATTTCCACAGATAATACATACAGTGTCAAAGAATTTATTAATTTGTCTTGTAAAATTTTAAATATTAAAATTATTTGGAAAGGAAAAGGCTTAAATGAAAAAGCTTATGTTAATAAAATAAATAGAAAAAATTTATTAATAGAAGTTGATAAAAAATATTTTAGACCTCTAGATATAGACTATTTAAGAGGTGACTATTCAAAAGCAAAAAGAATATTAAAATTCAAACCAAAATATACTTTTGAAAGTCTTGTAAGAGAAATGCTTTCTAGTGATATAAAAAAATTTAATTAATTTAATTTGTGCAAGATTTAATCATTTTTCCTTTATTTATTGGTCTTTTTTTTATCACTAATATTCTTTTTAAAAAAAATAATTTTCTTATTGATAAGTACGAATCTTCAAATCATAAAAAATATATGAATATTGAAAAGGTACCTATTAATGGAGGAATTTTATGTTATTTATTCGTTATATTTTTTTTTAATAATTTAAATTATTACGATTATTTATTCTTATTTTTAATAATGTTCATAGGAATTCTATCTGATTTAGATATTTTGCGGTCTCCATCAAAAAGACTCATTATTCAAATTTTAATTATTACAACATATGTAATTATCAAAGATGAAACTATTAATTCTACAAGAATATTTTATGCTGATTACTTATTATCAAATACCATTTTTTTTAAATATTTTTTTACATCATTATGCTTAATAATATTAATTAATGGTGTGAATTTTATTGATGGTACAAATATGTTGGCAGGTGGATTTATATTTGTTACGTTATTTTGCTTGGTATTATTTATTGGTCCAGACCAAGTAAACTCGTTTAATTCTCATATTTTAGGCTTAATATATTTTTTGTTAGCATTTTTGAGTTTTAACTTATTTTCCAAATCTTTTTTAGGTGACAGTGGCTCTTATCTATTAGCTGCAATTCTCGGTTTTATATGTATTAATTACTCAAATTATTTTCAATTCGTTATTTCGCCTTATTTTATTGCAGTTTTATTATGGTATCCAGCGCTTGAAAATTTATTTTCAATTTTAAGAAGAGGAATATTTGAGAAAAAATCACCTAACCAGGCCGACAATCTTCACTTGCATCATTTAGTAAGCAACTATCTAAGCAAGCATTTTAAAAGTAAAAAATTAAACAATTCTCTTACGGGTATCACAATTAACTCTGTGTTATTAATTTTTGGATTAATCGCAATTAATTATGCAAATCAAACAAAGCAACTTATATTTTTAATTTTAGTAAAAACATTGATTTATATACTTTCATATTTTTACTTAAAAAAATATATTAAGCAGAAATGATTAAAAATAAAAAAATAATTTTAGTTATCGGAGGAGCTGGATTTGTAGGCTCTAATATGATTAGACTTTTGTTAAAAAAAACAAAGTTTAAAATTATAAGTTTTGATAATTACTCCACTGGAAAAGTATCTAATCATATAAAAAATAAGAGAGTTAAATATATTAAAGGACATACTAAGAATATTTCTAAAAATTTTAATAAATTTAAAGGTAAAATTGAAAGTATATTTCATTTCGGAGAATTTGCTAGAATTTATCAAAGTTTCTTAAAAATGGATGAGTGTATAGAATCCAATACCATTGGTAGTAATGCTGTATTTAAATTTTGCATGATAAACAAAATAAGATTAATATATTCAGCGACTTCTGCAAGCTTAGGAAATGACGGTGAAGACAAAAATTTATCACCCTATGCTTTTACTAAAGCAAAAAATTTAGAACTTTTAGAAAATTTAAAAAAATGGTTTAATTTTAAATACGAAGTGATTTATTTTTATAACTTATATGGCCCAAATCAAATTTGTGACGGTGATATGGCTACTGTAATTGGAATTTTTGAAAAATGTGTAAAACAAAATAAAAAATTAACAGTTGTAAGACCTGGCACGCAGTCTAGAAGATTTACTCATGTTGAAGACGCAGTTAATACTTGCTTTGAAGCTTGGAAAAAAAAGAAATCAAGACATTATAGCATTACACACAAAGAGGTTTTTAAAATTATAGATGTTGCAAAAATCTT
>MDTA01019831.1_pt1 | contig 10457 bp, 11 predicted proteins | sample 811151 | NCBI WGS metagenome assembly MDTA01 (sample SAMN05326648, study PRJNA326480) | marine metagenome | isolation source: seawater | place: Indian Ocean: South | collected 2010 | reverse complement strand
TAGACTCAAGCGATGCACACTACGATAGAAATCAGCAAAGAGTATCTGCATTTTGCGGCCGCCCACTTCACCCTGTTCAGCGCCACCGAACGTGAAAACCTGCATGGGCACAATTTTCAAGTCACGCTAAATGCTACCGCGCCTGTACATGACGACGGGTTGACCTTCGACTACAACATTCTGAAAAAAACGCTAAAGGCATTGTGCGACGAGTACGACGAACAAGTGTTGATGCCGACCAAATCGCCGTACCTGAGCATAGAAAACGACAATGAATTTACTTACGTGCTGTTCAACGGCGAGCGCATTCCATTTCTTGACCGCGATCTAACATTGCTCCCCATCCGCAACGTCACCGTTGAAGAACTCGCCCATCACTTGTTGGAGCGACTCACTCAAGACGCAGCGATTGCTGCGTTAGACATCGAGCATTTGCTGTTGCGATGCGCGTCGGGGGAGGGTCAATGGGCTAGCGCTGAATGGAGGCCTAGCTTGTCGTAAGACAAGGGTTTTTGGTGGGTACCTAGCACTTCGGACCTAGGACAAGGGCAAACATCAATATTAGGTCCGAGCGCTGAATGGAGGCCTAGCTTGTCGTAAGACAAGGGTTTTTGGGGGTAACAGCACCCTGTTTGATGGCGGAAGAATTCCGCAGGTCCTCTCACACCCGTTTGGTGGCGGAATCACAATTTAATCACTAGGACTCCTCTACTGTAGTATCGCTCGTTCAATAAGGGGGTCCTATGCCACATTTAGTAATTACTGGCGCCAGCGCTGGCATTGGTGCTGCTACCGCAGATCTTTTTCAGTCTAGTGGCTTTAGCGTTGTGAACTTATCTCGTCGACCCTGCCCGGTTGAGGGTGTGGTGAATATTGCTTGCGATCTATCCCAACAGAACTTTGCTGAAGCCATCAGCGACGATTTGGATAATGCTCTGAGCGGCGCGCAGCAGATCACCCTCATTCACAATGCTGCCCTACTCATTAACGACAACATTGCTGATACCAGTTCTGAACAGCTTCGACGTGTGCTTGAAATTAACATCGTCGCCGCCAGCAGCCTGAACCAACTGCTGATTCCTAAAATGGCTGCTGGCTCCGGGGTGTTATACGTCGGCTCCACCTTGGGTGAAAAAGCCGTACCTAACAGTTTTACGTATGCAACGAGCAAGCACGCAGTCATTGGCATGATGCGCGCCACCTGCCAGGATCTAGCGGGCACCGGGGTGCACACCGTGTGCATCAATCCAGGTTTCACCAATACGGAAATGCTTCGGGATCACGTTCCCGCAGATGTCATGCCGCAAATCGCCGCTATGAGCGCCTTCGAGCGTTTAATTGAACCTGAAGAAATCGCCCAAGCGCTATTGTTTGCGGCGCAAAACCCGGTGCTAAATGGCGCCGTCATTAACGCCAACCTGGGCCAAATAGAGCGCTAGCCAACCAGCGCGCGGTGGCGTTTAGCTGTTCGTGGCCTCCTCGTTCTCAGCAAGACCTAAGTAGCCTCGCAAATAGCGCACGGCTAAATAAATCGGCCCAGTATCCAGCGCAGCCACAACCAACTTAAAGACATAACCCGAGGCGATAAACACCAACAGCTGTGGCCACAATGGTTCCTCAGAGTTAATGGGCAAAGCCGCCGCCCAGAAGTGAGTCACTAGAATGACCGCCGTTGAATCTACGATTTGACTGATCATGGTGGACACATTATTACGCAACCATAGGTGCCGGCCCTTGGTCAGCCGTTTCATCATGTGGAAGATACGCACATCGCAAAACTGCGCGGCCAGATAAGCAATCATCGACGCGCCTACCGCACCAAAGGCTAGATTCTTAATCTCGAAAAAAACCGGTTCGCGCCCGGCGGCATCCACCAGCGGCGCTCCAGTTGCTGGGTCGGTTCCGGTCCCCGGCAGCACGCTACCCAGCCACAGCAAAAACACCACCCATAGGTTCAGCAACAGCCCGACCCAAACCATATCTCTGGCTTTTTCTTCACCGTACAGTTCACTGATCAAGTCGGTGCACATAAAGGTAACCGGATACGGTAATACCCCAATCGCCACCATCATGGGAATTTGCACGCCGAACACAGAAAAAGATAAATCCAAGAAGCGACTGATGCCCAGAATGTTGAGCATCGCCAAGGTGCCCAGGAATAATCCTGAAAGAACAAAGAACACCCGCTGGCGGCGCTTTTGGTAAATCGCCTCAGTCATCGCAGATTCTCCTGGCCTATGCCTACCCCGTTATACCGGGACTTACCGCAGTTCGGTCACAAATTGCTGGTTAACGCAGTTGTCTAAACCGTTACCGTCCAGATACTTAATGGCGACCTCGCCACCCTTAAAGCGCATATCGAAAACACTTTCTGGAGTAAAAAACGCAGAGTGCGGCGTAATCAGTAACCGATGGTCTATCCATTCTTCATCCGCAGCCCAAGCCTTAATCAAGGGATGATCAGGGTCAGCGGGTTCTTCCGGCAACACATCAAGACCACAAGCTTGAATCTTGTTTTCTTTCATAGCTGTGTACAGATCGTCCAGATCAATAATTGGCCCGCGGGCGGTATTTACCAGCACCAATCCGGGCTTAGCGGCGGACAACACATCCAGGTTAATCAACTTCTCGGTGCTTTCGCCCAGGGGCAGGTGCAAGCTCACCACGTCGCATTGGCCAAACAATTCTTGTAACGAGTGCACACGCCGAATACCCACCGCCAACTCGGCGCCGTTTTCTCGGTATGGATCAAACATCACCACGTCCATGCCAAAAGCCTTAGCTCGCAAGGCAGCCGCCGTGCCAATACGACCCAAACCAACCACTCCAAATACACAGGCAGACAGCCGTTTTCCATAAGGATTCAATGCTGGGCGCCACAGCCCTTTGGGGTCTTTTTTCAGTTCTCGGGTATGGAACGTTATAGCTTTCATCAGCGACAACATTAGCGCCATCGCATGATCGGCAACTTCCTGGGTGCCATAATCAGGCACGTTACAAACTGGCATGCCCATGGCCCCCCAAGCGGCAAGGTCAAGGTTGTCGAAGCCGACCTTTGGCGTCACAACAATGCGGCATTTCTTCAGCTTGGCCCGATATTCGGCAGGGATGTCATTTACCGTAACAATGGCGTCGCAATTTTCCCACTGGTCGTCAGTGACATCGGCAAAGCGTTCGCAAAACTCAGCGCTGTGCTCGCCAACGCTGGAAACCTCAATGTCACGGCCATCTGGCCAGCGCATCGCGGGCCACAAAATCCTGTAAGTCATTATTCCCCCCTTAATTGTCCAAGCGGTGGATGTTACAAGCCGTCTAATGTTTCCGCTAGCAACGCCACACTGTCGCGTAACAGTGGCTCAGCTAAACCACTCACGCGAATACGCGTGGCGATCATATGCGTCATACCAAGATTTTCCTGGTACATACGTACCCGTTCGCGCACAAACTCCGGCTCGCCGATAATCGTCCAGTCGTCTACGGTTTCGCCTTCTTGTAGCCGGGCGTTGTCGGTTTCAGCGCTTAGCATCGCCTTTAATTTCTTACACTGCTGGGCATCACGACTAACAAATACCGTACGCATTAAGGGCAACTCGGTAGGTGGCGTAACACCTGCCGCCTCGGCAGCCGCTTGATGCTGGGCATAGTTGTGCCCCAGCGTGGCCATGCTTTCCATTGGCGACGAGAGATACGGCAACCCAAAACCTCCTGCTTGAGCTAACGCCTTCGGACCAAAAGCCGCCACCCAAATAGGCGGATGCGGTTGTTGCAGGGGTCGCGGGTACACTTCGATCGCATGTTCAGGATCGTCGTCTAAGGTCACCGGCTCTCCTGCCCAGGCCCTGCGCATAATGCCCAACGTCCAAGCAAAAATTTTGCGTTTTTCTGCCACCGGCACATGAAAGGCTCGCAGCATTTCCGGGGCATAGCCACGCCCAACGCCAAGGATCAGTCGACCACCACACATCTGATCAAATACCGCAACCTGTTCCGCCGCTTGCAGAGGGTTACGCAAGGTAAGTAGATACGACGTTGTACCTAGTTTGATCGTTTGGGTAGCACCTGCCACCGCCGCCAAGAGTGTGAGCGGGTCGGGTAATGCATTAGCACCGAAGTGATTTTCTGGGAGCCACAGCGATTGGTAACCGCATTGTTCCGCAAATTGCGCCTGAGAACATAAACTGGGCGCGGACAGGTCAGAAAAATTCCACGGGGTTAGGCCCAAATGCAGCTTTGTCACAGCAATCCTTATCTGGCTATGGCGTCCGGCTAAGCTCGCCCGCTTCAGCATCTAAGTGTTGCATCAGCAGCATCGCTTTCATGGTGACCTTAACCGCTGCGGTGTGTCGAACATGTGCAAACTCTTGATAAAGAGGATCATTTTCCAACAGCAAGCATTCCTCTGAACCGCACTTAAACAGCGTGCGTTCGCCGAATTTGTTGCCCGCCGGACCGTATTTACCAAATTCGTCGGTGGCGCCAAACTGCCAAAACGCAGTCCATTGGGCAGGCAGACCATCAATAGGCGCACGCACGCTCATCATGGTGTCTTCCGCTGTTGCTTCTAAAAGACTCTGCAAACCAGGACGCTGATCTGGAGATTTCAGCGCCTCGTCAAAAGCCACCAGCTGCGGACAAATTTGTTCAATAGAGCGTTCAAGTCGCGCCACATCTACGTCGTACCGGTCAAAGCGATCAAAGAATGAGAAGCGCCACCAGCGGCTGGTAAAAACGGGCACCACTCGAGGCGGCGAGGTCACGTCTTGCAGATAACTCAGCAAACGCCCAAAGACTTTAAGCCGTTGCTGACGATCATTGGTCTGTTGCAGTTCGTTATTGAGGCCGTTGAAGTGATCGTGAAACCGCGTGTCGATTAAACCTAGGGCGGCACGGCTTTGCGCCGCATCCCGGTTGTAGTAGTTCCAACGGAACATTCGCCAAAAGATATTCCTGTCGGCTTGGGCTGAATTAGCCCTGACCACATAGCGCGTATCTAGCGCAGAAAGCGGTTGTAATTCCGAAGTCTGATCGCAGCGACTGAGCTGTTTGGCCGCAACAAAAGTCAGTTGCTGATGCACAGCACTGTCGTAGCTCCAGACCGGCGCAGCAATGCCTCCTGCACTGAGTAGCAGCAAACATGCAGCCACTTTGCGCAGACTAGACCGCATAATAAGGTGGCAACGTTTCATGTGGGGTAACACACTCATCGGTCTGCAAATCATCCAAGAGTTGCTGTATGGATTTTCCAGTTTCGGGCCAGATTGCGTCGGGCACTAATTCCACCGCCGGCCGTAGTACGAACAACCGATTCTGGGCTCGTGGGTGAGGTAGTACAAAATTCGGCAGATTGCGCACTTGGTCACCAAACAGCAGTAAATCCAAATCGAGCTCGCGCGGTGCATTACGCTCATGTTTGACGCCACGACCAAATACGCGCTCCAGCTGCTTAAGCTCTTGCAGCAATTGTTCAGGCGACAAACCATTCATCGCTTCAAAGGTAGCAGCGGAGTTAATAAAGTCCGCCGAACCCGGGGGACAATCTACCGGTGTGGTACGCCAAAGGCGCGAGCTGCGCAGGGTGCCAGGCTGAGCGAACGCCGTTAAGGCGTTGATCGCCTCAACCATGATCTGTGTTGACTCACCCTGATTTGAACCCAGCCCCAGCAACACCATTGAACCCAATGCACACACCACCCAACTACTATCGAACCACCAAAGTATAGACACCGTAGTGGAAAGCAACCACCAACCCGCCCCGCCCCGCATAAGATCTCTTGCCTTCTAAGAGGCGGGGATGGTTATCGGCCCAAAACGGCCATTACGATATACCCGCAAAGTGAGCCGCCGGTTGTCACGTCGTACGGCCTCACGCAGTTCTGCTATGTCCACGACCGTGCGCCGATTAGCGCTGACGATTATGTCACCTGCGCGCAATCCATAAGCGTACGCCGTGCTGCCGCGGTTGATCTCAGCCACTAAAACGCCGCCGCCAAAGTCGTCGGCGGCGCTTAGATTTTGCAGCGCCACGCCACTTAGCTGCGGCGTTATACGCTGGCCGGCCACTTGTTCTTGGGTATCGGCAAAAATTTCTAAGGTCAAGGTTTGCTGCTGGCCTTGGCGCACAAAGACAATGTCTAGGCGATCTCCAATGAACATCACCGCTGCTTGGTTCTCAAAGTCAGCAACACTGGTAATCTTCTTGTCGCCCATTTGTACAATGACATCACCTGGCGCAAGCCCAGCCTTTTCGGCAGAACTGGCGGGCTGTACATCAACAATCACTACACCGGCGGGTGCGCCGTCTGCGGGCAGTACATCAAAGGCTTTGGCCAACTCGCGATTCAACGGTTGCACTACTGCACCAACATAGCCTCGATTAACTTCGCCGTTCTCAACCAGCTCATCAATAATGGCCGCCGCCATATTCGCCGGAATAGCAAAACCAATACCCACATTGCCGCCACTGGGGGCATATATCGCCGTATTAATACCCACGAGCTCACCACGTAGATCAACCAACGCACCACCTGAGTTACCAGGATTAATCGGCGCATCGGTTTGAATAAAGTCTTCGTATCCTTCTATTCCCAAGCCACTTCGTCCCAAGGCACTGACAATTCCGCTGGTGACGGTTTGGTTAAGCCCAAAAGGATTTCCGATGGCCACTACAAAGTCACCGACTCGCAGGGCTGCACTGTCGGCAAATTCGATCGCCACAAGGTTTTCCGCCGACACTTTAAGTAACGCCAAATCAACCTGCGGGTCACGCCCAACGAGTTCTGCCTCTAGGGTCCTGCCATCGGAAAGGCCCACGCTGATCTCGTCTGCGCCATCGACTACATGGTTATTGGTCACGATGTAACCGAGGTCCGCATCTACGACCACGCCAGAGCCCGCGCTCTGAGTGCGGCGATAACGGCGACGGCTCTCTGGAATATTAAAAAACCGCCGAAAAAAGGGATCCGCAAGTAAACGATTGCGCTCGACCACCGTAGTGCGCGTTGCAATATTGACGACAGCCGGGTTCGTCCGTTCCAGCATGTCCGCTAGGCTTGGCAACGCTACATCTGCTTCCCCGGCGCCACCGGGCAAGACCAAGGGCAGGGCTGCGTGTGCAACGGGCGCAACACTTGTGCCTAAGACCAAAACCGCAATGCTGATAAATCGGTACACCACCCGCAGACCTCTTATGCCTTTGTTTTTTGTTATTTCGTTGTTTCGTCGCTTTATGACTTTGCTGTTTGGCAATCGTACTGTTGCGTAGAGACCACGCAGAACTCTGCTGTCTTATTAGGATTGCGGACTCGAAGCCGGACCTATGCTCGCCATCCAAACAACAACAAACGCTACCAACGAGGTGGCTAGCGCGCAGATAAAGGCAAAAGTATAGGAACCCGCATAGTCAAAAATCCAGCCCATGCAGAAAGGCCCCGCTGCGACCCCTAATACAGAAATCGCATTCGCTCTGGCAAACACCTGGGGATAAATATCCACCGAGTACTTTTCTGCCAGCCACAAAGGTTGTGTCATTAACAAATTACCAACACTCAAACCAAATATGCCGGCTGCCACAACACCCATTACGCTGTTTGGGGCGAAAGCAATCAACAGCAAACCAACACTTTGCAGCAACAAATTACCCAGAGCAAAACGCCGTATGGGCATCCAACTGACCAGCCAGCCGCCGATAAACCGCCCGGTTATGCTGGCAATAGACAATGCCTGCACCGCCAAGGCAGCCATGGTGAAGTCGCCTAACAGTTCTACACGACTGTACAAATGTGCAATCGAACCCACCTGGGAACCCATAATCAACACATAAGCTACTGCCAATAAAATATAAAAGCGGCTGCGCAACGCCGCCGCCAAGCTTGCGGCTAGTTGCGCGGACAACTGCCCGGTATCGACAGCGTTGTGAGCTGAAGACTCCTCGTTGCTCGGAAATCGCAGAAACAAGGCGATGGGGACCACAGACAGCACCAAGAACACGCCCAGCCAATGCATGGTGAGATCAAATCCCCAGCCGTTCATAACATAGGCAGTTAACGGCGTAATTAGAAAACCGCCAAGGGATAAACCAGTAGATCCCACAGCCAGCGCCATTGACCGCTCTGGGCCCGGAAACCAACGAGTGATTAGCGTCGTGGAGATAACAATTGAGATACCGGCATTGCCGATACCAAATAACGTGAATAAGGCATAAACCTGCCAAAGCTGATCAGCGAAGCCCACCAGAGCTACGGCCACCCCGGATACCAACGCACCTGCGATCACCACTTTGCGCACCGACCAAACACGCAGTAGGTCAGCTACATACAGACCCGCCACCCCGCCGACGACAAAGAATAGACTCACTGCAAAAGATGTGTCGGCAGAGGACACCGCCAACTGCGCGGACAGGCGGTTGATGTAAACCGACATATTGTAGAAACCCAGCCCAGAACTCACGGTTTGCATAAGCAACGTCAGGCCCACAATCGCCCATCCATGGGGATTGTTTTTCACAGACATTCGCAAACTGGAGGAGTCAGGAGATGGCGGCATTGTATTCTTCAACCTCAAGAAAATAGCGGGCCGATTTGCAACCGCCTTCGAAGACTAACGCGCTGATCAGTGCTCGGCAGAGCACTATAGAACCGACCCTGTAAAAGGTCTATGGTCCCAGGCTCGGAGAACAAATAGGGAGGAGCAGCAATGGAGCTAGCCGATAAAATCGTTGTGGTAACCGGCGGTGCCAGCGGCATTGGCCGCGAAATGTGCCGCCGTTTTGTCCGCGAAGGCGCAAAGCAAGTCGTGGTCGCAGATCGCGATGGCGACGGTGCCGAGGCGGTCGCCGCAGAGATCGGGGGTGTTGCCATGGCGGTAGACGTGCGCGAAGAGGCACAGATTGTCAATTTGATTGAGACCACCGAGAAGGACATTGGCCCTATTGATCTGTTTTGTTCCAACGCAGGTATTGGTATTGGCCGAGGTATCGATACCTCAGACGAAGTTTGGCAGACCATCTGGGAAGTAAACACAATGTCCCACGTCTGGGCCGCTCGAGCCCTGGTACCACTGATGATCGAACGCGGCGGCGGTTATTTACTCAGCACGGCCTCTGCTGCCGGACTGTTAAGCCAAATTGGCTCCGTGACTTACGCTGTAACCAAGCACGCTGCCGTCTCGTTGGCAGAATGGTTGTCGATCACCTACGGCGATCAGGGCATTAAAGTTTCAGTTCTGTGTCCGCAAGCCGTCCGCACCGCAATGACCGCTGGCGGCCCAGGGGTTGCCGGCGTAGACGGCATGATTGAGCCAGAGGTTGCAGTGGACGCAGTGGTCGAAACATTGCGAGAAGAACGCTTCTTAGTGCTGCCCCACCCCGAGGTGGCAGAGTACATTAAGCGCAAAACCTCAGACTACGATCGCTGGTTGACCGGTATGCGACGGTTACAGGCCCAATATACCCGCCCAACAGAATAGCTAGCCTGAGTCCTTTAAAAAGCCATTAAGACGCAGGGCTTCTAGAAGACCAATCAAGATCAAGTCTGACACAACATGATCGAATAAGTCTTCACGATCGAAAAGATGTGCAAAACCACCGGTGGCAATAACCACTGGTGGGTCGTCAGCAAATACCTCAGCACTGATGCGCGACGTCAACTCGCGCACCATGCCTACGTTGCTCCAATACAAACCGCGCTGAATACTCTCTGTGGTGGTTTTACCCATAGCGACTTTAGCCGGTTTAATTTCAACCGACGGAAGCTTCGCGGTTTTGGCCTCTAGCGCCTCCATAGCCAGGCGAATGCCAGGCATGATGTTGCCACCCAAAAAGACCCGGTCTTTCGACACCGCACACACCGTGGTTGCGGTGCCAAAATCTACAACAATAAGATTACGGTCTGGAAACAACTTGACCGCACCCATGGCGTCGGCAATGCGATCGCTGCCGACTTCTTTCGGATCTTTGTAGCCGATTTGCAGGCCCGTCTTTAGTCCTGGCCGTAGCACCATGGGGTCAATGTCGAAGTACTTCTGACAACACGCCCACAACGTATAGTTCAGTTCAGGCACCACCGACGAGATACCAATGGTTTCAATCGCTTCGGGCGCAACACCGTTTTCGCGCAGTGCCCCGCGTAAAAACACACCAATTTCGTCAGACGAGCTGCGCGAGGTCGACGCGTAGCGGAACTGCATACTCAATTCGCCCTGATCAAATACCCCACAAAAGATCTGACTGTTACCAACATCTAAAACAAGAATCATTAGTTATGTCCTTCTGAGCAGGTTTTACCCCCGCATATCGGATTACTCCTGAACTGGTCCCAGGGCCCGCGGATAGGAATTCTCCCCAACTGATGGCGGGCCCCGCAGATCAGATTTATCCCCTACTGGTGGTGGCCCCGCATATCGGATTGCTCCTGAACTGGTTGCGGGGCCCGCAGATCAAATTTCTCCCCAGCTGGTGGCGG
>MDTA01112931.1_pt1 | contig 10458 bp, 8 predicted proteins | sample 811151 | NCBI WGS metagenome assembly MDTA01 (sample SAMN05326648, study PRJNA326480) | marine metagenome | isolation source: seawater | place: Indian Ocean: South | collected 2010 | reverse complement strand
GCAACCAAATCTTCCACGCGCGCGGCATTGGTGGAAGAGCTGAATCATGACGAGCGCGCGGCGTAACGCCGCGCTCGCAGGTCTCAATCGTCTGGCTGTCAATCTGGCGACGGCGCTGCCCGCCAGCTGGGTCATTGGCTTGTTTGAAGCGACCATTCAGGAGGTGGTTGCGCTTGCTGTATTGATGCCCGTTGTCGCCAGCATGGGTGGTATCGCGGGCAGTCAGGCACTGACCGTCGTGATTCGCGGCATGGCGCTCGGGCAGGTTGGTCGCCACAACGCCATGGCGATCGTGCGTCACGAGCTATTGGTCGGCTTGATCAACAGCCTGTTATGGGCGTTTGTCGTCTCGCTGGTAGCGCTGGCGTGGTTTGGCAATCCGCGCCTCGGCATCATCGTGGGCGTTGCGCTGATCGCAAACCTGGTGGTGGCCGCAGTCGCCGGGGCGCTGGTGCCGCTTGTTTTGCGCAAGATGAACATTGATGCGGCGCTGGCTGGTGGCGTTGTGCTGACGACGGTGACCGACGTCGTTGGCTTTGTGACCTTTCTGGGCCTGGGGGCATTGTATCTGGTGCCTTAATGCCCCGGCACCAGAGCCTCAGCGCAGTCTGGAGGCTGGCTTACCAGCTGATCAGGCCCCACATATTGACCAGGAAATCTGCATTCAGGCTATTCGTGCGCTGGTCCAGATTGCCGTCGCCATCGGTGTCCACCAAGTAATAAACCGGGCCGACAGTTGGCTCGATGCGCACTGCGCGCACCTGTCCGCCGGCGCGATGCACGCTGACGCGGGCACCCTCTTTTTGCTGAATGACAACCTCTGCCTCAAGGGCTTCCGCGGTTGAATCGCGAAGCGGCATTACCTCGCCGCTGCGTATGGGCGGCGGCGGTTCAACCTGGTCAACGGGCGTCAGGTCCTGGGCGTGTGCGCCGGCAGCACTCAGCAACAGCAATACAGAACCGGCAGCAGCTAAAAAACGCATGGGTGAAACTCTCGGTTTCGACGTTAGAATCGATATCCGGAAGTATAGTCTCCTGGCAGTGTGGCGTCTTGTCGCAACGCGGCTATCTCACCCGTTCAGTCTTCGCCACAGCAAAAACCTTTGAAGAGTACGCCTTATGAGCGCCAACAGTCGCATCGTCCTGGTTGACGGGTCCTCTTATCTGTATCGCGCGTTTCACGCGATGCCACCGTTGATGAATTCCAAGGGGAACCCGACGGGTGCCGCCTACGGTGTGGTCAATATGATGCGGCGGCTGATGGAAGACTATAAGCCCGATTTCATCGGCGTCGTGTTTGACGCGCCGGGCAGGACTTTCAGGGACGACATGTATCCGGAATACAAGGCGAACCGGCCGTCGATGCCGGACGAGCTGCGCCAGCAAATAGAGCCAATCCACGCAATCGTGAAGGCCATGGGCCTGCCATTGCTGCATATCCGCGGAGTCGAGGCTGATGATGTCATCGGTACCCTGTCTGACCAGGCGGCTGCAGATGGGCTGGAGGTTCTGATCTCAACCGGCGACAAGGATATGACCCAGCTCGTGGGACCCAACGTCACGTGCGTCAATACGATGGATGGCGCCGTCATGGATATTGCCGGCGTGCAACAGAAATTTGGCGTGCCGCCGGAGCGAATCGTCGACTACCTGGCGCTTATCGGGGACAGCGTGGATAACGTCCCGGGGATCCCCAAAGTTGGGCCCAAGACCGCCGTAAAGTGGTTGGAAGCTTTTGGAGATGTTGATGGCGTGGTCGCCAACGCGGAGAGCATCAAAGGCAAGGTTGGTGAGAACCTCCGGGCGAATCTTGAGCAGCTCGCGTTGTCCCGCGAACTGGTTACGATCAAACGCGACGTTGAACTGGAACTTGGCCCACGGGACCTGAAGTGCAGGACGCCGGACTTGGCGACGTTGCGCGAACTTTACACAGAGCTTGAGTTCAAAACCTGGCTTGGAGAGCTGGCCGTGCGCGAAGACGCACCTCCGGAACCCGAAGAACAGGACATTGTGGTCAACTACGAGACCATCCTGACGATGGAGGCATTGGACGAGTGGCTTGCCCGTCTCGCCGCCGCGCCGCTGTTTGCGTTCGACACTGAAACCACCAGTCTTGAATATATGCGCGCTGAGCTGGTGGGCGTGTCGTTTGCGGTGGAGCCTGGCAGCGCGGCTTATGTGCCGCTCGCCCACGATTATCCCGGCGCCCCCGACCAGCTGGATTTTGATGCGGTACTTGGAAAGCTGAAACCACTGCTTGAGGGTCCGGAGCGGCTCAAGGTGGGGCAGCATCTCAAGTACGACACCAGCGTGCTGGCGCGTTACGACATAACGCTCAGAGGCATCGCCCACGACACGATGCTCGAGTCTTATGTGCTGGACAGCGCCGGTAACCGGCACGACATGGACTCGCTCGCGCTCAAGTATCTGGGCGTCCGCACGGTCCACTACGAGGACATCGCCGGGAAGGGCGCAAAACAACTGACTTTCAATCAGATCGCTTTGGAAGAGGCGGGCCCGTATGCGGCTGAAGACGCGGACATCACGTTACGTCTGCACCACAAGCTGTGGCCCAAGCTCGAGGCCGAAAGTCGGCTGCAGAAGCTCTACCAGGAGCTCGAGATTCCGCTGTCCAGCGTGTTGTCGAAGATCGAACGTACCGGCGTCAAAGTTGACGTTGGCATGCTGAAGACGCAGAGCAGCGAACTCGCCAAGCGGATGATCGAGATTGAACAGGCGGCACACTCGGCCGCGGGTCATCCTTTTAATCTGGGCTCACCCAAACAGATACAGACGGTGCTGTTTGAGGAGCTTGAACTGCCGGTGCTCGCCAAGACGCCGAAGGGGCAGCCGTCGACGGCTGAATCCGTACTACAGGAGCTGGCCCACGATTACGAACTACCGCGTCTGATCCTGGAACACCGGTCCGTCAGCAAACTTAAATCGACGTACACGGACGCGCTGCCTGAGTGTGTGGATCCAGGCACGCAGCGGGTGCATACCAGTTACCGACAAGCTGTAGCCGCAACCGGACGGCTCTCCTCATCCGACCCCAATCTGCAGAATATTCCGGTGCGAAGCGCTGAGGGCCGCCGCATCCGGCAGGCATTTGTGGCGCCGGACGGCTACAAGCTGCTGGCGGCTGACTACTCGCAGATCGAGCTGCGCATCATGGCGCACCTTTCCGCGGATGAAGGGTTGTTGCGGGCGTTCAGCGCGGGCGCGGATATTCACCGTGCGACAGCGGCAGAGGTATTTGGGCTGAAGCTGGAGGCGGTCGAGGCGGAGCAACGTCGACGTGCGAAGGCGGTTAACTTTGGCCTCATCTATGGCATGTCAGCGTTTGGCCTCGCGCGCCAGCTGGGTATTGAGCGTGGCGAGGCGCAGTCATACGTAGATTTGTACTTTGAGCGCTACCCCGACGTAAAGCGGTATATGGATACGGTGCGCGAGAAAGCCCATGAGACCGGATATGTGGAGACGGTCTTCGGACGACGTCTATACCTCCCTGAGATTAATGCCCGCAACTATCAGCGGCGTCAGTACGCGGAGCGCACCGCTATCAATGCGCCAATGCAAGGCACGGCTGCGGACATCATCAAAAGGGCGATGTTGGATCTGGACGCCTGGATGGAAAACTGCGGCCTAGACCTCCGCGTCATCATGCAGGTACACGACGAACTCGTATTCGAAGTGCGCGAGCAGGACCTCGAGGCCGCCAGCGAGGAGATTCGTACGCGCATGACCGGTGCTGCCGAGTTGAGTGTGCCACTGGTCGTGGATGTGGGGGTCGGCGACAACTGGGACGAGGCGCACTGATCTGGTGCGAAACGCGGAATGTTGGGCTTTCGGAGCGACTTACCTATACTTAAAGGTGCTGACTGCAAGCTGCATTTGGTTGAACTATGGACTTGATACCCGCAATCGACCTGAAAGAAGGTCGTTGCGTCAGGCTGCGGCAGGGGCGCATGGAGGACGAGACCGTCTTCTCCGATGATCCCGTCGCCGTGGCTGAGCGCTGGGCTGCCGCGGGCGCGCGGCGTTTGCATATCGTTGACCTGGACGGAGCTGTCGGGGGCAGCCCTGTACATGACCGGCTCATTGCCGATATCGTCACTGCGGTGCCGGACGTACCGGTGCAGGTTGGGGGTGGAATCCGCGACGAAGATGCCGTGCAGGCCTATCTGGATGCCGGGGTTCGCTGGGTCATAATAGGCACCAAGGCAGTCAACACACCGCACCTGGTGGCCGACTTGTGCGTCGAGTTTCCGAGCCACATAGTCATCGGCTTTGACACCAAAGACGACAAGCTCGCGATCGACGGTTGGTCCAAGTTGTCGCATCACGACGTCTACGACCTTGCCCAGCAGTTTGAGGCGGACGGCATCGAGGCTATCGTCCACACCGATATCAGCCGCGATGGCATGCTGAGTGGCGTCAACGTCGAATCCACCGTGAAGCTCGCTCAGTCGGTGCACATTCCGATCATCGCTTCCGGCGGTGTGCGGTCATTGGAAGACGTTCGGGTGTTATGCGACGTGGCTGACGAGGGCATCATCGGCGCAATTACCGGTCGTGCGATCTACGAAGGCACGCTGGATCTCACCGAAGGCCAGAAGCTGGCTGACGAACTCACTGCCGACAACTAGTATCCAACGCTTATGTCTCTGGCAAAACGGGTTATTCCCTGTTTGGACGTGGATGCGGGGCGGGTCGTGAAAGGCGTCAAGTTTGTGGACATTCGCGACGCGGGTGACCCGGTTGAGGTGGCCCGGCGCTATGACCGCGAAGGCGCAGACGAGATCACGTTCTTGGATATCACAGCCTCGTCTGACGAGCGTAATACCATCGTGGACGTGGTGGAGCAGGTTGCGGCAGAGGTCTTCATTCCACTCACTGTAGGGGGTGGGATCCGCAAGGTGGAAGATATCCGCCGCATGCTGAACGCAGGTGCGGACAAGGTCTCGATTAACACGGCTGCTGTCCGCAATCCCGAACTGGTGTCTGAGGCAGCTAGCCGGGTTGGCTCTCAGTGCATCGTGGTTGCCATTGACGCCAAATCTGTCGGTGACGGCAGGTGGGAGGTGTTCACACACGGCGGACGCAAATCGACCGGCATCGATGCGGTCGCTTGGGCACAACGAATGGCCGAGTTGGGCGCGGGCGAGGTTTTGCTGACGAGCATGGACCGGGACGGGACGCGCGATGGCTTTGACCTGGGGGTCACCCGCGCTATCGCAGATGCCGTAGAAATTCCGGTCATCGCCTCCGGTGGCGTTGGCAATTTGCAGCACCTGGCGGACGGTGTTCTCCAGGGTGGCGCTGACGCTGTGCTGGCTGCAAGCATCTTCCATTTTGGAGAACACACGATAGGTGCCGCCAAAACACACATGGCGGCGCGGGGTATCGTTGTGCGCGACGACGCCATGATGGCCTGAATGGCCATTTTGTTTGGCGAGTGGTAACTCCGTTAGGATTGAGTAAAATTGAGAGAAATCGCGAAGTTGGGTGGGTTTTCACCCGGTCATTGGTTACCCTTCGAGGTCGGACTGGCGTTCGATTGCTTAAGCGACATGTAATCCGCACCGCGCTCGAACGTGGCGTGGCGCCTAAGGATTGAGTCCCAGGTCGATTAGGGGGCTGTGTCAAAGCTGTGAGTATGGGAGATGTCGAGATGACCGAAACTGCGGTTTCGGACACGCTTCGATGGGTTGTATCGCCGCCCTCAGCAGCTGGTCCAATCATTCGCAACGCGGAGTCTCAGGTCTCGCATAGCGCTTTTTCGTGCGCGCGGGGCTGCCCGTAAGGCTTACTTTCTTGAGACTGACGTTCGAAATATCTGGCAACCAGATCGACGGGGCGCGCGACTATCAGGAAGACGCGTTCCTCAACTCGTTTCTGGATAATTCCAGTGATGACAGCAAGGCGTCCGCGCTGGTCATCATGGCTGACGGTATGGGCGGCCATGCGGCCGGCAACATCGCCAGCAATCTCGTCGTCTCCACCTTCAACAAGACCTTTAGTGGTGGTTTTGGCGAAGATGCTGACATCGCCAACTCACTGCGTGTCGCGCTGGCCAAGGCGAATGGCGCGCTGTCCGAGTCGATTCGCGAAACCCCGGCCCTCGACGGCATGGGGTGCACGATGGTGGCAGGCATCTTCCATGCCGGCCGCTGCTGGTGGGTCAGCGTTGGTGACAGTCATCTCTACCTGATTCGAGATCGCGAACTCCACAAGAAGAACGAAGACCACAGCTACGGCGGTTATCTGGACCGCATGTCGGCAAAGGGTATGGATGTCGAACCCGAGCCGGGTTTATCGCGCAACATGTTGATGAGCGCGATGACTGGGGATGACATCGCTGAAATTGATTGTCCTGGCACGCCGCTACAATTGTTGCCAGGTGACCGCGTTATCATTGCGAGCGATGGGCTGGACACCCTCAGAGAAGGCACCATCATTCAGATGTGTGCCTGGTCCAGCTCGGCAAAAGAGTGTGTGGACTCGCTTCTCACAGCTGTTGAGGATGCCGCCAAGCCGCGTCAGGACAACACCACCGTCATCGTTGTGGACGTCCATGACAAGGATGAGGGCGCTGAGCCACCACCACCGGCGCCGCCACCGGCTGCCGCGGACAATACCACCCCAAGCCCGGACGATACGCAACCGCTCAATCTGGATGACATCCAGGCCGCGCTCGAGGAAAGCGGCATGAGTGAGCAGGATCACGTCGAGTACGAAGGCAGCGGGTTGAATGTTGGCCGCCTGATTCTGGCGATCATCGTGTTGTTGAGTGTACTGGGCGGCGTGGGCGCCGGTGTCTACTGGTACTTTTTTGGTGGCGGCGCGCCCGTGATACAGCCCGAGCCCGCCCTGGAACCACCCAAAGAAGCGGACTCGCCCAAGGAGCTCGAGTCACCTGCAGAGCCGGCACGGCAGCAGCAACAAGCGCCGGAGCCACAACCGCTCGAGAATAGCGGTTCGGAGAGCAGTTCCGGCTCTGATTCGGGTTCATCCTCCACAGCATCCAATGGCTCCACGTCCATTGGCACTGGCTCCAGCGGCACTTCTAGTCAGGGTTCAAGCGCCGGCAGCACAACGGCCTCTTCGAGTGCGGAGTTCCGCGACAGCCTCAATGCGGGTGGCGAAGGGCCAGTCATGATTGTGTTGTCGCCTGGCAGCTTCAAGATGGGCTCGACGCTCATCGACAAACCAGACGAGTCACCCAAGCACTCTGTCAATATTGATGGTTTTGCGGTGGGCAAATACGAAGTCACCCAGGCTGAATATCAGATCTTCGCGTCGGCCACTGGCCGCAAGGTGCCAAAATCTGCCGGCAACGACCCTGCAAGGGATCCGGTAGTCAACGTCAGCTGGGATGACGCTCTTGCGTATACGCAATGGCTGACGGAGCAGTCGGGTGAAACCTATCGCTTGCTAAGCGAGGCCGAATGGGAATACGCAAGTTCCGCGGGCAACAACGCGTCTTACTGGTGGGGTTTCGATTTTGAGCCGGGTCGCGCGCATTGTTTCAACTGTGGCAGCGGCCGCGACAGCAAACGTCCCGCACCTGTTGGCTCTTTTGCCGCAAACCCGTTTGGATTGCACGATACAGCCGGCAACGTGCTGGAGTGGGTTTATGACTGTTACCACTCCAACTACTCGGGTGCGCCGGTTGATGGTTCTGTATGGCAAGGCGGCCATTGCTCCAAGCGTGTCACCCGCGGCGGCGCCTACAACACTCCCAATGATTCGCTACGTAGCCAGAAGCGTGCGGCGTTCTCTTCGACCCGACCCCGCAAGAACATCGGGTTCCGCGTAGCACGCGATCTCTAGTTGCCGACATCGTCGGCAGATTTCTACACGCGGCCGGGAACGGTCGCCGACCGGGTTGAACTACTGCGGCTGCTGATTGCGTCATCCCCTGGCATGGAGACCCGTGCTGCCGAGTCCCTGGCGGATACGATGATGCCTGGCCACCGGCGCACGACCTGGCTGGTTGTGGATGAAAGGACCGATATTGCTTGCGGATTTGCGTATGTGGTGACACGTCCGCGGTTGACCGGAAGTGGCCGGGAAGCGTCCATTGTGTACTTTCAGGCCTCCGCCGATGCGTGCGGCGCTGGCGCTGGTGAGACACTTTTAGAATCGGTACAGCATTGGGCAACTCTGCAAGGTGCTAATACGCTCACGCACATGTTGCCTGCCGCAGCCAAGTAGGCGCAGGCGTTTTTTGCGACGCATGGATTTGTCGCCGCCGAACCAACAGTCACGCTGACCAGAGCCATTGAGATGCATGAGATGGCGTTGCCGACGCGTGGGTCCGGCCGCGCAAGCGAACGTTTATCAGATGCAGTTCCAGCGAGGGCAACTGCAGACGGACAGCCTTCTGGGGTTTATGCACCCTTGCAGGCACAGCTACCGGCGACAAACGCCGCGTCGACACCCCCGGTCTGGCACTGGATTGCCATCGTCTGTGGCACGTTGAGTCTGTTGTTTACCGACCTGTGGAGCTCTGATGTCATCCGTGGCGCCGGCTGGTGATCGTCGATGTTGTTTTTGTCCTTTATCTCATCACGTTCTTCGCACTGCGGCGTTATCGTCGCCAGACGACCGTGGACGTCGACGCTGGTGCTTGTTCGCGAGGTCAGCAGCGACGAGGTCGCAGGTAAACCCGGTTGTCTGGGCCGGCCATCAGCGTGCTCATGCCGGTGCGCGATGCGGCGTCCTATCTGCCGGCTTGCATAAAGTCTATCGAGCGCCAGTCTCTGGCTGACTTCGAGACCATTATCGTAGACGACGGTTCTACGGATAATACGGCCGCACTCCTGGACGAATGGTCGCGTCGCGATAAGCGCGTCAAGGTGGCAAGAACTCCCCGGCGCGGCATTGTCGAGGCGTTGAATACAGGGTTGGAAATGTGCGCGGCGCCGCTCGTCGCACGCATGGATGGCGACGACGTCATGCATGCAGACCGTTTGCGTAGCCAATGTGCCGCGTTTGCGCGAAAGCCCGAGCTTTGTGTTGTAGCGTCGCGCTTGCGTCCGCTCGCCACGGAACCGCTTCGCGCTGGCATGCGCGAATACCTTGCCTGGCAAAACCAGTTGTTGTCGCCTGAGGCAATTGCAGCCGACCTTTTCTGTGAAGCGCCTCTGACCCATCCATCGGCTGCTTTTCGCCGCGATGATGTGATGGCAGTGGGTGCGTATCGTGACGGACCATTCCCGGAAGATTACGAACTCTGGCTGCGACTACACGCGGCAGGGCGACAATTCGGGAAGCTGGCGGCAACATTGCTTGCTTGGCGGGTACACGCGCAATCGTTGTCGCACACGGATGGACGTTATGCGCGAGCGAGTTTTGATGCTACACGGCTTGAGTATCTGGCCAGATACCTGCGGCACACAGCGCCTGGGAAGGACGTGGTCGTATGGGGCGCAGGCCGACGAACGCGGCGTCGCCTTGGTGCTTTATTCGCGCAGGGTATCAACATTGTCGCCTGGATTGATATCGATCCGCGCAAGATAGGCTAGGTGTTGGATGGTAAGCCCGTCCACCCGCCGGCGTGGCTGCGCCTGCGCCGCGGTCAGGTCGTTGTGCTAGGCGCGGTGGCGAGTCATGGTGCGCGCGAGCTGATAGCCAAATCCGTCACGTCGATGGGCTACACGCGCGGCACGGATTTCTGGCCCGCGGGCTAAGGTAGCAGCCTGGATCAGAGCATTTGCGCATTGCCTTGGTACAGCATGCAGCCATCAATGCGCCAGCTCCCGTCAGGTTGCTTTTCCATCGGGTAAATGGCGAGTACCGGCGACCCTTTTGCATCCATCAGCAATACGCGTTGTGCAGGCACACCATCCATCATCGTGATGTTCTGAAAGAACACGGCGCGCGCACGGTAAATGGGCGCGTAGGCTTCGCGCACCATCTGCATGAACGCCGAGGCGCTGCGTGAGCGCGTGCGAACAGCCGGTGATGCGTAACTGAAAGCGAGGTCTGCATTATCTGACTTGAACGCGGCCAATTGCGCTTTGATGACGTCGCGGATGGCCATTTTGTCCATGTCACTGAGTTCGCCTGCGCGCAGCTGCGCCGTCGCCAGCTGCAGCAGCAGAGCGGCAAGAAACGTGACTAGAAATGCTTCAATTTGACGGCGCATATGGCAGTGAGTGGTGTCTTTGGGTGGGTGACTCGACTGTTATGACCGCCGAACGGTCAAATTATTCCAACCGATTGTATCCAGGAGCTGTTGGTCTTTCGTAGCCCGCCCGCGGGGTTGTGCCTGAAAGAGCCTCACTCAGCGTTGCCGTTCGCTCATCGGAACAACCAGATCGCGCTCACGGCGCCTTGATTGAAGCGCTTTCAGACCCCGCAGTGGCGCGCGACGAAAGTTCAACAGCCCTGGTTGTCGACCACTGTGTCACCGCGGGCTGGCTGCGTGCGGACCTCGCCCGACACGCG
>MDTA01216213.1_pt1 | contig 10460 bp, 12 predicted proteins | sample 811151 | NCBI WGS metagenome assembly MDTA01 (sample SAMN05326648, study PRJNA326480) | marine metagenome | isolation source: seawater | place: Indian Ocean: South | collected 2010 | reverse complement strand
GTTTTTTCCTATTCATTTTCCTGGGAACCCAAATATGCCAGGTGTATTACAGCTTGAAGCTTTGGCCCAAATGCTTACAGTTGCAATAACTACTTTACCAGGAAACAAAGGTAAAGTTACTCATGCAATTTCTCATGAAGTAAAATTTAAAAAAGAAGTTATACCGGGAAGAAAATATCAAATAAAAACGAAGGTTGACTCATGGTCAAGAGGTATATGTAAGGGTACGGGAAAAGGTTATACGGATGGAGAATTGGCTTGTGAAGCTAAAATGATAATAACTATTCCAGAAATTTTAAAACAGTTCTTGCCTAAAGAATAAAATGAATTTCAAATTTTCGCGGCATGAAAAATAATAGTTGTGATATTTTAATAATTGGTGCTGGAGCTGCAGGAGCTGCCGCAGCATGGAATCTAAGCAAAAGTGGCTTTAAAATCTTATGTATGGATCAAGGTCCGATAATTAACCCAAAATCTTATTCATTTAATCGATTAGACTGGGAACAACTATCATTAAAAAAATTCAATGTTGATCCAAACATTAGGCAATTAAAAAGTGATTACCCAATTAATAATAAAAATTCCCCTATTTCTGTTGCTAATTTTAACGCTGTTGGCGGCTCTACAATACTTTACTCTGGACATTTACCCAGGTTCCAAAAATCAGACTTTAAAATGAAATCTTTAGATAATGTTGGTTTTGATTGGCCATTTGAATATAAAGATTTAAAACCTTTCTACGAAACAAATGATAAAATAATGGGTGTTGCTGGATTAAGTGGCGATCCAGCTTATCCAGACATAAAAGATCTTCTTCCTCCAGTGGATATTGAAAAATCGGGAGAAAAAATTGCTAAAGCATTTAATAAACTAGGCTGGCATTGGTGGCCATCTTATTCTGGAATAGCAACTAAATCATACAAAGGTAGAGAAAAAAATTCTAAATCTGACGTAAACCAAACATATTTACCCAAAGCTATTTCAAACGGCGTAATAATTAAACCCAATTGTAGAGTAAAAAAAATTAAATTAGATAAAGATGGTCTAGTAAAGGGAGTAATTTATAACGACTCAAGAAATATCGAAAAATTTCAATCAGCCTCATTAGTTATTGTAGCGTGTTCTGGTGTAGGCACTCCAAGACTTTTGCTCAATTCAGCAAATAAAAGATTCCCTAATGGGTTAGCAAATAGCTCAGGTCTCGTAGGAAAAAATCTTATGCTTCATCCTTTAGGGTTTGTTGAAGGAAAGTTCAAAAAAAATCTTGACTCTTCTAAAGGACCTCAGGGATGCTGCATATATAGCCAAGAGTTTTATAGATCTATTAAAGATGTAAAATTTAAAAGAGGATATACAATTCAAATATTAAGAGGTGCAGGACCTATGGATACTGCATTATCTTTATATAAGTTTAATAAAATTAATTTTGGTCGAACATTTCACAAAAATTTTCTTAGTACTTACGGACACACAATACCAGCAGCTATTATCTGTGAGGATTTACCTGAAGAACATAATTGTGTTAAACTTGACTATCAAAATAAAGATTCAAGTAATATGCCGGGGGTAAAAATTAATTATAAATTAAGCGATAATTCTAAAAAAATGCTATCTCACGGTATTTCAAAAGTTAAAGAATTGATGAAAATAGCAGGCGCAAAATCTATAATGAGTTTTGGTCCGGTTCGACATACAGGTTGGCATTTGATGGGCACTGCGAAAATGGGTAATTCGAAAAAAAGATCTGTAGTTAATGAATTCGGTCAATCTCACGATATAAAAAATTTAGTGATAGCAGACAGTAGTGTATTTGTTACATCTGGCGGTGTTAATCCAGTATCTACTTTACAAGCAATTGCACTAAGAATTACAAATGAAATTAAAAAATCACCACAAAAATATTTTGGATCAAATTAAGCTATGAAAATAGAAAAAAATGCTAGAATAAGAGAAAAATTTTTTAGTACGCTTATAGACCTAATGATACCCGAGCATAAAAATAAATTTCTTCCAAAAGCAAGTAAAGTTATAAACATAAATATTTTAATTAAATCTATATTTAGAAATAAGGAATTAAAAAAGAAGCTGAATAAATTTTTTGCAAATGAGTCAAAAAATAGAAGTTTTAATTATCAAAAACTTGCTAACAAAGCGTTTAATGACAAAATAATTGAAGATTATATTGCTAAAAATCTACTTGAATTATATTTTTCTTCAAAAATAGTTCAAAAAAGTCTGAACATGAAAATTAATCCAAATAACCACAAAAAAAAAGATAACAGACTTTTACAAAAACTGTTAAGAGATTCAAACTTGGGACACAAACTTGGATAGGAATATTATTTATGTTATCTGGTAAAACTGCTTTTATAACAGGGTCTAATAGAGGTATAGGAAAGGCAATTTTAAAAAGATTTGTTGAAAACCAAGCGAATATAATTTGCTCGGTAAGAAAAATTGATGATAAATTTTCGACATTTATTAAAAACCTTACAAATGAATATAAAGTGAAAATTGAAATTCTTGAATTTGATCTTCAAAATGAAATTTCAATGAAAAATTCAATAGAAAAGTTACATAAAAAAATTGATAGAATTGATATCCTTGTAAATAACGCTGGAATACCTGGGGGAGCAATTTTTGAAATGACATCTATGAAAAATCTAAAAAATGTTTTTGAAATTAATTTTTTTTCTCAAATTAGATTAATTCAATTGTTGCTTAAATTTTTAAAGAAATCAAAAAACGGCTCTATCATTAATATAGGTTCAATATCAGGAGTTGTGCCAGAGAGAGGAAATCTTATGTATGGTTCAAGTAAAGCTTCTCTTATGTTTGCAACAAAAATAATGTCTAAAGAATTTTCAAATTATAATATACGTGTCAATGCAGTAGCACCTAGTGTTACAGCTACAGAAATGCTAGATAAGATGGATAAAAAGGCGATGGAAAAAATGTTAAAAATTTCTAACTTGTCGAAACCTCTGTCAACTGCCGAAATTGCTGATGAAATTTTATTTCTAGCATCAGAAAAATCTCTTAAGATCAACGGACAAATAATAAGATTGGAAGGTAATAAAATTGACAAATAAAACTAAAATTATCAAAATTAAAAAACTTGCAAAAGACATGAGAAAAATAATTCTTGAAGTAAGTTTAAATTGTGGAGAACCATCACACATAGGTGGTGCTTTATCAATAGTAGATGTGATGGCGGTATTATATGGAGATAAATTAAATTTAAATTTAAAAAATCCTAAAGACAGATTCATATTGAGCAAAGGCCATGGCTTTTTAGGTTTGTTGAGTGCTTTGCATTGTAAAAATTTCATAAAAAAAAAAGAATTATTTAAATTTCAAACTAATGGAAGTGAGTTAATAGCTCACCCAATAGAAAATGACAAAATAGGTATTGAGTCATCTAATGGAAGCCTGGGGCAAGGTTTATCTTTTGGGGTGGGTTTGGCAATCGCCTACAAAAAAAAACATAAAAAAAATGATGTTTATGTTTTATTAGGAGATGGAGAATGCTATGAAGGTGCAGTTTGGGAGGCAGCTATAGCTGCAACTGAGTCTAATTTGGATAATCTTATTATTATTGTTGATTGTAATGGCTATCAAAATGATGGTGCAATAAATAATAAAATGAGTTCCAAAATGTTACGAAAAAAATGGAAAGGTTTTGGGTGGAACGCTATAGAATGTGATGGCCACAATATAAAAGATTTATTAAAGAAATTATCGTTAAGATCAAAAAATAAACCAACTGCTATAATTGCAAAAACTGTAAAAGGTAAAGGTGTGAATTTTATGGAAGATAATAATGATTGGCATCATGGCAGACTTACACAAAAATTGTATGACGAAGCGATTAAAGGTTTGTAATTAATGAAAAACTTCAACGAAAATGATTCAAAACAATGGTCAAGGATGGGACCAAGGGCAATGTTTGGACAATTTATGCTCGATATAGCCAAAACAAATAAAAAATTAATGGTATTATCAGCTGATCTTGGAAGATCATCTGGTTTAGATAGATTTAAAAAACAATATCCAGAAAAATATTTATCTGTAGGAATAAGCGAGCAAAATTTAATTGGTGTGGCATCTGGTCTAGCAAAGGAGGGTTTCAAAGTTTTTGTAACTTCTTTTGCCCCATTTTTATCTATGCGAGCAAGTGAACAAATTAGAATGAATTTAGGTTATATGAAATTACCTGTAAATTTAGTTGCCCTAGGAAGTGGTGTATCTATGGGTTATTTAGGTAATAGCCATTTTGGACTAGAGGATATAGGTGTTATGAGAACTATACCAGGTCTAAATATATCGAGTCCAGCGGATTGTGGTGAATTAAGAAATATATTATATGATTACGCTTTCGAAAATCGTGGTCCAAGCTACATAAGATTAACAGGTATACCAGGTTATCCAGCTGCGTATAAAGAAACATATACTTACAGATTTAGGGAGCCTGTTACCCTCAATAATGGGAAAGACATATTAATTCTATCGACTGGTTCAATGGTATCTCAATCGCTTGCAGCATGTGAAAACTTATTAAAAAAAAATATAAGCGCTGAACTCATAAATATTCATACTTTAAAACCTCTCAGTGAAAAAATTATCAAAAAATTTAATAATTTTAGTAATATCATTACTGTAGAAGAACATTCAATTATTGGAGGGTTGTCTAGTATTATTGCTGAAAAAATAGCTAAATCAAATTGTAAATCAAAATTAACTTCTATCGCATTACCTGATAGGTTCGGTCCAACAGGAACTTATAATTACTTATTAGACTTTCATGGATTGACTGGTCACAAAATTACTGAAAAAATATTGAATGTTTTAAAAATTTAAAACAACAAATAAAAAAATGCCCCTTTTTAAATCTTTAAAAAAATACAAAGACAAAATTGCTCTTAATAGTAATTTGTCTGGACCAATTTCATACAACGAACTATTAAATAAAACAGATAAATTAAAAAATATAATGTCCAAAAGATCTTTGATCTTTTTAATTGCAGATAATACAATTGGGTCAATTATAAATTATTTAGCATCAATAAGAAATGATTGCGTTACAATTCTAGTAGATAACAGAACAGAAGTTAAAGACATAAAGAAATTAATAGAATCTTATAAGCCTTCTATAATTGCGGCACCAAGTGATTGGGCAGAAAAAAATCATCAAATTATATCCCGATATTCAAAAAAAATTTATGATTATTCTTTATACAAAACTACTTACGATAAACCAAAAAATATTCATAAAGACTTATCAATTTTACTATCAACTTCTGGATCAATGGGGTTACCAAAATTTGCTAGGCTTTCTAAAAAGAATCTAAAATCAAATGCAGATGCCATCATTAAATATTTATCTATAACATCAAAAGAAAAATCAATAACTAATATGCCAGTAAATTATAGCTTTATGTTATCAATTATAAATTCATTTATAGAGTCTGGGGCATCATTGTTTGTATCAAAAAATTCTATTTTACAAAAAGATTTTTGGGTAGAATATAAAAGGCAAAAGATAACATCATTTAGTGGTGTTCCCTATACTTATGAAATGCTACTCAAACTTGGTGTAAAAAATTTATTTACAGCGAGTCTAAAAACTCTAACCCAAGCGGGAGGTAAATTAGACATAAATTCAACAAAAAAAATTATTAATTTTTGTAAAAAAAAAAAAAATTAGATTTATCTCTATGTACGGTCAAACAGAAGCCTCTCCAAGAATGACATATTTGAAATGGAAAGATTGTTTCAAAAAAACTGGAAGTATTGGAAAGGCAATACCAAATACAAAAATTTGGATAGAAGATGATACAAATAAAAAAATTAATATACCTTACAAAATAGGTGAATTAGTGTTCAAAGGTAAGAATGTTTTTATGGGTTATTCAAAAAATTTAAAAGATCTTAAGAAAGCAAATGAAAAAGGAGGGATATTGAAGACTGGTGATTTAGGTTATTTTGATAAAGATGGTTTTTTTTTTATAACAGGAAGAAAAAATAGAATTATTAAAATGTTTGGAAATCGCATAAATTTAGATGATGTTGAGGAAAAAATGAAACAAATAAAATTTGATATAGCTTGTAAAGAAATAAATGAAAAATTTTACGTTTTTTTTGAAAAAAAATTCTTAGCTAATAATATTTTAAAAAATTTAACTTTAATAACTGGACAAAATAAAACAGCATTTAATTGTGTTCGATTAAGAAAACTACCTAGAACTAGCTCTGGTAAAATTAATTATAAAAAACTGGAAATTAATGCTTGATTATAATAAATTATTTTCAAAAAGTCCTTTTTCAGTTAGTCAAGAAATAAAAAATAAATGGTTTTTTAAAGATCAAAAAAAATTATCTCTTTATCACTATAAACAATGTAAAGAATATAAAAAAATTGTAGATAAAATATTTACTGATTTAAATAAAACTAGAAAATTGTCAGACCTCCCTTTTGTGCATGCAAAAATCTTTAAAGAATTTAGTCTGAAATCTGTGAAAGACATTAACTTATCTAAAACATTAACATCCTCTGGCACTTCAGGAAAAGCTGCTTCACGAATTAATTTAGATAGAAAAACTTCTTTGCTTCAATCAAAAACATTAAGTCACATCTTCTCAAATATAATAAAAAACAAAAGATCAAGTATTTTTTTTATTGATACTCCCAATGTTTTGTTTGGGCCAAGTTCAGTTTCAGCAAGAGGATCCGCCATAAAAGGGTTTTCACAACTTTTCAAAAACTCACACTTTTTATTAGACAAAAATTTTAATTTAAAAATAAAAATTTTGTTAAATTTTATAGAGAAAAATAAAGAACAAGAATTTGTAATTTTTGGCTTTACAAGCTTTATTTGGAACTATTTGATAAATGAATTAGAGCGAAGTAGAATGAGTATATCCAAAAATAATGGAATATTGATTCATGGTGGTGGATGGAAAAAAATGAAAGACCAAGCTGTTAGCAGAAATTTATTTAATAAAAAAATACTGAAAAATGTTGGTATAAAAACTGTTCACAATTATTATGGAATGGTTGAACAAACAGGATCTATTTTTTTAGAATGTGAAAAAGGTTTTTTCCATTCATCAATTTTTTCTGAGATTTTAATTAGAGATAATTATTTAAAAATTGCTCCAATAAAAAAAACAGGACTTATACAGGTTTTTTCTTTACTTCCTTTAAGCTATCCTGGCCACAATATCTTAACAGAGGATATTGGTAAGATCGAGGGTGTTGATAATTGTAAATGTGGTAGAAAGGGTAAATATTTTTCAATTATTGGACGTGCTCCAGATACTGAAATAAGAGGCTGTAGTGATGTTTGAGAAATTCGAAAAAAAAATAACAACTATTTTAGGGAAATTAAGAACTTCAAGCAAACCATTAAAAATTTTTGACAACAAAGTAATAGATTTCTTAAATGAAATTTCTATTGAGGTAATGAAAGATAAAAAAAATTTATCATTCGGCGATCTTATCACTTTTGGATTTTGGTGTAGAAAATCAAATATTATAAAATTGTCAAAAAAATATAATAAATCAATTTTTATGATTGGACGTGGATCAATTTTACATATTACTCCGTCGAACGTTCCAATGAACTTTGCTTACTCTTTATCATTTGGATTATTATCAGGGAATAGAAATATTATTAGGCTACCTGGTAGAAATTTTATTCAAATAAAACTATTATGTAAAATTATCTCAAAAATTTTAAAAAAATCAAAATTCCAATCACTGAATAATAAAATATGTTTAATTAAATATGAAAAATCGGACTTGGTATCGTCTAATTTATCTCAAATTGTGGACTCAAGACTCATTTGGGGAGGAGATAAAACAGTAGATCAATTCAAAAAATATCCAACATCTCCAAGATGTGTAGATTTATGTTTTTCCAATAGATACTCCATCTCATTATTTAACTTAAATGAAATTTTAAAACTCAATGAATTAGAAATAAAAAACTTGGCAATGAGGTTTTTTAATGATGCATATCTTATGGATCAACAAGGCTGTTCATCACCACAAGCAATAGTTTGGCTTGGTAAAAATAATTTATATAAAAAAAAATTTTGGAACATTTTATCATCTATTGTGACAAAAAAGTATGATAATGATATTTCAATTACAAATAAAAAAATGGCAGCAATATCAAGTGCTGCAATAAATTCAAAAATAAATTTTAAAACTAATTTTCAAAATTTTAAATTAATAAAGCTAAATATTAAGAATCCATCTATGGAGATAGAAAAAATTCAATGTCATTTTGGGACATTTGTAGAAATTGAAATTAAAAAATTAGATGAAATAAAAAAGATAATTACTAAAAAATTTCAAACAATTACCTGTTATGGAATAAATAATAATGATTTAAGAAAAGTTATAGAGAATTCTGGTTTAACTGGTATAGATAGAATTGTGCCTGTTGGCAGAGCTTTCGATATGGGGCCAATTTGGGATGGTTATGATATTATATATTCATTATCAAGAATTGTAGCTGAATAAATGACAGCAAAAAAAATTAATAGCAAAGTATTGTTCAAAAACAATTTAAGAAAAATTTTAAAAATTACAGATCCATTTTTATTATTAGATAAGGTTGAAAAAATTATTCCTGGCAAAAAAGGAACTGGGGTAAAAGTCTTAAAAGAAAATGAGTGGTTTTTTAAATGCCATTTAATTGGCGAACCAATGATGCCAGGAACACTTCAAACGGAGGCTATGTTACAAACTATAATTTCAATAGTATATTTTTCTTCTTCAAAAGAAGAAAAAAAATTTTTAATCACTAAGTCCTCTACAAATTTTTTTTCTAAGATAAATGAAAAAGGAAAAATAATTATAAATGCTGAAATTTTAAATAATAGAGATGGTGCAATTGAAGCAAAAGCTACGGTTTTTTTTAATAAAAAAAAGGTAAGTGATGGCCAATTCAAATTTTTCAATACAATCCAACTCAATATTTAATGTAGAAATATATGAATAAAATCTTACCTAAAAATTTCAAAGCTCTTTTTGTGAAAAAAGAAAAGGAAAAATTTAGATTATATTTAGGAAAGAAAAATTTTAATAGCTTAAAAAAAAATGAGGTTCTGATAAAAGTTCTTTATTCTTCACTTAATTATAAAGACATTTTAATCTGTTCAGGAAACGTTGGTCTTGTTAGAAAATACCCTCACACTCCAGGAATAGATGCATCTGGAATTATAGTAAAATCAAGATCAAAAAGATTTAAATTAGGAAATAAGGTTATGGTAGTCGCACAGCCGTTAGGCGTGAATTCAGATGGTGGGTTTTCTCAATACATAAAAGTACCTTCCCATTGGGTGGAAAAAACTCCAAGAAACTTTTCCTTAAAAAAATCAATGATATTTGGAACCGCAGGTTTTACAGCTATGTTAGCAGTTATTACACTCTTGAATAAAAAAATAAAAAAAGATAAACCAGTTTTAGTATCAGGTGCAACTGGAGGTGTTGGTGTTTTTTCAATTAATATTCTTGCAAAATTAGGTTTCTCGGTAGTTGCAATTTCAACAAAAAATAAAGATAAGTTTTTAAGAAAATTGGGAGCTTCAGAAGTATTAAATTTTAAGGAATTTTGTAAAAATCTTAATTTACCATTATTAAAAATAAAATACTCAGCTATAATTGATAATGTGGGTGGTGATATAATTAGACTAGGATCAAGGCAGCTTGATAAAAATGGAAAAATTTTATCTATTGGTATGACATCTGGGGAAAACGTAAATATTAGCTTAATGCCTTTTATACTCAGAGGAATAGAATTAATTGGAATTAATTCTGAGGGCACAGATACTAAAATGAGAAAAAAAATCTGGAAAAAAATTATTAAATTTTCAATTAAAAATAGACTAAATCACTTGGTTAGAGAATGTAGCCTAAATGACGTACCAAATATAATAAAAAAAATAAAACTTAATAAAAATGTGGGCAGATATATAATAAAGTTTTAAAATTAAAAATTATATCAATATATTGTCTTCCATAAGGTGTATATTTCATTTTAAAAAAATTAATTTTTTGATAACTCTTTTAATAAATCAGAAATTCTTTTATCATCATAATTAATTTTTTTCATTATTTTAGCAGCATTTTTAGGGTCTAATTTAAATGCTAATTTAAGCAAATTCATCCAATTAACATTATTTTTTGATCTGATTTTTTGAATTTTATTTATTATAGAAGAATAATTTTTTTTCATTAAGAATTTATATTAAAATAAACTTATAACATGTAAATATAATTATAAAGTAATAATATCGAATAAAAATTAATTACTAAATATGATAAAAATAAATTCTAAAATTAGCTTTTCTTACAAAAAACCTCCTTTGATAATTGCAGAAATTTCTGGTAACCATAATGGGAGTAAATTAAGGTTTCTAAAATTAATTGAAAAAGCATGTAAAAG
>MDTA01132254.1_pt1 | contig 10462 bp, 8 predicted proteins | sample 811151 | NCBI WGS metagenome assembly MDTA01 (sample SAMN05326648, study PRJNA326480) | marine metagenome | isolation source: seawater | place: Indian Ocean: South | collected 2010 | reverse complement strand
GAGTCCGTAGGCTCGCGGCGCCCGCTCCATATCCTTAATGAGCGTCTTCTGAAGGTCGTATCCCGCGTTGCGCAGCGCTCTGACCACAACATCCGTACATACGCCGAGCGTTCGTGGAACATCACCTCCAGGGTATTTGATCTTGCGGTAGGGCCCTCCATACACCGCGCCATTGAGCGCGGCTTTGCGAGCGCCATACATCACATCGAGGGTGTCGGGGATGCCGTCCTGGTCTCGATCGGTCCATGGCGATGCACCGGAGGCACAATCGCGAACACCAAACCGAGCCATCTCAGACCAATAGGGTGCAGAGTGTGGGTCACTCTCCGCGGAGTACGCCTTGACCGGGTGCCCTCCAAAATCCAGGACAACGACAGCGGCTCCGGTCCGACGACACGTCGCAGTGCGACCCGCCAACCAGACTGGGATTTCGCTCGTAACCTGCTGGGACAAATCGGAGAAGATCCCAACGTCGGTTTGCGGATAAGGCTGAACAGGCTGGGCAAGAACCAGAGTCGCGGAAAATAGGGCCACGAGGACGCAGATGGAGGTCGAGCGCCTGAATGTCAGGATGTGGTGGACGTTGAGCACACTCGCCTCCAGGGTCGTGTTTGTTCAACGACGCGACTCAGGCGCTTATTCCAATCGGCCCTCACAGAGGCCGAGGAGCGGGCTTATCGAAACCCTCGAAAGGGACGCTCCTCGCTTGCCTGGAGCCAGTTGTCGGCGGGGTAGTGAGCGGAACGTTCAATGAGGTGCAACGTGTACGCGCAGCGGCGCTTTGACGACCGGTTTGCCGCGCTGAAATGCGGTAAACATCCATCGAACACAACCAGAGTGCCGGCAGGAACCTCCAGAGGGACCGGTGCCGAAATATCGAGCTGAGGTGTCTCGCCAGGCACGAACCAGGTGTCGCCGGTTGGCCCTTTGAGAAAGCGCCGCCTCACGCCCTGAGCGTGTCCACCCGGAGATACCCACAGGCATCCGTTTTCGCGATCAGCATCTTCAAGGGCAAACCAAAAACCTGTGACCGTTACGGGGTCTGTGTATAGGAAGGTCGCGTCCTGATGCCAATCGACCCGGCCACCGACCCGAGGGTTCTTGAAGATGAACATTGATTGAAGGAGAAGCGGGTCGGTCAAGCCAACGTCTCTCGCGACCCGCTCTAGATCAGGGGTTCGCGAGAATGCCGAAAACGCCGGGTCCAAGTCGTGAAGCGCGTGGCCAATCTTGTTGCAGGCTGCGCTGGGAGGCATCGTGAGCTGTCCATCGATCACCGCCTCATCTTCAAAGAAAAGCGCGATGTCACGAGCAGAAGCGAGGAATCGTTCATCGGTGCTGCGGCGCGCCTCATCCGTCGTAAAGAAGCTCAAGGGTCCGTCGGCCACGTAACACTCCGCGATGTGCTCAGCGCGGTCTATGAGCCCTCGACACGCCTCTCGCGAGACAAAGTCAGTTAAAACGAGATAGCCGCTCTCCTTAAATTGACGCAGGGCCTCTTTGTCCACTCAACGTTCCTCACCGTGTTCTCAACTTCATATTCCCGATTCTCGGCACGATTGAACAGGAATCCGGGTGCTGAGTGGAAAAAGACGTTACTGTAAATCTGGAGGTTGGGGGACGTTCCATGAGCGAATCAGACAGCAATGGCGGTCGCGACGTGCTGTCCGTGTCCAGTGGGGGCCGGATTGACCTGAAGGAAAAAGATAAGACAACAGGCTCCCAACGACCCGAGGACCTTCCCCTCACCCGTGAGTCAAGACGCTCACTGATGTCGACCATGCATGGTCTACCTCCAGATGAAAAACAGCATCGACGGCCAACGGCCTGGACTGAAGACATGCTCGAGGCGCTTGAGCCCCATGAGCATGACTTTCAGGAGTTCAAGGGGACAGGGTGGCTCCTGCGTTCACCGGGCGAGATCCAACCCGACTTCCTCTACTTTCTGTCCAAACAGGTCTCTGCATTTGTGAACGGGTCGGGTGGTCTCCTGTTCGTCGGGATCAATGACGAAGGCAAGATCGACGGCGGCGTTCCGACGATGCTCAAGGGGGGTGGCACGCGCGCTTGGCTCGAGGACCTCGTGTCCGCCTGCGTCTCTCCGACCTTACCTCGATGCAATGTATTTGAGGTCAAACCTCGCACAGACGGATCGAGCGCGATTCTCATGGACCACGCTGTCTACGTGATCGAGCTCCCGGCAAGTCAGGACGCACCCCACCAGTCCAAAGACCACCGCTATTACCTCAGAATCGCAGGGAAGTCGCGGCCGATGGGGCACGTCCATGTACAAGATGTGCTCAGACGAACCTTCCATCCAAGGGTGGAGTTGACTCGCTTCGGACCGTATGGGGACGTCGAGTTCGACACCTCAGATGCGCGCGGTCCGAAGGCTTTCGTCCAATTTCGGGTGTTCGTCACAAACCTTGGCCGAACCCTGGCCCGTCATGTGGGTATCGAGCTGGATGTCCCTAGGCCCTTCGCGGGCACCGAGGTCCGCAACCGAATGCGAGAAGCGGAAGAGACCCACTACACCCAATCTCCAGGCCGCCTCTCTTACTTCCGTTACCACCCCACCCCATTGTTCCCGACACAGTCGGTCTATGGGTTGAGCGTGTGGGTCTGCATCCATGGACGAAACATCGCCCAAATCCAAGCGGGCTCGAGTCTCGATTGGACCGTATACGCCGATGACGCGCGCCCTTTACACGGCTCACAGAAAATTGGGGACTTCCAGATTGTTCAACGAACCATCGACTGGGTCATAAGCCAGCAGAAGAGCGGGTCAGAATAAAGATTCGGACCCGCTTGCCGCCAGCTGCGACCATCGGTAGGATGCCGACCTTCATCACTCCCTCGAAGGGTATGACTTATGGCCGACGATCTGATGCAGAAAGTGATCTCGCTGTGCAAGCGGCGGGGCTTCGTTTTTCAGTCTTCCGAGATTTATGGCGGACTCAAGAGCGCCTACGACTATGGGCCGCTGGGCGCAGAGCTCAAGCGCAACATCATCAACGAGTGGTGGCGCGACATGGTCCACAGTCGCGAAGACGTGGTCGGCTTGGACGCCTCCATCATTATGCACCCGAACGTCTGGAAAGCCTCCGGTCACCTCGCTGGATTCAGTGACCCCCTGGTCGACTGCAAGGTCTGCAAAGAGCGGTTTCGGGCAGACAAGGCCCCCGTAGTCGAGCCCGGCCAGGACGTCGTGATCGAGCTGGCGGACAAGGGACGCGCGAAGGTCGCTCTGGACTACATCGCTGAGCAGTTTGGCGTGGAACTAGAGCGCCAAGGTCGCACCCTGGTGGGCGCCAAAGCAGGCGATCGTCCTTACGTATGCCCGAACTGCGGCTCACCATTCATGAGCGATGAGCGGAACTTCAATCTGATGTTCAAGAGCTTCTATGGACCCGTCGACCCCATGGGCGCCTTGGCGAATGCCATCGAGCGTGGAGAGTTCAACGGTCTGCAGGGTGGCGACCTACGGGCTAAGCTGAACGCATACACGGAGGACAGCACCGTGTATCTCCGACCGGAGACTGCCCAAGCGATGTTTGTGCAATACGCCAACATCCAGCAGTCCATGTCGTTGAAGATCCCCTTCGGGATCGCCCAGGCAGGAAAATCGTTCCGCAATGAGATCACAACCGAGCACTTTATCTTCCGGTCCTGCGAATTCGAGCAGATGGAGATGGAGTTTTTCTGCGAGCCCGGCACCGAAGACGAATGGTTTGAGTATTGGAAGAACTTCCGCATGAGTTGGTGGCGCAAGTTCGCCAATAATCCCGAGAAGTTCAGAGCGCGCGCCCACGAACCCAGCGAGTTGGCCCACTACTCGAAGGATTGCTACGACATCGAGTATGAATTCCCATGGGGTTGGGATGAGCTCGAGGGCGTCGCGAACCGGACAGATTATGACCTCAAGAAGCACATGGAGCACAGCGGAACCAAGATCGAGTACTTCGATCCTGTGGAGCGTAAGCGCTACACACCCTACGTCATCGAGCCAGCCGCCGGCGCGACCCGCGGCGTGCTCACCTACCTCTGCGATGCGTACACAGAGGAAGAGGTCGAGGGTCCAAAGGGTACAAGCACCCGCGTCGTGATGCGCTTTCACCCACGATTGGCGCCCACCAAAGTCGGCGTGTTCCCCTTGGTCAAGAAGAACGGCATGCCTGAGAAGGCTCGCGAAGTGGTCGAAGCGCTGCTCGCGCGAGGCATCGCGGCGCGCTATGACGCACAGCACGCGATCGGTAAGCGCTATCGTCGGCACGATGAGATCGGGACGCCCTGGTGCCTCACGATCTGTGGAGAGACCATGGAAGATGGGACCATCACGATTCGTGACCGTGACACAATGGAGCAGCGTCGAATCTCCATCGATGATGCGGTCTCAGAGATCGAATCACTGTTGCGACAGTAGCGGCGAGCAAAATTCTCAAAAAAAAAGTGATCTCTACCGGAGATCTCTGCCATCATCCTACTCAAGGTGGCTCGATATCATTCGTCGTCCTCGGACACGAGCAATGATTGCGGTCACACCCGGCACGCCCACACAGAAATAAGATTTCGATCGTGTGGGACGTGCAACCCTTTCCTAGTTTGCGGTCTCTTAAGGGGGCAATCCTCTTTGGAGACCGGAGCCTTTATGTTTCGATCTGGATGGACCGTTACCGAATTCAGAGGTATCCCGATTCGGGTGCATCCCTCTCTGATATTCGTCTTGCCCTTAATGGCCGTCGCGATCTCAGGTCAACAGCTCCCTCAACGATTCATAAGTATGGGCGTCTCGGCGGGTGAGATCATCGTGCCGCCTGTTCTCTACGGACTGGGGCTCTCCCTAGCGCTCTTCGCCGCGATCCTTCTCCATGAGATGGGTCACGCCGCCGCTGCGCTGCGCTACGGAATGCCCGTCCGGTCGATTACCCTGATGATCCTTGGAGGCGTGACGGAGATTCATCAGGACAACGCGACACCGAAGGAGACCTTCCTCGTCGCGCTTGCTGGACCGGCGGTGAACATCGCCCTGGGGGCGATCTTCCTCATCGCGGCTCGAGTCATACCAAGCTCATGGACAGACCTGATGATCTTCTGCCTGCTCTTCGGCGGGCTAAACCTACTCATCGCAGTCTTCAACCTCCTCCCCTCGATGCCATTGGACGGGGGGCGAATGCTCAAGTCGGCGCTCAGTCTGAGCATGGAGCCTGGTCGTGCCGCCAAAGTGACGGGTGTTGTCGGCCGAACGTTGGCTTTGGCGGGCGGGATTTACGGATTAATGCAGGGCCAATTATTGCTCGTGCTCCTCTGTGGATTCCTCTACTTCGGCGCCGGTGCCGACCAGCTCAACACCTCCATACGCGAAGCCATCGATGGGCTGGTAGTGCGCCAAGCGATGACGGTCCGAGTCACCTCCGTTGATCCAAGCAGCTCGCTGCCCTCCGCAGCTCGTCACATGTTGGTTCGCGACGCCCAGGTCGCTCTCATTCGAGATATTCACGGCACCTACGGCGTCGTGCAGGCCCAGGCGCTGTACCGCGCTCGAGCCAAGTGCGTCGGTGATCTCGTTCAGGGCGATCCGCTCTTCGCGCGAATCGATGACCCGTTGACGGAGGTCGTTCAGCGAATGCAGTGGGAAGACAAGCCCGTCATCGTGAGGGATCTCTATAACACCCCAGTTGGGGTTGTGACCTACGACGACGTCGTGCGCGCGGCCCGCCTCAGAATCCTGGCCGACACCGGCTTGGAAGGCGTGAACACGACGGCCTCATCAGAGCGCGAGGAGGCTTAGCCTAAAGGCGCTTAAGTTTGGTTTCGAAGTCAGCCTTATCCACCGCACGACGTCGGGCATCCTCAACGTTTACCCTGCCCTTGTGTACAAGTTGGATGAGCTCATTGTTGAGCAATTGATTCCCTAGGCGTCGATTGGTCTCCATGTGGCTACGGAGCTGCGCTGTCTTCATCTCTCGAATTAGGTTAGACACAGCGTAATCCCCCACGAGAACCTCGAAAGCTCCGATTCGCCCACCGCTCGTTCGAGGCAGTAAAGTCTGGGATATACACCCCTTGAAGACCGCCGCTAGAGTCTGTCGTGCCTGCTGCTGTTGCTCAGGCGCAAACAGTCCAATGATCCGCTCAATGGATCCGACCGCGGTCGAGGTGTGGAGGGTCGCAAAGACGAGGTGACCCGTCTGCGCGGTCTCGAGCGCCAGCGCGACCGTCTCGAGGTCGCGCATCTCTCCGACGAGAACCACATCCGGATCTTCGCGGAGCGCCGCGCGGAGCGCAGCGCTGAATGAGCGGGTATGGGAACCGATCTCCCGTTGATTCACCAAACATCGTCGCGACCGGTGAACAAACTCGACAGGATCCTCGAGGGTAATGATGTGCTCACTTCGCGTCGTGTTGATGTGATCGATCATCGCAGCGAGGGTCGTCGACTTGCCGCTGCCCGTCGGACCTGTCACGAGCACCAACCCATTGGGCAAACTACAGAAGTGCTCAGCGATGGCCGGCAAGGACAGCTGGGAGAGCGTCCGAATGTGATTAGGGATGTGCCGAAAAACCGCGCTCACCCCGTGGATATCCCTGAACACATTGACCCTAAAGCGTCCGTCGTCGGAGAGCGGATATGCGAAATCAGTGTCGCTGGTCTCTTGAAACTGTGAACGCCGATTGGGCGGCATTATGGCGTCGACTAAGCCCAAGACCGCATCACCGTTCAGGGGCGCCAAGTTCGCGAGGGGGATAAGCTCCCCGTCAACGCGCCAACGCGGAGTCTGGCCTGCCGAGAGATGCAGGTCCGAAGCGCCTTCAGCGATCATGTTGCGCAGCAGGGGCTCCAGCGAAACCTTCGACGCCCTTCCGGAGTCCGCCAAGAGAGACACTGCGTCCGTCGCCCGGGATCGCATAACTCGGTCGAAATCATCTGAGGTGATCGATACAGGGCGAACAACGAGGCCTGTCACGTGCCTCTGTATCAAGTTCAAGACCGTCTGGGTTGGCGGGTCAACGAACCCTACCTTCAACGCCCGTCCCTCAATCTCAAGGGGTAGGATCCGATGACGAACCTTGAAGTCGCTAGGCAGTAAACGCAGCACCTCCAGATCGATAGCGTCAAGGTCGCCTGTGTAACGACCGACATCGACCATCTGGCTTGCGCTCTGAACCCGGCGCGCCAAGGTGCGGCACATGACCAGTCCGAAGTACGGAAGTTTGTGCAACATACGCGCGAACTGTTCAGCGCTGAAGCGCATGGCTCGAACGGGCCCTCCGAGCGGGACAACGCTCGCCGAGCGGGTCGACTGAAGAAGCACACCCATCTCACCAACCGACTCCGCCGGACCGACCTGCCCTAGGTCCACTACGGACTCATCTGATTCGTTAGTGATCTGCACCAAAGCCTGCCCACTCACGAAGATGAAGAACGCGTCCGATGGCTCTCCCTGCTGTGCAACGTGGGTACCCAAGGGGAACTCGACAAGCGCACCGTGACGAGCGACTTCCTCGATCTGATGGTCCTCAAGACCATCAAAGAGCGCCGTCCGACTGAGAATGTCTCGAACCGCAGACAAGTGCTCGCTGACGTCCAGCTCCTGCATAGTGGTGGTTCTCCCTGGCCGTTGAAGAGACGATGACACGCGAGCCTGCCTACGGTCAATCAGAGTAGCAGGACCAGGGTGCTGAGGGAGTCCCTACGCAAAGGCGAGCATCTCGTGGGGTGATCCTGACCCGTCGGAGTAGACTTTGGTCTTCACAGTTAGTATGCAGAGCCCAGCTCGAGATAGGAGAAAATGGCCATGTCAGACCCCAACTCAGCGCGAGCTCACGCTGGCGGATCACTCAAGATGGGCGGGGTACTCTTCCTCGCGATCTTCGGTATCGTGGGACTCTTCGTTTGGGTATTGAATGGACCGCTCCTGTACGCCACTGACGACCTCACAGCGGGCGGTCGAGTCGAGGCACCCGTCCCTGATCCCGAACATCCGACACATCGCCAATTCTCCATCTCGTACGAGCAGTGCTCCGGGATCACGGAGACCATCAACCTCGGCCCTGAGACTCTGGATAAGAAGGCACCCAAGAAGCTCATTGAGATTCGGGAGTGTTTCGAGCAACTCAAGCCCGGCCAGCCTGTCATGGTCTACATTGAGACACGCCGCAGTCGCGTGAGCGGGCAAAGGTCATGGCGGCTGAAACGCATCGGCGACTGCGCATTTCCACACCTCCCATCTCGTATCGATGGACGGTCAAAGACGCCCTGTCCCTGGATGTGATCTGACGCGTTTAGGCGCTCACCACGCCGAGGGCATCTTGAGGCCCTCACCTTCGCCCTTCGACTTCGTTTTCTTGGTTGGGCGACCGCTCCCTCCCGTACTCCCTGCCGTAGGCCGTTTTCGAACACGCTTAACGCGCTTCCGCACGAGCGTCTCCGCGACCTCCGCCATCCCCAAGGTGATCTCCCGATCTTTGTCTATGAATCGTGGGTGTGCAAATCGTACCTGGAGGGGGAAGTCAGCCTTTGGAAACGAGCGGGTGAACGGCGTGGTCCCGACGACATCATCCCCCCGGGTGACGACCGCGTTGGGGGGCGTCGACGTAAATCGAACGGAGTGCTGCTCCGGTGTGTCCGTGGTTTGTTTAGCGGTGCCTATCGGTGACGCGTCCGGTGAATCTACGACGGCCGGCTTCTCATTCGGTTGGGCTACAGCAATCGGTGGTTGAGTCGGTCTGTGCTGCGACGATTGTGTGTCCGGCTCTGAGAGGGAGATGCCCCAAAGCACCGCGGCACACAAGACCATGAGCCCCGCCAGAGCCCACAACTTTGAGTGATTCGCTTCCGGCTGCGCAGGGAGGCCGAGCGCCGTCTCAGGTGAGCGAATCTCGCCCGCGCCGGGAAATTGGTTGGACTCCAGACGATGCTGCTCTCCGCTCGCATGAATCAATGTCGGGTCCGTTGAGAAGCTCTCCTGGGACCCACGGAACTCCATTCGAGAGCCAAAGCTCCAGTCCGAATCGACCGTGTCTAGAATCTCCGAGACATCAGAGGTCTGAGACCCCCCGATCGCGTGGAACGCGTCTGCTACGGCGAGCGTACTCTCCGGTCGAAGATGCACATCTTTCGAGACCAACGCCTCATAGAGTTGGATGATGGCCTCCGACGGCCGTGAACCATCGACGAGACGCATGGGCAACGCTGGACACGCCTCCTGAACTTGGCTCATGAGGATCGTCAGGGGCTGCTCGCTCGTGAACATCGTGTCACCCGTCAGCAGCTCGTACAGGATGCACCCGATGGCATAGAGATCACTTCGGTAATCGACCGGTTTACCCAAAGCCTGCTCAGGGCTCATGTAATGAGGCGTCCCCAGGGGCACCCCCGTGCGCGTGAGCTTCTCACTCGGTGTCTCATCCTTGTTCCGCATACTCGCGATACCAAAATCGAGCACCTTTATCTGCTGGTCGCCCTGGCTCGTCACACCCAAGAAGATGTTATCGGGCTTCAGGTCGCGGTGGATGACACCTTTCTCATGAGCCTCTACGAGCGCTCGCGTCACGCCCGCCATGATGGCGCACGCTTGAGCTTCAGTTCTGGGTCCATCCTGATGGAGAATTTGGTTGAGCGGCCGACCTTCCAAGAGCTCCATCGCGATAAACGGGATCCCCAGCTGATCATCGACCCCAAAATCGTAAATCTTGACGATGTTCGGGTGCTCAAGGGTTGCCGCGGCTCGGGCCTCACGATGAAAGCGCTTCAACATACGCGGGTCAGCGCGAAAGTCGGTGTTCAGAGTCTTTAGGGCGACGGGCCGCCCGATGCTGGTCTGCTCCGCCCGATAGACACGACCCATTCCCCCGCGGCCGATGAGGCGCTCGATTCGGTATCTTGCGGCGAGCACAAGCCCCTCGGACAAGGTGTCACGTGCCGCGGAGAGCGCCTGCCTCGTGATCGTACCCACCCCGTCCGTCGGGCACACAGTCTCGACCATCCACTGCTCACAGATGGGGCAGTAACGCTCCTCAGTCATGGCATAGACCTCCCATAGAAGAGATCCGCCAATGAATCAGCGCGTTGGTTCCGGCTTGGACGTAAATCAGATGCTGTCCATGGGAGAAGCTGGGGCAGCGCTGGGTCATTTCGAGAGCGTTCATAAGGCTACCGGAGTTCCTCCGCTGTCCCCAGGCGATCAACTCGCCAGACTGGACATGTCGAATTGGATCTGTAACAAGCGGGACGACCGATGAGAAGGTAAGAATGCGTGCGGCTGGCCTATATATTCGATCAGAGACTCCCAAGCACCGAAACGGACACGGAGCAGGCTCTCAATACTCTCGCCGCCCTGTCGCGAAACGGTGTCGACGCCACGTTATACCTTCCCCGGGATAGTTTTCGCTCCGACGCGGACGCAGAGGCACTTAAGACCTACTACCAAGTAGACGGCGATTTCCAGGTGAAGCGCCTCCG
>MDTA01069024.1_pt1 | contig 10463 bp, 14 predicted proteins | sample 811151 | NCBI WGS metagenome assembly MDTA01 (sample SAMN05326648, study PRJNA326480) | marine metagenome | isolation source: seawater | place: Indian Ocean: South | collected 2010 | reverse complement strand
GCTAAATATAAACCACAGTGGGATGAATGGTATGAAAAGCATAAAGATATTCTACAAAAAAGAGAAATTTATGGTAAACTTGAATGGCAGGCAGGACCGATTAAAGAAAACGATAGTATTTTCAATTACTTTATTCAAATAAGACAATCCGGTATTCGTGTTAAGCGGGCAGAATATTTCCCAACACTTGTTGCTATTTCACAAATTCCTATCTATGGTAAAGAAAAAAGATATATTACACCTAGAGAATGTGCGATACTTCAATCATTTCCTGAGGATTTTAAGATTGCGAAAAACGATAAAGATGCTTACAAGCAATTTGGAAATGCTGTCAATGTGAGTAATGTTCATACCGTTATTCAGGCAACATTTGATCATTATAATCTATAATTATCTGCGATAGCATTATGGGCGGCAGCAATATTATCCTGTGGAATTTCTCCAGGATATGTCAATAGTCGTGGTTCCGTCGCATCGAGCGGGAGTTCTTCATCGACTGATTCAGTTGTAACTTCTGTTCGAGGTCCTTCTGTAATTCCTTCAGATAAACTATCGGCAATAGTATACAGGCATTGTCTTAATTCATTCCTCCAGTTAAGGTTGGACCATACAGACTTACAGATACATTGATATATTTGTGTAATGATTTCAGATAGATTAAATTCGCCGTTATTAATTTGGATGTTATTGGGTGCTGTCCATATAAGATTAACAAATTGATTGGGAATTTTCGCGTCTAAATCACCTGTTCCTTTAAGGTGTTCACGTACATAGTATCCTTTACAATAACCAATCGCATCCCGTTGAAGAAGTATGTAGATATCTGCTGTGTTTTTTTTAGAAATATACATTTCACCCGATCCATTACTATTTTTACATCTGAATGTAATTGACCGTTGAAGATTTCTTTGGTTTGTGAGTAACATCTTTTGTTTAAACTTTATTTCTATTTTTATCCCCAAACAGAGAATATCATAACCTGTCCTATCAACATGTTTGAATAATTTTGATTTTTCTGAAAAGAATATTTCATAAAGTTTTCCTTTCATAAATTTCATATCATTCGCATTAAGTGTCTCTCCAAATATATTATACAAATCTATTAATTTATTCCATTCATTACTATTACCGTTGATAAGTTTTAGTACAGTATTGTAGCGCGCCTTATATCCTCTATATATTGTCTGAAGAACAGTAGCAGCAGATTGTTCATCCATTTGAAATGTATTTAAAGTAACATAATATTATTCAAATTTAAACTTGAATGAATATCCTTGTATTCTTTGTGAAATAGGTAGTGTTTTTTTTATAGATATGGTAGTCATCTCCATCAATTACTTTTGTAGTGTTGATGGATGGATTACTATTATCAATAATACTTATTCGTATTCGTTTATTTTTAAAACGCTGAATAATATCATCTAATATTTTGGGAGTATCTTTAATTTTTAATCGGTTATAGTTTGTGGTGATCGAATAATGAATATCCTTTGTTCGATGATAAATATTTTGATAGGAATATAGCTTTTTAATAAAATAGTGAGTAACCATTTATAATAATGGAATAAAATTATATACGGAATAAAATATAACATAGTAATATATTATGCCACGGAATAGGAGTAACAGTCGGAGTAACAGTCGGAGTAACAGTCGGAGTAACAGTCGGAGTAACAGTCGGAGAAGAAAAAGAAGTAGTCGAAGAGAAAGAAAAATACAAAAACCCAAAGTGGTAAAAACATTAAAGAAAAAGAGAAGGGGGGAAGCAAATCCTATAACTACTCGTGGTGGATATCCATTTGTATTGTATAGTGGTGATAAACCCGATATAATGATGCCATTACACAATGAATTTAAAAAAGCACGAGAAAGACTAAGTCAACTTCAAGAAGATTTAGACATTGCCGAACGCAGACTAGTAAAAAATGATCCAATGAAATATCAAAGACCTGGGTCTAGTTTTGAGAGACCAAGATTATTTGAAAGACCTACTGTATACGAGGAACTTCATTCACCATGGGGTTTTTAAAGGACTACAATCCATTTAAAAACAAAACGCGTTATATATTTAGTTTATAATAACCTATGGATATTCTAACAAAACAGAAGATTGAAAAACAAGAATTATCAATATTCTTGAGAGATCTTTCGACTGATGTGAATACAAACTTGAAACATATGATCGAAGATATGTATAAGAAGGATGAAAAACCGAATATTAAGAAGAAAGGTAAGAAAGGGAAAGAAGCACCTATGAAAAAAAAAGATATGATTATCCAACAACAAAATGAAAAACGAAGAGTAAAGGAACTAGAAGATGATATAAACCGTGTTGATTATTTTCTTAAAATAATTGATAAAACGGATCCTTTTTTCTATTTGAAAAAACTGAAATCAAAGGAAGGTAAAATGAAATTTAAATATGAACTACTGAAACTATTCTGGGACGAAGATAAGAAAAAGTATATGAAATATATAATAGTCCTTTTCTATGAATTAAAGGATGAAACGACTTATAAAGAAGATAAAATAATGGAACGTATTGAGAGAACATTAAATAAATGCGATACAAAAGATTTTATGATGGAAAAAATGGGGAATCTTTTGAAACCTCTTGACTATTGGAATGAACGTGAGAAGAATTTTGATGATTGGCAAGAAAAAGTAATACATTTAATTTCGAAGAATGAAAGTGTAATTGTTAAGGCACCTACTTCTGCTGGAAAATCATGGGTCGCAATGGCCGCTGGAATACTTCATAAAAAGATTATATATGTATGTCCAGCAAAACCTGTGGCGTACCAGGTTGGTGCCCATTTTATAAATATGGGGTATAAAGTTCATTTCCTTCTTGAAAATGTATCACATTATTCATATAGTCCTCAGACGAATATATTTATAGGAACACCAGAAGAGGTTGAGAATTGTCTTTTAAAAACGGGTGTTATTTTTAACTATGCTGTATTTGATGAAATCCACAATGTAAATAAAACAGAGGACGGTGATATATATGAAAACCTTTTAAAGGTATTTAAATGTAATTTTATTGCTCTTTCCGCTACGATTAAAAACATAGATTATTTGGTAGATAAGATGAAAGTTATTAATCCAAAACACAAAATCAATTATGTTGAATATAATCAACGGTTTATTAATCACCAACGGTGGGTATGGAAAGATGATGGTCTTAAAAAACTTCATCCCCTTTGTGCCCTTGATGGTATTCATGATAATTACGATGATAATAGTTTATCATTTACACCCAATGATTGTTCTGTTCTGTGGAACAAACTCTATGATATATTTGATGAAATTGATGACGATGGGGAAATACTTGATAGTATTTCTCCCGATGAGTATTTTAAAGGTAATGGAATGCTTTCATTGGATGATTGTAGGGATTATGAAAGGGTTCTTAAGAATAAAATGATCGAGTTATCGAATGAGTATCCAGAAAAAATACAAGAGGTATTTAATTCCTTTCGAGATAAAACTATGGATTCAACGAATAAAGATATAATATCTTTTATTCGCGAAACAAAAGAAAGGAAGATGTTTCCAATGATTATGTTCCATACAAATGAAATGGAATGTTTGAATATATTTAATACTATCTATGAATACCTTAATACAAAAGAGAGTGAAGAATACCCATATCATTATGATATTCTTGAGAAGAAGGAAGAAGTTTACCGAGATATGGTCGACCAGCGTGAAACTTATCGTGATAACTTAAAAGTTACATCAACAAATGCTCAATACGAGATAAGAGAAAAAATGGAAAATTTCGATAAAAAACAGAAGAGGGAGTATACTACAAAAATAATTTCTTATTATGAGTCTAAGTTATATGATATCCGTAAAAATACCGAAGTAAATAATGTGATTAAGGGTATTCAGGAAAAGAATTTAATGAAAGAAATGAATCAATTTATAGTAAATCCTTATTTTGGACCACAAGATGTATTTGCGAAACATACTGATTTTATTTTTACAACATCGAAGGAACCTATGTCCGGCGATACAATTAAGTCAGTTAGAAACGAAATAAAAAATACTCTTGGGATAAAGATTCCATATGAAAGTCCTTTATTTCAGATGTTAAAACGTGGGATAGGGGTTTACCTTGAAAGTATGCCGGATGAATATAATTGGCAACTTCAAAAGTTATTATCAAAGAAAGAGATAGGCATTGTTATTTCAGATAAGACTTTATGTTTGGGTATCGATCTCCCCGTAAAGACATCTTGTTTCCTTGGAACAAATGGTAATCAATTTACACAAGATGAATTTTTACAAATGTCGGGTCGTGCGGGGCGGAGGGGTAAAGATACTCAGGGAAACATTATATTTTTTGGGGATGTAGATTACCTTCGATTAATGAAATCAGGTCATCCTCAAATTATTGGAAATACAAAACCTATTTATGATAATTACAGAGCACTTCCCAGTAAATTCGGAATTACAGATGTATTTACAAATATGATAAATCCCGAAAGGAAATATGAAAAAATAAATAATGCTACTATGAATGAGGAAGGGCGTAAACTTTTATGGTCATTACGTTCATACAAGCAAGCGTGTTATTTTGGCATGAATTTATATAATATTGAAAAAGAATTGTATGGTCTTATTGAACATCGTCGAGAAGAGCATTTTTTGAAAAAAGTTTCTGCGTTGGTCTGCGATGTATCATACAATGATACCCTCAAAACTTACAAAGAAAAAAAGATCAGAGAATATGGATTATTAAAAAAAATAAAAGAGTATTCTGAGGTTTTGATAAAGATCCATAATAATATTCGAAAAGACAAATATATGATTATCATTCATTTGTCGAAAATAATATTCGATAATATGAATAAAATGATTTATAATTATATTATCTAGAGGGACTACAATCTTTACAGAGACATTTATCATTTTTAAAGGTCTTTGATACACAACCTAGACAATATCTCGCTCGATGTATGTTTCCAAAACTATCTAATACTGTACAACCTTCACCTATACATTCTCCTGCGATTCCACAGTGAAAGAATTTATTACAGATATTACAATGAACTTTAAGTTTATTTGAATCGAGGTTGAAAATTTGTTTACAATGACCACAAGCCATTGCTTCTTTTATAAATTTATCCATAAATTTCGCATCAACTTTTTCATAATCCCCTTCTTCGTTCCTTTTTATTTCAGTGGGAATCACCGAGTTCCGTCGGTATTTCCTTACTTTTCGCCGTCCTCTTTTACCAGCACAAGAACACATCATTAAAAATAGTTTTTCTATTCTGTTTAGAAAAATATCAAATTTAACCAATTCAAAAGAAAAAAAATGTATGATATAGTATAAAATGACTGTAGGGACAAGGGCACAGGTTTGGCACGGAACTGCTGATAGAACTGCTGGGGGATTAACTAAAAAAGACCTTTTCATGAAGAATGGTCGCATTCGATCAAAAAGAGCATCGCGTTCAGCAAAGAAGAATCAGAATTTGAAGAAAGCCGGATGGACTTTTAAGAAGGGTGAATTTGGTGCCATCCGTATTTCTGAAGAAGTCGCGGAAAAGAAAAAGAAAAGAGCGACCCCTCGTAGAGGGAAGGGGTCTAAGAAACAGTCTAAACGCAGAGGTAGTAAACGTAGATAATTACTTAAAAAATAACAACTAATTATTAGTAAGTGTTATGGATACTGTTAATTTTCAAGTGAATAAGGATGATGTTATTAAAGAATTCTCTTTCGAGGCAGAAAATAGTGTTGAAGAATTAAAGGAAAAAATAAAAGAAGAGTATAATATTTTATCGTATATAGATATTGATTTTCAGATAGAAAAACCAATGAGGGTCCTTGGTAAATTTAATGTTGAACCTGGTATCCTTCCTCGAACATTTGATAGATATGAATTAAATAAATTTGGTATCAAGGGAAAAATTACCCTTACTTTTCATGTAGTTGAGGATTATAATCCAAGGAAAGGTAATATCACAACACTTAATCTAAATAAATATAGTATTGGTGGTAATGAGGAAAGGAGGGATGAAATTCCTGGATATAATATTAATTCCGAAGAGGATTTCCCTAAACTTGGTTAATAAGTCGTGCTTGTTTGTTGGATAAGATCATATAATTTTTTTTCTTTAATTTGAACAGTGTTTATAATATTTTCAATATATGTAATTCTTTCTTGTTCATTTTCATTTTTTTCAACGATTTGAAATAGACTGTATAATAGATCAATTTCTTCTTTTTTCCAAAATTCTTTTAAGGTATCTAATAAAGGCGAATCCTTTTCTTCTTCATTGTCATCATTAATACCTTTTTCTATATCTTTTTTATCAATTGCATCTGTTAAATTCTTACAATATAATTCTAATGCCCTCGATATTGTTGAATCTTTATCATAGGCATTGATTAATTTTTGAATACCATCTCTACACAATCTATAGAAATATTCATATTTCGTATCCTCATTAGGAGGATACCATTCGATACATTTCAGGATAGGGTGGTAAATATTATGTAGATCTTCTCTACCATCTCCATTTATATTTCTAAGAAGACCCTGGAAATTTGATGGTTCATAGAAATCAATCGAATTATTTGAGATAGAAATTTTTGTACCTTCTTTTTTATAATTCAAAAGGATTAATTTAACTATACACGAAATAGGTTCGAGGATTATTTTTTTATTCTTAGTTTCACTATATAATATTGAAGTAAACATTATCTTATAGTAATTAATATATTCCATATCAATGTTCATTTAAATATTAATTAGTTAATAAATTTGAAAATAATTTAAACATTTATATATAATATAATTAAATGTTGATCCCTCCAAGATGCTTTACATGTGGAACACCAATTGGTGATAAATGGAGTTGCTTTGTAGATACTATCATTGAAAAGAAAAATGCGTCTACCGAGAAGAAAAATACTCAATTGGATATTGAATATATCGATATACAAGAGGATGGATCAATTGAAAAATCGATCGAAGGCAAGGTGCTCGATGAATTAGAACTCCATAAATACTGTTGTCGTAGGATGTTTTTGGGTAATGTTCAATTGATCAATTATATTTAAAATATATAAAATATATAAAATATATATATGGACGACAATATAGAAGAAAGATTGAATGATGAAGGTTATTTTATGAACCGTGATTCAGAACAAGGATACCGTATATTACAACAATTAGGTATTCCTCCTACAATGGAAGCAAATGGAATGGGTGTTGGAGAATATGATAGTAATTTTTATTCAAAGATGATGGAATATGAGAAAGTCAGGAATGAAGAAACTGAAGAAACTGAAGAAACTGAAGAAAATGAATCAGTAACGTATGATTTAAAAAATGGAGATGAAAATATGATTGGTTATATTTCAAATGAAATCTATTACCCTATTCAAAAAGATAAAAAAGAAATACAAGTGGATAAAAAGGGGAAGGGTAATGGAATAATGGAAATGCCAGTTGGGGAATTATTTGAAAATACATCACTTGTTCTAAATAATTTTGATGATGAGTTCTTACGGGCACTACATAAAGTCGATATGGAATTTGGTTATTCATCGATGAATAATGGTCTAGGTAGAAATATTAAAAGATATACAATGGCATTTATGTTATATCTTCAGGAAGGGAATAATATTCTATATATTGGAATAACACTATTAATAATTTCAATAATTTTATATTTTATTAATATAATTAGAAAGAATGATTAATTTACCTAGAGTAAATATAACTGATAGTAATACTTTATTAATAATCTTCTTTGTATGTATTATTTTTTATACATTCATTTATTTAGATTTAAATAAAATTGTGGTGATGATATTTATTCTCTTGTTTTTTGTTTATTATGAGAATGTAATTAAAAATACAAAGAAATTTTTTTTAAAAAAAAGAGAAAGAGATGAAAATTATAATAATCGTATTGAGGAGTTATTGAAAGAACTAAAGGTCCTTAAGAAATTATCACCTTATAAATTTACAGAGGGGTACATTATCTGGACAAAATTTATAAGAAACATAAATAAATTAGAATCGGATAAGTTATACAATTACAATCAATATTTTGATAATGCATATTTATATCTCAAGGAATCATGCAATATATTTATGGGAATTACTACTGGATCAAAAGAAAGAAAATATATAGATGGTATGGACTATGGCGATTTTGAGAATAATAAGGATCTTACAAAAAGTAGTTATGTAATTCGAGAGTTATATAAAGAAGGGTATAGCATACTCTATAATCTTTCTTTAAGATTGAATCAAAAATGGGAAGAAAAACCAAATATTCATAATAAAGAGATTATTTTTAGTTCTCCTGAACCCCATAATCCTAAGAGAAAAGGGAAATATAATTACGATTTTTTTTAGGTTTAGATTTATTATTAATAATAAACCTTTTATAATAATGACATCTGTATTGAATATAGAACCACATAATTTATTCATAGGGAAGATTAAAGGTGATATGATATATACTTTTTTAGATTTTTTAAAAGAGGATTATAAGATTGATATAACTAAATATTATGATCTTTTAAATACATTAGACTTGTTTAAGTTAAAAAATATATATCAATTCTTATATCTTCGAACATATAAAATAAATAGAGAAACGTGTCTACCTAAAAAAAATAAAAAGATAAATGGTAAAGAACTTGATGATTACCTTAATGAATATATCATTTCAAATAATTCGGAACATAAAATTATGAATTCAATTATATTAATGAACGGTATTCAACTATATTTTTATCCAAATATTAATTTATCATAAGATTCATAGAATTTGTAATACTTTTTTTTTCAGATGGAAGTGGTTTTTTTCTATATAGTTTCAGATTTGACTTATTATTTCCACTATTTATTTCGTGTGTATCAATAGTATGTTGAATGGGTAATATAGGTGGTATTTTAATGTCATGGATATTTTTATCCGAAAACCCTTTTCGATATTCGTCGATATCCATTGTACCTCCAAATATTTTAAGAAGTAATTTGTTAGGTGCCATAGATACAACTTTATCAGCTGTTTTATTTGTAATATTATTATATAGATTTACCAAAGATATTATTTCATGGTAATTATCAAAATATTCAAGAGCATACCTTGCTGCGCATTCTAAAGAACAAAAATCACCATAGGTGTAAAAAATACCAGATATATATTTGAGTGGTAATCCATATACTATTTCTTGAAAAGAATGACAACAATTCCAACAGAGGGAACCACAATTATTACTTTCATTGATAGAGAAATTTTCATCTGAATATGGCAATATCACTGAATTTTCTTCATTAACATGATTTAATTTAATAACCATGTTATTTGATAAAGAATTTTTATTCATTTCAACATTTTCAACATTTTTTTTTGGTTTCCTACCTCTTTTTTTCTTAGGTTTTTCTTCCATTTATATTTTCTTTGAGTAAACCTTTAATATATTTTTTTTGTATATTTTTCAATTATATTATTTTTATTAATATATTTATAAACAACCATCCAGAAAACCATTAATGAAAGGATTAAAAATAATGTAACTTGTATGAATTCCATTGTGAAAAATGATCTCTTTGAATCATTTATAGAAACTAAGAATTGGGTTATAAATTGCATCGTTACCAATCTCAAAATATCAAATATCATTGGCTTAATTTCATCGTCAACCGTATAAAGTAAAAAGTCCATTTATATATAAAAAATAAAATTTTTTTAAGATTCTTTTCTATTAAGTTTATTTTGTAAGTTTATTTTATTGAAAACATTAAAATAATAATGAAAATGAAATTAGAAACAAATTTACCATTGATTTTCTTAACACTTTTAGTTATTTCTATTGTTGTCCTTGGTTATCTTGAACTTAAAAAAATGAATGAAAGAATCAAAAAATTAGAATATAGTTTAAGTAGGGGGGATAAAAAAAGTAATACCCCCAACGTAGAAAAGACGATTGTTAAATCAAGTCCTGTAGTTCCTGAAGAAGTGAAAAATAAAGTTGTATTGCCTGATAATAATAATAATAATAATCATAATAATAATCGTGTTGAAGAATGGCAAATGAACAATCAAAAAGATGAAATTATTAATACAATCCATCAAAAAGGGGACTATATCGAAGAAATTAATAGTCCAATATTTTTAAATCCTGGTGAAATATATGCCCAACACTCTATGATGTATCGAGAGATGGATGTCAATGATACGGATGAAATTATTAATCAAATACATAAGGATGAAACAATTGATTTTGAAAAGAATATTCATGATGAAGAAAAAATGATGAATGATTTTGAAAATGTAAATGACGGAGAGATTATGGATAACCAAGATAAAATAGATAATGATGAACAAATTGAGAGTGTTCATGAAGGGAGTGTTCATGAAGGGAGTGTTCATGAAGGGAGTGTTCATGAAGGGAGTGTTCATGAAGGGAGTGT
>MDTA01005641.1_pt1 | contig 10463 bp, 12 predicted proteins | sample 811151 | NCBI WGS metagenome assembly MDTA01 (sample SAMN05326648, study PRJNA326480) | marine metagenome | isolation source: seawater | place: Indian Ocean: South | collected 2010 | reverse complement strand
TAAACTTTGTACCATTCTACATCTCCGTTCGCATCTAATTTTAAAATGTAAATATCACTAGAATCTCCTATCTTTTCAGTCCCGGTTAGAATATATCCTCCATCATAAGTATGAATCATTTTTGATGAAGTAATATTATCGAACTCCCCATAATTACAGGTCCAATCATTATTGATATTTTCATGATAAAGATCAATACAATTTTGATTGATGTCAGTTATAGATTGTGCTTTTATCAAAGATAAAAATAAAAAAACACAAAAAGATAAGTTAAACATAAAATTAAATAAAATAGTTTTCTCCCCCTCTCCAGAGATAATTTAAAAAATTTTATTTAATTTTAAAAGATCTATGATATAATTATATCATAATCTATCAAATCCACAATTCCAACATGTAGATATTGAATAAGGGCTGGTTTCATCACATTCAGAACAACTCCATTTTGTATTCAATTGTTCTTCTATTTTTTTTTTATAGTCTTTTATAAAAACTAACGCATCTTCATAATCATTATTATCAACATACATTTTAACGTACAATTCGCTTGTTGGTAATTCTCCAATAGCAATATGCAGATTACCGCCAGATATATATGATTTTATATTTTGCTGTTGAAGTTTGTGCTTTATAAGCTGAGCTTCTATGTTGCTTTCTGCAAGATATAAAAATTTCATTATGTACTATTTTAGGCTTTTATTCCATTCACTAATTTGTTTTTGTATAGAATCATCATCAGGTAATTCACCCTCAATATCAATTGAATTAATTTTATCTCCCTGTACAATGCTATTGACAACGTCTTGACTTGATTGATTTAAGACACAACCAAAAACTGAATGATTATTATCTAACCAAGGAGTTTCTAAATGAGTAATAAAAAATTGGCTGCCATTAGTTCCAGGTCCGGCGTTTGCCATAGAAACTATTCCAGGTTTATCATGTTTCAAATCAGGATGAAATTCATCTTTAAAAGAATATCCAGGACCACCTGTACCAGTACCAAGAGGACATCCTGTTTGTATCATAAAATCATCAATTACTCTATGAAATTTTATATTTTTGTAATAATCTTTTTTTGATAAATTAACAAAGTTTGCTACTGTTAATGGTGTTTTATCAACATGCAGTTCAATTTCAATAGTTCCCTTATTAGTGTTTATTTTAGCTTTCATATTTTCCTTTTCATTTATATACTTTTATCCAATCAATTAAAAATTTTGAAGAATCAAAGGTTTCTAATGGACTACCTGGCCAATCACCTCCAATTGCTTGATTAATTATTAAAAAATACTTACCATCATAGGGCCAATCATTCCCAAAAAAATCTTTTTTATTAACAGTATAAAATGGTTTGTCATTAACATACCATTTAATAAAATCTTTCGTCCACTCTAAACCATATATATTAAATTCGGAAGCTAATTCATCGAGTTTAAAAGAATTTCCTAAATTATTCCCCAACATATGATTGTATCTTTCAGAATGCAATGAACCATATATTTTTTTTTCATTGTTCACATGTTCCATAATATCAATTTCACCACATTTTGGCCATCCAAGAGATGTAATTTTTTCACTCAACAACCAAATTGCAGGCCAAGTGCCCTGTTGCAAATCAAATTTTGCTTTAATTTCAAAATAGCCATATTCCCAATTTAATTTATTTTGAGTATTTAACCGGCCAGAAGTATAATTAGCATTTTTATATCGTTCTTTAAGAGAAGTAATAATCAAATAATTATTATCTATATTTAAATTCTCAGATCTAGATGTATAAGCCTGTAATTCATTATTAACCCAGCCGGCATCCCTCTCTTCTAAGTTCCATATATCCTTGTTGATAGGTGTTGCAAAATCTTCTTGCCAAATTAACTTATATGTTTTTTCATTTATTATTTTTTTATGATTCATCTGGCAATTAGCTGTCAGTAAAACTAAAATTATAAAGGTTATTAATTTATTTTTCATTAAAATGATTTTTATTATAAAATTGAATAATTACATTAATTTATGTTAACTTAATTTATGAAAATTAATAGAAATAATAAATGTGAATGCGGAAGTAATAAAAAATATAAAAATTGCTGCGGTAAAATCGAACAAAAAAAAACAAATTACAATTTTGTAAATATTCTTTTCTTATCCGTTGGCATTCTTTTCATTGGCATAACAATTTATACAATGGTTCAAAAGCCTCTATCAACTGAAGATGGAAAAGAACTTGAGTGGTGCGAAAATTGTCAAACTTATCACTAATTAGGTTATATAAATTAAATTTTTATACCAATCATTTATAACTTATTAGGGAAATGGTCAATAAAAGATTAAATATCTGTATAATTGAACCATTTTATAGTGGTTCACATAAACAATGGTGCGAAGAATATCAAAAACATTCAGGCCACAAAATAGAAATACTAAGTTTAAAAGGTATTTATTGGAAATGGCGAATGCACGGAGGCGCATTAACTCTAGCTAAAAGGTTCAACAATCTATTTAGAGATAAAAGTCCCAACTTAATTATTACATCTGATATGTTAAATCTTCCGGTATTTTGCTCCTTTACAAATATAAAATGTCCCATAATTACTTTTTTTCACGAAAATCAATTAACATATCCTTGGTCAACTAAAGATAGAGATAAAATTAAAGGAAGAGATCATCACTATGGTTTTATTAATTATACAACCGCGTTAAAAAGTGATCTAAATCTATTTAATTCAAAATTTCACTTAGATTCATTTATTAAAGCATTAAAAGTATTTTTAAATCAATTCCCTGATAATAAGAATGAATCAAGCATAAAACAAATAGAAGCAAAATCCTTAGTAACGTATTTAGGAATTGATTACAATAAGTTTGATAAATATAAATTAAAACAAAAAAATAATATTCCAATTATTCTTTGGAACCACAGGTGGGAATATGATAAAAATCCAAAATCATTTTTCAATTGTCTAGAAAGACTAAAAAAGAATAATATAAAATTCAATTTAGTAATAGTTGGAGAAGAATTTAATACAGAAATGCCTGAATTTACTGAAGCTAGAAAAACTTTTAAAAATGAAATTTTACATATTGGTTATTGTAAATCATTTGAAGATTATGCCAAATGGCTATGGAAATCTGATATTTTACCTGTGACTTCAATTCAAGATTTTTTTGGTATAAGTATTGTTGAAGCAGCATATTGTAATGTTACTCCAATACTTCCCAAAAGACTATCATATATTGAGTTATTCAGGAATGCACCATCACTTTTTTATAAGGATGAAGATGAATTATATAATAAAATTACAAATTTTATTAATAAACCAATGACTAGTAAATACTATAAAAATTGTATTGAAAAATTTGCTTGGGGAAAAATAGCTAATAAATATGATAATTTATTTATACAGACAATTAAAAATTTTACACAAAATAAAAACCCCATTTAATATGGGGTTTTTATTTTAATTGATAAACCTATAAATTATTTTGGATTTACCTCTTCAGCAATAGGACCCTTTTCACCATTGGCTTCTTTGTAATCTACTGCTTGACCTTCTTTAAGTGTTTTAAAACCATCCATTTGAATATTGCTCATATGTACAAATAAATCTCTTCCACCTCCTGATGGAGTTATAAATCCATAACCTTTTGCATCATTAAACCACTTAACTGTACCTTCTTTTACTTCACTCATTATAAACTTCCTATATTTATTTAATTAATAGTACAAATATAAATACTATTTGATAAAATTAAAACATATAATTTATTTTTTCATATTCACAAATTGAAGAGGAATTTCAAAATTTTGTTCTTTAACCATTTGTATTATGTTCTGTAAATCATCAATTTTTTTTGCTGATACCCTCAATTTGTCACCTATAATTTGAGAATTAACCTTTAATTTTAGTGTTTTTATAAACGCATTTATTTTCTTACAGGTTTCCTTTGATATGCCAGATTGTAAATCAACATTTTGTCTTACAGAATTTCCAGAAGCTTTTTCAATTGAGTTATATTTATAGGTTTTAACTGATATTTTTCTACTAATTGATCTATTTTCTAACATATCAATAATTGCCTGCAGCTTATACTCAGTATCTGTTTGTATTTTTATTTTCAAATCAGTTTTGTTAAGTTCAATTGTTGAATCTGTTCCTTTAAAATCATATCTTGTTGCAATATCTCGTTTAACTGTATTTACAGCATTATCGATTTCTTGAATTTCAATAGTATTTTCTATATCAAAAGATGGCATTTTTTTTTCCTTTTAGTTATTTAAAATTATATCTATAATTAATACAACATCTAAAATATCAACATTTAAATCATCATTTATGTCTGCATATATTAACAGATTATCATTCAAAGTATTCCCATTTATGTGATTAATAATAATTAGTATATCAATCACATCTATTAAAGAATCGTTATTAACATCTCCCATTGCAAATTCAATATTATTATAATAAACATTGTAAAAAATAATTTTTTCTAAATACGAATGCTCTTTAGGCCAAACTTTGATTTGTAAAGTTTCTATAGAATCAATTTGACTATTTGGATAAAAATGTATATCTGAACTAGAATTTGAATTAATATTTATAATATCCTGAGTATCTTCAAAAGAATCACCATTTATATTAGTAAGCTCATAATTATATTCTAAATTATATCCACTTTTATTAATAATAGAAAATTTTACAAAGTTTTCCAAATTTGTTAATTCAATTCCAATCATATTAGAATCGTTTCCCATACTTTTATAATTATGAGCATAAATACTAAAAATCCCAGGATGAACTGATGGAACTCTGTATGCTCTATATCCACTTCCAGATGGCCAATTCAAGCCTAATTTTACATCCCATAAAATATCTTTGTTTTCACTTAATTCTATTAATGTTCCACCATCACCTGTTGTATTAATAAAATAATTACCATTTTCTAGTAACTGGACACTACCCATACCAGCCCCAAATAAATATGGTGGTAATTCATATTCCCATACAATTTCACAATAACTGTCATCAATGACCTTAACTCGAATTGCTCTTGAAGTATTTTCCAAATCGTCAAAAATTATTTGATCTAAATTACCATTGTCAAAAAATAGTAAATCACCATCATCAAGTCTTTGTATATGATGTTGAAAACTAAATTTTAAATCTGAGCAAATATGATCTTCGCCTGAAAACATAAATTCAGTAGGAAGGCCCATCATCCAAACAATTTCTCCACTATTATAATCAATTTTAGTTATTCTTGATAAATGCCTTGAAGATAAATAGAGCATATTTTCATTTTCATCAAAATAAAAAGCATTGGAATGGGTCCAGTCATGATGAAGATTCCCTAAAGATTGCCACCAAGTACCTCCGTAAAAATCAACATCCTGTTTATTGAAATAATTGTGAGGATTCCAATTCCATATTTCTTCTCCTGTCTGGCTATCAAACTCAACTATTTCTTGCGCTGAATATGAGAACTCATTAGTAAAACCATCTGCTATATAACCTAATTGTTGAAAAGCTGAAGTCCATTCTCCCAATGGTATAGGTCCATTTTCTGACACATATTTTAAACCCATATAGTTTCCATTTGATATTTTCTTAAATTCATGTTGATCTAATGCAATACCAGCTGACCATACAACTTCTTGATCATAATTCATTTCTATTCCTCTATTAATTGGATAATTAATTGAACTTGATCCAAATAATTGACCACTTTCATTAATGTGACTTAGCATAAATCCAAAATTTCCACTGTTCCAAATTTCTTTTCCCTCTAAATCAATAACAGAAGTTCTATAATTATTCCAATCACCAAAAATTGTGTATGGAAATAACAAACTATCATTACTTTCATAAATATTTCCATCTAAATCAAATTGGAAATCACCTGTTTGAAAAAAGCCAATATCGGACCAATTATATGGCATTTCATTTGTACCATTTGATCTTACTCGCCAAAAATAATTTTGATTCCAATCTAAATTATTAGTTTCATAATGAAGTGTAGTTTGTTCATATTTTTCCAATATGATATTATCAAATGAAGATGAAGTAGCTATTTGGATTATATATCCATCCGTGTTAGGATACTGTTTCCACTCGAAAGGTACATGAATATAATTTAAGATTTGTCCATTTAATGGTCTTAATAATATTTCATTTTGTTCTATTATATCATCTAAACCACATTGACCCCATTTATTATATCCCAAGACAGTGTCACTATTTTCTATATTAAAACCGTAGTTTGCCCACTGATCTCCAGGAATAAAATCACAACTAGATCCGGGTGGCGCATTTCCAATTATACCCCAACCACTCCAATTATCAAAGTCTCCTGTTATTGAATATACATATTGGTAATCGCCTGTGTTTAAATCACAAATACTTCCTTCATAATAACCATTTTGATTATTATAGTCAAGAGTTTGCCCCCAAGACCATTCATTCCAACTACCATTAGCTAAAACTATCCAATTACCATCGGGTAATTCTAAATCTGATATATCAGTACCTAAAGTAACACAGTAAGGATAAATAAAATTGATTAGAAGAAATGAAATCAGATAGTTAATATTTTATAATCCTTTAAAACGATAAATATTTCTATAATTATCATTTATTTCAAAATTTGAATTAAAATTCAAAAAATTCCCAATGAATGTCAAAGTACGGTTGCTGAAAATGAAGTCCAATTCTCAAATTTTCATTTACAGAATATGTAAATCCAAAATCAAAATCAACACCTGCAGGCTCGCCTCCTAGTGCATCAAACGAAAAAGCATTACCAATATCGCCAAGATAGTCACCAATTGCATCTTCAAAAGGTAGTGATCGATTTGTGTTGTCTGCATACATTGATGCCACAAATTTTAATCTTTTTTGCAAATCATATTCAAATGTAGCATAGAATCTATAGTGCCAAGGAACTTCTTTACCAACTAAACTTAAAGTATCACCATTTGCAATGTATTCATATTTATCAGCAATGTGTTGTGATATATTACTCGTTTTTAAACCAACGCTATATCCAACCTTACCTCTTCCAGTAGGATTTTTTCTCTTGCTGCTGTAAACAATGTATGATTCCCAATAAAAATTAGTTTCTTCCATATCAAAAAAATTTTTTAAATCTAAGCAAGAACTTTCATTGTTACCACAATCGGGTTCTCCTTTAATATCTTCAAGATTTAAAGTATTTTTTTTATCAAAATCATCTCCGTTTTCGGTCAGATAAATTTTATGAGAAAATTTGCTTAAGGATTTTCTAATTTTATAATTTCTATGAATGCCTATACCAATTGATAAGGCTGTTTCTTTATTTGATGTTTTTTGATGCATTAATCTTAGTTTTGGATGAAGATTTAAATCATTTGATAAACTTGATCCAAATTGCGTTGTCATCATAAATCGATCTGTAAGTCCATAACCGATTGACATTGCACTTAAGTAAAAAGTATTAGGTTCAAGTACAAATGCATTAGGATCAAAGAAGACTGCGACCAATGCATCCTCACCTTGCTCGAAAGTTTTTCTAGATTCAATTTGAGGTGAAAGCTTACCACCGTGGTATCTTTGCATACTATGAACTTCTTTTTTTAATATTAAAACATCACCGTACCTAGATCTAACTAATAACGACTCATTATCCTCTTTGATCAATGGACCTTTGTATCTTGTATCATCAGTTTTAACCAAATCAATTGTTTCCTCTAAAATATCACTCATAGGAATACTAAGAATACCCTCTTTTGTTTTGATGCTACAAACATTATCATTTATCTCAATAATTGTTCCAAGTACTCTATTGCCATCAATCAAATAAAAATATTTAGACATCCCAACCTCTAATACATCAGCTAAAACAGGTTTTTCATTAAAAACTACTGTTTTATAAGAATTTGAGTCATCTTTTTTTAGATTTATTTCTTTTGATAAATTTTGAAGTTTATTTATTACCTCAGCTGCTTGTAACTGAGTTAATTGAGCAACCGTAGGCACTTTGTATTGACTAATAATTTGATTTAACTCTTCTTGAGTATAGCCTTTTTTAAATGCAATCTCATTAATTGCATCTTTTTGAGCATCCAAAATTGGTGTACAGATTACGTAACTAAAAATTAACATTAAAATAAAACGAAACATAATAACCTCCTAATATTAAAATTTCTATTTCAAAATATAAAGTAAGTAATTACTTACTTGCAAATAAAATAATTTAATTTATTCATATTTGTAATTCATTTATCATAAATTTAATACGTGAAACCTACTACAAAAGAGAAAATTTTACTAAATACTTTAAAATTAATTGATAAAAATCCTTTTCCTAAAATCAGTACTAAACAAATTGCATACGAGACAGGTATTTCAGAGGGGGCAATTTTTAAGCACTTCAATAATAAAGAAGATTTACTTCAGCATTTGTGCGATAAATTTTTAATTATTGTAACTACTATTGATCTTAGTGAAATCAGAAACGAAACAGATTTTAGAAACATTTTAATAAATTTTTTCCAAAACTTGCAAAAAACTCAAAATCAAGTATATAAATTAGTTTTATATGTATCAATGTACAAACAAAGTCAATTTAAAATTTTTAATAAAATCATAAATAAAGAAGTTTACGAAAAAATTGAAAACGTTGTAAAAAATAATTTAAAAAATTGGAACTACAGTGAAAAAATTAATATTAAAATTCATGTTCGACTTCTAATGTATAGTCTCTATTTTTTCACAATACAACAAAGAGTTTTTGGGGCAGACAAAATAGAAAATTTTGATATGAAAAATGTAATTGAAACTTCTGTTGACAACTTCTTGATGGGCCTTAAAAAAAGATAAAATTATTACTCCAATATTATCAGTAACAATTCAGTTATATCGAATAGATTTATATTATTATCCGTATTCATATCAGCAATATAATCATATGAATTTGATAAAATTAAGCTAATCAATAAAATGATATCATATATATCAATTTTATTATCGAAATTTAAATCACCGCAATCACTTTGGTATAAACAAATTCCGTTATCATAAACAGCACTAACTTTATAATTACATGCAATTGGGTCTGTACATCCGTACATGGAGTTTATAAGTAATGGAATATATTCATATTTAAAATCGTCCAAATTAGGTGAATCTAAAAGATATCTAACAACCATGTGATGATCTATAAAAGCATATGCAGAATATGCTGTACCAGAAAACATATGCCACATACGATGATCTGGATCGCCATTAATTATAAGGGGTATATTTCCATATTCTCCAAGTTCGATATATAAATCAGCCCATTGTTCACAAGAGTAATACTCTTGTTCTGTTTGGTAGCCGTCAATATTATAATCTAAAGAAACAAAAAAGAAAATTTCCTCGTGATCTTTTACATACTCTAATAAATCATCCATCCAACTGATGTAATCATAACAAGCCGGTCACCAAGTTGCATTCATACTAATTATAGTTATTTTATAATCACTATTGAGATTGCCATTCAAATCTGTAAACGAGAATAAATCATCGTTATTATAAGTATCATCACCCACACAAACAGGGTATAACAGGTTTTGATCCTCAAATGATAAAGTATCTCCTAAACTATAAATTGATCTAGCAATGTAAGAATGATCTGCAAAAATATCGCAATTGTAAGAAAAAATTACATTAAATAAAATAAATGGAATAATTTTATACATTAAATATAAAGGTTGAATTTCTTATGAATTATTTTTTTAAATCAGTTTAGAATGAGATTTACTATGAATACAATATCAAGCACATCAACTTGACTATCTGCATTTATATCAGCGAGTTCAAGATAATCTGATGTTAAGATCAAATTGACTGTTGATATTACATCAAGAACATTAATCAATCCATCTTCATTAACATCTCCCAGTAATTGGGGCTCAGGATAGTTTTCAGCTATGATATTTCTGATATAATTTTTTTCTGAATTTGAAAGATTATTCAAAACTACTCTACCAAGAATATTTGAATCACTATCAATTATAACGACTTCTTTATGCTCACCTTGAAAAGCTTCTCTTATCGGTAATTCAGGGTATTGATCCATAACAAGAGGAAGATCAGAATTAGCACAGAAGTTAGTATTAAAATTACTAATATTTGTTTGTCCCACAGCTATTATGACCACATTTTCAAAACCGTATTCGTTTCTTAATTCATTTTGAAAGTTGTGCAACTGCACAAAAACAGATGTTCAGCCAGCTCAGCCTTGTGAAGAGAAAAAATGGAGTGTTATGTATTCTGTATATTCAGGAATGATGAACGTGCGAATGCACGTGCTCTTCACCCAATGCTTGATCTCTACCCCTTTCGTCCCGAGGTTGCGTGTGCACGTGATGAAGGAGCCGTCGGGCAGCGCAAAGATGCGCATGCAGTCTCCGTTGACCTGAACGGTGTTGACGCATTGCT
>MDTA01141385.1_pt1 | contig 10464 bp, 5 predicted proteins | sample 811151 | NCBI WGS metagenome assembly MDTA01 (sample SAMN05326648, study PRJNA326480) | marine metagenome | isolation source: seawater | place: Indian Ocean: South | collected 2010 | reverse complement strand
ATAGTAATGTTTAAAAAAACCTACAACTAATATACTAATTGTAGGTTTTTTTACTGTAAAAATTATTAGTTAATTACCACTGATACATTTCAATAGTTGGAGGATTTGAAGCATGATTAAAGATAATATTGTAAGTTCCTGCTGAAACAGGGATATTTGCCCCATTCAACTCCAATGTGCCGTCATTTCCGTCATCACCATAATTAACTCCCCAAGCATCATTTTGTCTGATTTTTACTTCTCCATCATTTAGATTTACACCATTTAAGTAATAGTAACCCTCATTAATACCAAAATCAGGCTGAAATTTATCATTTGGACCATCCCAACCGTTAGCAGTAGCACTTCCAACCAGACCCCAAACATCCATTTGCTCTATGCTATATGTTTGAGTATTTAAATTCATTGTGACAAGATAATGCCCAGATGAAACGGCAATATTTGATCCATTGGCTTCAATAGATCCATCAGCACCATCATCTCCATAATTAAGTCCCCAATCATTATTAAATCTAAACTTGATTTCTCCATCACCTAAAGATACAACTGTTCTCCAATCGTCTTGAAATGAATTATAGTGAAACATTACATCAGGTCCATTCCACTGATTTGGTGTTGCGCTTCCAACAATACCCCATGAATACTCCTCCATCGTGTACGTCATGGAATTAAAATTGACTTCAATTTTATAAGTTCCAGCTGTAACAGGGATATTAGCACCATAAGAATCTAATGTTCCATCATTACCATCATCACCCCAGTTTTCGGACCAATCGTTATTATTTCTGAACTTAATTTCACCATTTCTTAATGTTACATAAGCAACAAATACATTTGTTGTAGATGTAGTGTAAAAAGGTAAATCAAGAATATTTTCATTACCCCAACCACCAGGTGTACCAGAACCAACTACACCCAATGACGTAGATAAATCTAATAATGATGAGTATGGAGTAACATTAAGATCTACAACATTAGAAAATATTTCTTGATACTCACTTAATGTAGCCTTTACTCTGAAACTTGCTACACCCTCAACTCCAGGCGTCATAGATAATGACAAAAGTTTTGCATTTAATTCCTCAACGGTAAATGTCTTTTCCAAAGAACTTCCAACTGAAATTATTTGGGGATTTGAAAAATCTCCACCCGCAAGATCAATCTGAATGGAATATAATGTTGCTGCATTAAATCCAAATTCAGGCTCGGTCCAAGTAAGTGTCAAAATTTCATTAGTTGCATTATTCTCATCTAAAACAATATTATCATCAGAAAGAGACAATAATGTTTCAGCAGAATCATTGTAATATACTCTTTCAACATCATCACATGAAAAAATCAAAGACAATATCGCAAATGAGTAAATTAGTTTATTTATAGTTTTTTTCATATTGTTAATTTTAATATCCTTCATTTTGGGTTAAATTAGAATTTACCGAAATTACATTTGCTGGTAGTGGGAATAAATTTCTGTATTCATCAACACCAACTCCGGTGGGCTCATTACCTTTGAATGGCCACAGGTATGATGAAGTTGTAAATCTATCAAATCTTATAAGATCTGTTCTTCTCAAACCTTCCCAGTATAATTCTATAGACCTCTCATCAATTATAAAATCAAGAGTCAATTCACCAGATGAAATTTGTCCAGAAGATCCTCCAAAACCACGTTCTCTAATTTGATTAACAAGGGTAACAGCAGTATTTAAGTCTCCACCACCACCTCTAATTGTTGCTTCAGCATAGTTTAGATATATTTCAGCTAATCTTATTAGTGGTATATCAGTATCAACAAAATTTCCAGAGCTATCACTTCCCTGATTTCCGTTTGAATCAATGTTAGTCCATTTTGTTACTGCATATCCATCCTCAAATGGTGGAATAGATTCAATTTCAAGATTTTGTCCATCCGAATAAAACATTCCTCGTTTATCACTTGAAAAAGGCGATATTGAATAAGTTCCAGAGCCCAAATCTAGTACAATAAAATATGTACCAGCTGAAACGGCAATATTAGCCCCTCCAGACTCGATGGTTCCATCACCACCATTATCACCATAATTATTTCCCCAATCTTCATTAAACCTAAACTTTAATTCTCCATTAGCCAATTCTGCATAAATAGAAAATTCTTGAGGTCCAGTTTGATACATTTCAACATCTGGTCCATTCCATCCATTTGGAGTAGCATTTCCAACTAATCCCCAATCTGATTGACTTCCGAGTAATGAATTTAAATTATCCAAATCAACCGCAAATTGATTTACAAGATTTTTAGTTGTTCTTAAACCTCCCCAACCACCGTTAACTCCAAAATTATTAGGATTCATAGTACCACCAATTGCCGCATGTACTAAAAAAGTAGTACCACCATAAGTCTGAGATTGCATTCCGTCAAAATTTAATGTAAAGATGAATTCATTTTGTGCACCATTAACATCATTATCAGCCATAAATAACTCATCGTATGCAGTACCGTTACCATTAGCATCGTTTTGATTTAAAGAATAACCTGAATTAATAACATTTTGTGAATAAGTTATACAGTCTGAGTATCTATTTTGACCGGTCCATACTTCAGCATTCAAATACAGTCTAGATAGCAATGCATGAGCAGCAATATTATCAACTCTGCCATATTCGTTGGATGTTAACAGAATTGACTCAATTTCCAAAAGTTCACTCTCTATAAAATTAAATAATTCAGTTCGATTGCTCTGTGTTGGTAATTCAGTTGAAATCTCTGTAGTTAATGGAACATTTCCGTATAAATCTAGCAAGTTATAATAGGCATATGCTCTAAGGAATCTTGCCTCAGCAATAAATGTATTTACTTCTTCGCCACTTAACTCTGAAGCATTTTTAATAAATGAATTGCTAAAACTAACTGCCTGTGCTAATCTGTAATACATTGCTTCAGTGAAATCATTACTACTTGACCAATACATACCGTGAAGATCTGGTAAACCTGGGTCACCCCATCCAACTACTGCATGATCTGTTGTAATTTCGTTTAAATTAAATAGCATTCTTGAAAATTGTGAAAATCCTTCATCAATATCAACAATATCAGGGCTACCAGCCGGTCCATTTTGACCTGTTAAAGCTAAACTTGCATAAAGTTTTGCCAATGCTCCTTTAGCATCATTTACTGTTGCAAAAACATTTTCTTCGGTAAAACTATCTGGATCTATAGGGGATTGATTTAAATCGTCATGACATGAAGAAAAAATCAATAAACCTAGAGCTAAAATTAAATTTTTAAATATATTTTTCATTTTAATTTATTTTAAAATTCGAATGTTACACCAAAAACTCCAGTTTGAGGTCTTGGGTAAAAATTATTATCAATGCCACCATATATTTCAGGATCAATTCCTTTATAATCAGTAAAGGTAGCTACGTTTTGAAGAGTTCCAAAAAATCTTACATCACAACCACTTTTAGTAGTTATACTGTAACCAATTGAAATATTATCTATCTTGACAAAAGAAGCCTCCTGAATATAGTGATCACTCAACAGTGAGTTTTCAGTAAAATCTATAAACCCAGTATCTAAATAGTCAGCATGTATATTATTTAATATGTTATTTATACTTGCTGCAGCATTGTAAACAGAGTTTGAAGCAAGGTTATTATATGCATAATTACCTATGCTTGCTCTTGCGGTGATAGAAAAATCCCATGATTTATATCTCACTGAATTTGTAAGGCCCATTATTATATCAGCAAATGGATCTTCTTTGATATATCTGTCATCATCATTAATAATATTGTCATTATTTCTATCTACATAAACACCCTCAATAGGTCTGCCATCGCTATCATAAACTTGTTGATATACCAAGAAACTAAACGGGGCTTCACCTTCAACATGAGTTTGAATTGTATTTCCAACTCCACCTGAAATACCTCCAACAAACTGTTGGTCAGGTAATCTAGTTACAACATTATCGTTGAAAGCTATATTAAAATCTAATACATTTTCATAATCATCAGTTTTCATTACTGGGATATTGAGTGTAAGTTCAATACCTTTATTTTCCATATCACCAATATTTGCGTCAATCCTATTACCAAAATTTGTAAATGGATCAACCAAAGTAAAAGCAATTAGATCTTTTGTTGTTTTTTTATAAATATTTACAGATCCACTTACATTACTGTTAGAAATTGAATAATCAATTCCAAGATTTAGTGTTTCTCCAATCTCCCATCTTAAATTAGGATTTATTGGTTCAGGCCTAAAGGTTTGGTAGAATGAGCTACCAAATTGATAATATGCAGTTGAGGTACTTCCAGTGTATCTTGTCAAGAACTTATAATCTCCTAGTCCATTAACATTACCAACCTGACCATAACCTAATCTTAATTTAAGTGAATTAAATATATCACCATTGAAAAAATCTTCTTGATCTACATTCCATGCCATCGCAAATGATGGAAAAATACCCCATCGATCATTAGGATTTAATTTAGATGATGCATCAGCTCTAAGAGTTGCTGTAAATAAATATTTACCTTTTAGATCATAATTAACTCTTCCAAAATATGATAATAATACATTTTTAGATTTATCTATAAATTCATAATCATTACCATCTTCTTCCGCTTCACTATCGTATGAAAAATTATCAAATTCGAAAGCTTGGTATGAATAGCCAATCACTGCATTTAAAGAGGAATCGTCAAAATTAGTTTCATATGTAAGATAGGCATCTAATAGCGTATTTGTAGCATTTTGATTATAGGTTGATAAAGAGCCATTCCATGTAGGATCAGACGTAGGAATCAATTCTGAGGTCACCCTGCTTCCGTTACTACTCGACTCATCATAAGCTAAATTTACAGTTGCTGTTAAACCATCAATGTTTAGATCGTAATCAACTTTAAAATTTGTAATTATTCTCTCTACATCAGATTGATCATCAATAAGATTTAACAATGCCAAAGGATTTGTAGGTGCACCAATAGCAAATTGATTACCAGATGCAGGATCGATCCAAGCGTAATACCCGTCATATTGAGAACCATTATAAACTGGTTTAGTTGGGTCGAATCTTAAAGCACTTCCGATTGCACCTCTATCAGCAAAATGATTATCTGTGTCCATATATCTCAAGTTAAAATCAACATTAATTTTATTGTCGAGAGCTGAAGGACTCATATTTATTGAAATTGTATTTCTTTTAAATTTATCACCAATCAAAACACCGTTATGTTCAGCAGTACCAATTGAAAATCTTGATGGAATACCTAGTAGATTGCCATTAGCACTAAATACATAATCCTTACCAAGTGCTTTTTGATAAATCACATCTTGCCAATCTGTTTGATAATTACCAAGTTGATCAATGTATGCTTGGTCACCAGAGCTAGTTATAACATTTGTAAACTCGGCGGCAGTTAATACATCAACTTTATCAATTGGTGAATAGGTAGAAAATTTTGATGTTAGATTAAAGCTAAATTCCTTGTCTTTACCTTTAAATGTGCTTATTAAAATAACCCCATTTGAACCTCTAGACCCATAAATTGCTGTTGCACTTGCATCTTTGAGAACAGTCATACTTTCAATATCAGCTGGATTAATCGAGTTCAAGGCATTTCTAGATCCTCCCACACCGCCATCATTAAGTGGGACACCATCTACGACAATTAAAGGTGAGTTTGTTAGAGATAATGAACCAAGACCTCTAATTCTGATAGCTTGACCATCTCCAGGTGCTCCACTTCCAGAGGTTACTGAAACACCCGCAAGTTTTCCAGAAATTAGCTGTTCTGGTGATAAAACAGCACCTTGATTAAAATCATCGGATGTAATTAAATCTGCGGCACCTGTCAAATCATCTTTTGTGGTTGAGCCATAGCCAATCAATAAAATTTCATCAAGCTGAGAGCTATCTTCAGACATTGAAATATCTAGCTTTAACTCACCATTGTAAGTTAACTCTAGAGTTGAATAACCAATGTAAGAAAATACTAATATATCACCTTTGTCAACATTAATACTAAAAGATCCGTCAAAATCAGTAGCAGCTCCTGTTGAGGAACCTTTAATTAAAACATTAACACCGGCAATAGGTTGATTATTATCCGAGTCAGTAACCATCCCTTTTACAGAAACTTGCGCGTGCAAATTAAATGCAAAGAATAGGGTACAAAAAAGCAATAGTAAATTTGTTTTTTTCTTCATTTTTAGTTTTGTTTTTTTAAATTTACCTAATTAAGTAACGGTTAGTTTACATTAGGTTTACACAAATTTAATAAATCATTTAAAATAACAAATTCAAGGGATGAAAAAATTATTCACAATTTTCTTTCTAATTTTATTTAATCTCCATTCTACATCTCAAATTGATAAGGTACATCCACCTAACTGGTGGATTGGACACAAAAATCCAAATTTGCAACTACTCATCAAAGCAGAAAAAATCAATGATTATGAGGTTAATATAAATTATCCTGGAGTGAAAATTACCAATATACACAATGCTGATTCTCCAAATTACATTTTCTTAGATTTAGAAATAAGTGATAAAGCAAAAGAGGGAAGTTTTATAATCACCTTCACTAAGGAAAATAAAACCCTAAGTTACAGTTATAAGTTACGAAAAAAAAGAAGTTTAGAAGACCAATCTAATGGTTTTGACAGCTCTGATGCAATTTACTTAATAACCCCTGATAGATTTGCAAATGGTAACTATGAGAACGATATCATTGATTTTTTAAAAGAAAGAAAAATTGACAGAGCTAACAATTATGCCCGACATGGTGGTGATTTAAAAGGAATTTTTGAAAATATTTCTTACATAAAAAATATGGGTTTCACATCTTTATGGCTAAACCCAGTTTTGATTAATGATATGAAAGAAGGGTCGTACCATGGATATGCAACAACGGACTATTACTCTGTTGATCCAAGGTTTGGGTCAATGAAAGAATATATAGAGCTCTCTTTAGAGCTTAAAAAAAATAATATAAAACTAATCAAAGATATTATTGTAAATCATTGTGGACTTTATCATTGGTGGATGGATGATTTACCCTTTAAGGATTGGTTAAATTTTCAAGAAAACTATTTAAAGTCTAATGATAAAACAATCGAAAAAAATACTGTTTATTCAAATCACAGAAGAACAACTATTCAAGACATATATACCTCAAAAAGTGATTATAGAGGTATGCTGGACGGATGGTTTGTTCCAACAATGCCTGATTTGAATCAAAAAAATAAGTTTCTTGCAAATTATCTAATACAAAACTCACTTTGGTGGATAGAAACACTAAATCTAAGTGGCATTCGTCAAGATACATACCCATATGCAGAAAAAGAATTTATGAGTGAATGGGCAGGAAGGATTATGTCAGAATACCCGAAATTTAATATAGTTGGCGAAGAATGGAGCTATAATCCAATAAGAATAGCATATTGGCAGGACGGAAATAATAACAAAGATGGTTACAAATCGAACTTAAAAAGTACGATGGATTTTGCTATGCAAAAAGCTATTCAAGAAGGTATTTTAGAAGAAGAGGCATGGAACACCGGACTGATTAAGATATATGAAAATCTTGCCAATGATTTTTATTATTCCAACCCTGAATCATTATTAATTTTTAATGATAATCACGATATGAGTAGAATACATACTCAGATGAAGAAAGATATAACAAAGACCAAAATGGCGATTGGTCTAATGTTAGTACTTCCAAGAATCCCTCAATTGTTGTATGGAACCGAAATTTTAATGGAAGATTCGTCTAATCCTGGCGATCATGGCCTAATCAGATCTGATTTTCCAGGAGGTTGGGATAATGATAAAATTAATGCTTTCTCCAAACAAAATTTAACAGATGATCAAATTGAAATGCAAGAATATCTTAAAGTATTATTAAACTTTAGAAAAAAATCAAAGGCAATTCACATTGGAAATACCATTCATTTTGCACCAAAAAATGGTGTTTATTTACTACAACGAAGATTTAATGATGAAATAGTAATTTTTATTATCAATAAAAATAAAAATGACGTAAGATTAAGCAATGACAGATTCAGTGAATTAAATTTGAATAATATTGTTTTTAGTGACATCCATTCAGGTAAAAAATTTAGTTTCTCCAAAACTTTAAAACTAAAATCAAATAGCTCCTATATCCTCAAAAGCAACTAGTTTTTATTGAATCTAAATAAAAATTTTTGTAAAACCTTTATTTAAATTGTTTCTAAACACTAATGATAATATTTTTATCAAAAAAATTTAAGAAATGGAAAAGTTAAAAATCAGTAACAGTTGCATTAACTGCGAAAATATTTCTGTAAACTCAATATGTAGTTTTCATAAACTTGAGGTAAATGAAAGATACACTTGCGAGGACTTCGAGGAAAAATAAATCATTCGAAAGAATTATAAATAATATTTATAAGTTTTACCCATGAATTTTCATTGGTATTTTGGGTTTGTTTAAATATCAATCCAACTATATTTTTTTTTGGATCAACAAAAAAATTTGTGTTCCAATACCCTCCCCAGTGTAAAACTCCAGTGCTATTACCTTCGTTAAACCAGGTATCATTTTCTTGTGTAATACCAAACACTAATCCAATTCCTTTATTAAACTTTTTACCGAGTTGATTCTTATATATCGAATCTAAAGTGGTTTTTTTGATGATTTGGTTTTCTTTATATTTTCCATCATTGAGAAAAATAGACAGGAAATTATAATAATCACTAATTGTGGATGATAGCCCACAACCGCCTGCAAAAAACTTCCTTTCTCCTTCAACTGGATAATTAACATTAAACCTGTTGTCTTGAAAAACACTCCATGATTGCAGGTAATTTTGGTTATTCGGATTATATGAAACCCCACTGTCAAAAACCTGAACTGGCACTAGCTTATCAGATTTTGTTTCCGGTAGGTAAAAATACGTGTCATTCATTTCAAGAGGTACAAATATTTCTTTTCTAAAAAATTCGTCGAGTGTGTTATTTGAAACTATTTCAATTAAATACCCCAAAATATCCAAACCAATTCCATATGTGTAATCTTCTCCGGGTTCATGATGTAAGGGGATCTTTGATAGTTTTTTTACTGATTCACCAATACTAACATCTTCATCGCAAAAACACATTACACTATTGGACATAAATGTTTTTTTCTTTTTATGAAAAATAGATTTAATAGCTGGATTAACATCAATAAAATCATATCCAATTCCAGATGTATGTGTTAGTAGATGCCTAATTGTAATATCATTCTTGGCTGGAAAAGTTGTATATGTGGTATCAGTTGAGTTATAGGTTTTTAATATTCCAGGTTTGTCAAATTCCGGAATATATTTTTTGATAGGATCATCTAAATCAATAAGACCTTTTTCCCATAATTTAATAACCGCAAATGCTGTAATAGCTTTTGTCATAGATGCAATTCTAAAAATATCGTTAATATTGAATGCTCTATTAAATTGAACATTACTTAGACCATATGCTTTATGAAAAATTATTTCTCTGTTGTCTCCAACTAGGACCACAGCACCAGGAATTTTATTTTCTAAAATTTCATTGTTAATCATACTGTCGATTATCAATAAATTCTTTTTTTCAATTTTATTTGTTTGTGAATTTGAAAAATTAAAAGATATTAAAGCAAGAATAACTATAAGCTTAAGCATCAATATTTTGATTTTTTTGTTGAATTGATTCTCTTTGGCTCAAAATTAGGTTTTGCATTTTTAATCTGCCTTCCAATTCCATCAGGTCTAATCCTGGCCTCTTTAATTCTTGAATTTAATATAGTAATTAGCGAATCCGCAATAGTACTGTAGTCATCATTATTAAACACATTATTAATTTCATCGCTATCATGTTTATGATCATATAGCTCATAATAGTTGTTTTGTTTGTAATACCATCTTATAAGCCTATACCTTTTTGTTTTAATTGCATAACCTTGTGCCAAATTTCCCTTCACATACAACCTTAGCTCAGAAAGTGCACTTTCCCTTTGGACATTTTGATCCCCTATCAATGCGCCTTTCAAGCTTGTACCTTGCACAAAGCTTGGAACTGAAATTCCAGTTAAATCCATGATTGTTTTATATAAATCAACCAGCTCTACAGGTTGATCATTAACTGTTTTACCTTTTAATATTCCAGGACCTGAAAATATTAAAGGAACCTTCGTAGCTCTATCATATAAGGTTTGTTTTTGCCAGTGCCCTTTTTCACCTAAGTGATAACCATGGTCTGATGTGAAAATAATTATAGTGTTTTTGTCAAGACCTGTCTCTTTTAACTTATTCAGAACTCTGCCTATTTGTGCGTCTACAAACGAAGTTGTAGCATAATATGCTTCCTTTACTGTTTTTATTGTCTCATTGTCTAAACCAATTTGTTCATTTCTTGCCCTTAGAGATTTGACTGCTGGAGGAGATAATCCTTCAATAAAATCTTCACCATT
>MDTA01077981.1_pt1 | contig 10464 bp, 8 predicted proteins | sample 811151 | NCBI WGS metagenome assembly MDTA01 (sample SAMN05326648, study PRJNA326480) | marine metagenome | isolation source: seawater | place: Indian Ocean: South | collected 2010 | reverse complement strand
GATGGAAGTGAGGCAACTGCGATCTTTGTCCATGCAATACGGGTTCGAAGCAACCCCGTCCCAGCTGCAGAAAACGGGAGGTAACTCCACGACTGGAGTGGCGGGAGAGCCATCATTGCCTCGTCAAAACGATGGTGTACATACAAAGCAGATAAGGATAACTTTCGCCAATGGAGATGAGATGGATGTCCCTGACCCGAACGGCGCGGGCACCCCTTCTCGCTCCCTTTTCAATGCCTTTGGTGCTTTTGGCCGATGACAAACGCTTTAGTAAGTGTTATTTTAAATTAATTAAGGTTAATAAATTCACCCAGAAAGTTGTAGACCCCAAAAGCCAAAAGTTGTAATCTTACTTTTATGTGTCTTTGTCATAAGCCTTTTTTTACTTGCCACACAGTTGTAAATAATCACCCTCGGTGAACTTGTCCGAATAACGATCAATTATTTGCATTACACTAATCAAATCATCCATCTTATCTGTGTAGATACTGTAACTTTTTGTCTAAGTGACTTAAAATTTTCTCATGTATGTTCAGTAATGTATAACAACCTATGACAAACAAGAATGTCAAACAGGTGTTATACACATAGGATATGGGGCTTTTCATCGAGCTCACCAATGTACAACTACATCTAGTCAGGCGTCGATTCGTGACAATGTTGATGGAACACTGATATGACAGAAGATGAAGTCCACAGGCAGTCTGGCAGTCTGGTTTTGAACTCGTCCTGAAATTAGGGTTGGTCAATCTGAGCGCACCATGCCGCGCATGTATTACGACGACGGGGCCATGCCGCACGATGGCTACGGCCCAACCACTCGCGCCAACTGGAGCCCATACGTGCGTCCTCGGACCCTTCGCTTTCCCAGCCGTTCGGATCTCGCTCGGTCCTGTTTTTCTTCGTATATTTTCTCCTCCGGATCTGACATCCACGGGCCCCGACCTCCTCTCCGCAGGACAACAACGGCGGTACGGTGCTCGCGGTCGCGGGCGAAGACTATGTCGTGTGCGCGGCGGACACCCGCATGTCGACCGGTTACAACATCCTGACCCGCGACTACAAGAAGATCGATCAGATGAGCGACAAGTGCGTGTTGGCGAGCGCGGGTTTCATGGCTGACGCGGTGACGCTGAAGAAGACTCTTAAGGCCAGGTGCACCACGTACGAGTTCCAGAACGATAAACCCATGGGATGCGTCTCGTTCGCTCAGATGCTGAGCAACACCCTTTACTATCGCCGCTTCTTCCCGTACTACACCTTCAACATCGTCGCCGGGCTGGACGCGGAGGGCAAGGGCGCGGTGTTCACCTACGACGCGGTGGGGTCCTACGAGAGGACAAACTACTCGTGCCAAGGGAGCGGGCAGGGGCTGATCATGCCCGTGCTGGACAACCAGCTCAAAACGGTGTCCCCACTCGTGCTGCCAGCGCAGTCGAGCGCGACGCCCTTGAGCGAATCGGAGGCTGTGGACCTCGTGAAGGATTGCTTTGCCACTGCAGGGGAGCGCGACATCTACACTGGCGACACCGTGGAGATATGGATCATCAACAAGGACGGGGTCCGGAAGGAGTACCAAGAGCTCAAGCTGGACTGAGAAATGCGAGGAGATATTTAGTCGGGTCAAGGGGGAATCGCGACCGAATTCGGGTGCGCGTTGTAACACGTTTAGTCTTCAAACGAGCGCAAAACAATAAACTGTTCGGGCGGTCTGTCTTACACTGTGAGTGGGCCAGATAAACATTTCACCGCCGCCGCCCTCAGAAGAAACCGCGCCATGTCACTTCTGCTGGCGCTCCCAGCGATGCGATACGCGTGTGGCGGCGTGATGTTTGCGCGCAATCCTCTGACCACACAGCTGGTATCTGCCGTGGGTGGACGCCGCACGATGGTGGGGGCTCAGCGCTTTTCACCGCTACTGGGTGCACCACCCACCCACGGCGTGCTACAGGTGCGAGCGGCGTCGTCCAAGAAGAAAGATAAGGCTGGAGGCAAAAAAAAGAGGAATACAGGCGCGCCTAAAAAGTCCCGATATGGTCCGCGAGGCCCCGACGGTGCGCCTCAGACCTCGGGGACCACAGCGCCCGCCAAGCCATTACGAGAAGACCTCGACATGAGTGAGCTGCGCATCGATGCGTTGCTCAATGAGCTGGTGGATGGCGGCGAGGGCATGAGCAATCGCGCTAAGTTTCGCGCCCTTCCCGTGGACGATAAGATCATGAGGACGATCAAAGACGTGAGTATACCTCCCTCCCGAAAGCCTCGCGCTTTCATCCTCTGTCGCTCAGGTTTCAGGTTATTGAACGCGATTCTCCTCTTTTCCTGCAGAATCAACTGTGCATGGATGCGTCCACGGCCGGACGTGAAGCGCGCAAATTGCGTAATAAGGAACTTGACACAAAAATTACTCGGCGTTATGTCCTCTACGGCGATATTGCCGATCGCGAGCGCATCCTTCTTGGGCTGCGCGGCAACAAGAAGGCGACAAAGTTTGTTGCTGCCGCCACCACCGAGAATGACCTTCCAGAGGCCGACAATGATATTCCGGAGGTGGCATTCGCGGGACGTTCGAACGTGGGCAAGAGTAGCCTGATCAACGCCGTGACGTGTAGTGGCGCCGCCAGGTCCTCAGACGTTCCTGGAAAAACTCAATCACTGAACTTTTACGATGTCTCCCGTCGCATCAGGATCATCGACATGCCTGGATACGGCTTTGCTTTCGCAGCCCAGGAGAAGGTTGAGGCGTGGAATCGACTCATGGACAAATATCTCACGGGAAGGAAGAATTTGAAGCGTGTTTACGTCATCGTGGACGCCCGACATGGGCTAAAGGCTCCTGACAGGGAGATGCTGGCGTTTTTGTCGCGATATGGCAATGTGGCGTACAGCGTGGTGCTCAACAAGACGGATCTGGTGCGACCGGCTGATCTCGCAAGGCGGTGCTTCCTCATCCGCGAAGAGCTAAGAATGGCGAAAAGGGCGCGATCTACGGTGCACATGTTGAGCACCAACACAGGGGCTGGAGTTCGATTGTTCGGAGCTGAGCTTTTCAGCCTCGCTAACGAAGCAAGTACAAGCACTGAGGAGGATAAAATTGAGGAAGAATACGACGACAAAAATTTGAGTGACTACGCCGACTATGATGATGATGACAGTGACGGTGAAGAGGAGTCAGGACGCAGAAATATGCTAGGAGGCGAATGGATTCCTGGGCAAGGGAGCGTGCAGAGTCCACGATACAGCACCGGCGGGAGGGGTCGGGGGCGTCCGGTCGGTGGAAGACGAAGTGGTCGTCGTTGAGCTAGAGCTGATCTGATAGAGTCGTCCTAAGTTTTATTTTTGACGAACATCGAGAGGATGGTTTTCTGCGAAGGATCTCGCCTGGCTTTCTTCCCAATTCGAGTCCCAACCGCGCCCCTGGGGGCTTTCCGCTTTTCCCAAGAAGGGTCGCGACTAAGTCGCATGGCGAGGTGATAGTCATCATGGCTCTGCTTCAAATTGAGCGGAATATTCCGGCCGCACCCTTCTTCTGAACAAAAGTAAGTTGACCCAACATCAAAGGCCTGCTCAGAGCGCTTTGCATCTGCAGTGGGCATCATGTTGTCGACAGTCTGTTGGCTTGCTTTATGCAAGTCAGCCCCTTCGAAGTTGCTCGCTTTCACCCCAACGAGGCGAAGAGCACCGTAGGGACGTTCTTTCCGAAGCAGGAGAATGGCCGCTTCCGCAATCACTTTTGCGGCGTTCGACGACGGTACAGTGAGCTGCCGTTGCATCACTTCGAAATTTGATTTCTTAATTTTCAGCGTCACGGTCTGAGCCTTCAGATTTTCTTTTTGAAGCTCCTTTGCAACATCTTCGGCGAGGCCATGCAGTTTTGCCTCGATGAAACGTGGATCAGAAGTAGGGGCAAAGGTTCGCTCATGCCCGAGCCCCTTTCTTTGGGCGTCTGGAGGTCGTTGTTCAGTGCCTGTTCCGAGAGCGACACTGAAGAGGAAGTCAATAGTTGCGGGTGTGAATACCGCCGCAATCACGTTCAGTGACTGTCTGAGCTGTCCACACGTTCTTATCTGGAACGCTGCAAGCTTCCCCTCCAGAACTTTTCCTATGCCTCCGACCTTCCGCACGGGAAGGTCAGAGAGAAAAGAAATCACCGCCTCCCTCGAACGTTCGAGTACAAATTGACCATTTGGTTTGTTCCAGTCCGAACAAATCTTAGCGAGTCGTCTCGTCGGTGCCACGCCTGCAGAGCACGTCAATCGTGTTTTTGTCTCCACATCTGACCTAAGTTTAGCCGCGACTTCCCCACCATCCATCCCAGTCCTCGACATGAATTCAGTGACGTCAAGGTACGCCTCGTCGAGGGACCCACAATCAAACTCTTTATCGTACACCCTCCACACCTCCCTGAGCATCGCAGCGTATTTTTGGTAGAGCTCAAAGTCCTGCCTGACGAAGACGAGGGCAGGACAAAGTTTAACCGCTACGAACCCCGGCATGGCGCTCCGGACGCCGGCCTTCCTCGCGACGTAGTTTGCAGTTGAAATCATGGACATTCCACCCACCGCCATCGGCACCGACGCCAGCTCTGGGCGTTCCAATGTATGGCAGGCCGCGAAGAAAACATCCATGTCGACATGGATCCAAGTCCGCGAGAGGTCTCGTTGGGCCTCCATCTCACCGATGCGACACCTGACGCTTCCCTCAATCTCGCGGATACGAGTCGCCGAGAGCGATGCATACATTTCTTTCATCTTGGCGATAGACTCTTCAGTGTTCGCGTCCTTCCTGCTCTCCTCACGATGGTGCTGCCCACCGCGGGTCAACTCCTTCACGACAGCTTTCACTCTCTCTTGGTCAACCCCGGCCATCCCGGCTTTGTGATTGATGAATCCCGGTATAAACGCCGTGTCGCCTTGAGAACCATCGCGTGACCTCTGCGCGTCCTCGTACGGGCCCTCCGGGCTCATCCCACCCAACTGCCTCGGCGCTCCCACCCTCCGCGCGTGTTGCTTTGTGAAAATCACCGTGAGATTTGGGAAGTCGATAAGTGTTATTCCCGTAAGTGTACGGCGTTTCACTGTGGAAGGCCCCAGGAGGCCACCCTTGAATTGAGACGTATCCGGAGTGTATCGTCGAAGGGTTCCTGGTAGTTGGTTAGCTTAGCTAGCTAGCTAGCTAGGAACTGGTCTGGCTAGCTCTAGCTAGCTAGGTTGATGATGAGCTTTGTAAGCGCCAAACTCAACCGCATCCACAGCGGCGGCTGCAAAGGGCTGAGAGTGAGAGGAGAAAACCGAAGGGCGGCGAGGATATTCTGCGCTTCCTCGAATGAATCTGATGTGGAGGCCACACTGGAATTGCCTGCAAAAGGCAAACAGGCTGTGCTGGAACTGCAGGTGGAAGTTTCAACACCCTTACCCGCCGTAGAGGGGAAGGGGGACGCTCGTGAGTTCGTTCGTTGTGACGGTGCGCTCCACTCCTTTTTAAAGGGTGGACCTTCCACTCCACAGCTGCTCGGTGAAGGGCATTGGAGAGTGGTGGCCCCGGGCTTCGCTGGAAAGCTTTTCTTCATAGGACCTTCGGTTGAGTTCTATCCGGTGAACGAGGTTGAGATTTTGCACTCCGACATCGACGACAAAGAGTGGGCACAGGTGACTCTCGCGATGAAACGGGGTTCGATTGAGGGGTGTCCGGCTTCAGTGGTGGACTGGATCAATCAAGCGTACACCACCGACCGGACGACAACCATTGTGACTGTGGATTCAAGGATGGGAATGGTGGTGACCTCGGTAGATGTGCGCATCAGCATCATGGTTCCCAAGCTGTTCTCTCTTGTGCCCACTCATAAAATAGAAGCCGCTATGAAGGCTTCGGCGCTGGGGTCAACTAAGGCTGCCTTGAGGACTGTGTGCGACGCTGTTGGGGAGGCGTGGATGACTTATCATGCTGCCGGAGGATTAACGCGCGTTTAGCTATTCATCCTATATTACACGCAGGCTTGCAACTACCAAGCACTTTGCAGTAGCCACTCGTAGTATAGACAACGTTGACAAGACTTTCGTTTTCAACACTTTCATTTTGTAAGGATAACTTTTATCTCGCCCACAGCTTTCCAAGCCACTCTGTTGCTGCGCAGGAGGCGAGAGGGCACCCGGTTTACTTCTGCACTGACAATCGGCTCTTCCCCTCGCAAGTCGCGTGGAGTCGCATCTGGTCGCCGCGGGGTTCGGTCGATTCTCTCATGCGACCTACTTCCCGGAACAGCTCGCTCACAGCCCCGACTCCTTCTTCCTCGTCTTAGTCTCCATAGGAGGCGCGATGGCATATCTCGACGACTGGTATTCAACGCTGGCAAAAAACTTGAAAGCAAGTAGTACAAAGCGATTCTTCTGGAAGGGATATGAAGGGGCCCCTGGGGAAATGAAAAAGGCGACCTCGTTGTTCAAGGATGTGTTGGACACGATCACAGGAAGGAATGAAGAAAAGATCAAACCGCTCGCTCTTCGCTGGATTTCCGAGCGTGTTGTCGAGCCATCTGTGTTCTCTGCTTGCCTCACGCCCGGCAGCACGAGCATGCCGATCATCCGGCAGGCGGAATTCGACAGCCCAGCGGCGCAGTATCTGCCGAAAGAGAGTCAAACTGGCCAACTCATGTATGTGTGGAAAACTGGAGGGGTGGAGCTGCCCCGAAAAATTTGCGTGATCCTCCCAACGACGGGGGACGCCTTCTACTGGTTTCGAAAACAGATTGCCCTTGACCTCCTCTCGCACGAAATTGCAACCGTCATCCCCATGTTTCCTTATTACGGAAAACGCAAACCCAAGGACCAGTTCCACCACATAATTCCCTCCGTGTCCGACTTCTTTGTGCAAATTTGCTCTGGGGTGCTCGAGGCGGCTGCGATTGGCTCCTGCTGGGCGGCGGAGTTCCCGGAAGTGGAAACAGTTTTCACCGGGGTGAGCATGGGTGGGAGCGTCGCTAATGTCGCAGCGATTCTGGCAGCTTCGAACAGCGGTTCGGGCAAAGTGGGAACGTGTCCCGTTGTTGCCACCTGTTCAGCGACGAGTTTTTTGACTGGCGTCCTTCATAACCGGATTGCCTGGAAGGAACTGAGTGAAGCCCCAAGTGGAGTTGCTGACGAGCTGAATAATCTCGTGGCTGTGGAGAATGTGTCGGAGCAAGTGAAAGTGATGACCAAGGAAAACGGAGAAGAGCTCCTTCCCACGGAACAGAATTTGGCAGATACAATCGAGGTTTTGAATCTCGTGAGAATAGTTCGTCTGATGGAGGAAAGAAGGCGAGATTTGGGCGGGCAGCTTCCAATGCTGGATGCTGTGGTTCAAGTTGCGGCAGCTAATGACCGGTTCGTAGGGAGGGAAAGTGAAGAACTCGGAGGTGTTCTAAAACGTCTCACAAGAAAAGGTTTGAACATCTTTGAGCGAGTAGGTATAAGCGGAGGGCATATATCTACGTTGATGAAACGCCAGTCCGTCATTGTTCCAGCAATCGTCACTACCTTTTCAAAATTCAGCGAAGGAGTCGAGGAGGTCCACGTAGAAGCTCCCCAGCGTATGAACAGGATGTGAGTTATTATTACTGGTAAATCTCAGCGCTTCTGTTTCTTCTGTTTCTTCGCAACTTTCGCCTTTATCGCAGCGGCCAAACTGTCGCCATCGCCCGGTAGATTATCCCATCGTCCCTTCTTCTTTTTCTTCTCGCTCGCTCCTCCTAAATCCTCGCCGCGCTTTTTCGCCGCTGCATCAAACAGGCCTAAGATGTCGTCATCTTCCAAGTCAGCCGCGGCTTTCTCTTTGGTTTTTTTAAGCGCTTCCGAACGACTGTTTTTCTTCTTCGATGATCGCTCATCCTCTTCCTCCTCTTCCTCCTCGTCGTCAGATTGACAAGGTGCAAGAACTCCAAGTGGAATATGGTTGTAATCCTCGATCGCATCGTCGCCCGCTTCCTTATCTTCGTGATCTTCATCGCTGTTACTCACGTCACCATCGTCCTCTTTTTCATCCTCCTCGTCTCTTCCTCGTTCCTGTTCCTGCGGACTCTGCTGCCCTCCTTGATCCCTCCCCTGCGCAGGGTTGAGGTGATCCCCGCGGCCGGGCAAACCAAAGTCTGGGTTCGCAGCCGCCTCCGCGCCGTAGTGGCGTCGTACGCGTCTTTTGTCGCGCTCCACCTCCCACGCCGCATGTGCCTTCTTGAGATCCTGGGTCAGATCCTTCGATATCCTCGACGCGATTCTGACGCATCGGCTAATCTCCGAAGGGTTGACCGCGACCTCACCGCCGTAACGCACGGCGCAGAGCTCGTCGTGCGCATTGAGGACCACCACGAGCTCGCTTCCAATGACCATCTCCTCGTTCACCGTCGGGTCGGTGATGACCAGTCCGTCCTGCTCGGCGAAGTACCCGAAGGTGATCGCGACGGGGAGGTGATGGAGTGCGAGAGGCACGGGTTCCCGAACATCCGCGGGGTGGACTGTGATGAGCTGGGTATCGGGGCTCACCGTCGCCTCGGGCCTTCGGAACGACAGCAGTGCGGCGTCGGCGGCGAGCGACGCCGCGCCCGCGATATTTCCGCACGCATCCAACACGTGGACATCGCACCGGACGTGCCACACCCTGCGTCCGGCCAGGACGCACAGCGACTCGACGTCCACGGCTCCCGTCTCGCGAATCGCTCGCTCGAGCACGAGAGCGAGCTCCTGCGCCTGCTCCCCTGGCCGCCCGGGCTCGAAGTTCGGTGAAGCCATAGGTGAGAACTCAACGTTAATGGTGATGGTACCCTCGTTGCCACGAGCACCGGAGGGTGGCTCGAGCTTAGCACTCACGACCGCGAGCACGCGCGTGTCCCCCAGCTGCACCTCGCACATCCCATCCTTCGGGCCGAACCGGTAGGAGACCGGCCGCGTGTCGAAAGGACCGCGCCCATCGACGCGGAGTTCCTCCTCCTGCAGCGCCTTGACGATGAACTCGCGCTCATTCAGTGAGATCAGCAAATCGTCCCGCGGCATGACTCTCAGCGGCTGAGCCGCGCGTTGTGTGTCAACCTGTAGGTTTTACGAAGGTAGACTACGCTTGTAATATCATAGCTGCATAGTGCATAGTGCTCACAGCCGCCAGGTTGTTAACAGTAGAAGTCTGGCGCACGACGCAATGCCCATCCCGGGTCTCAGCGGTATCACTGACGAGGATCTCTTTGTGACACTGAATCTTTGCCTCTGCGGCTGGGCTATACTTGCACTGCCCCCGAGTTGGCGTCCAGCACGCTGGGACTCCTCCGTTCTCGCCCTGAGCGCCGCTTTCGCATCTCTCTACACAGCGACGGTAGTGCACGCCGTTTACTTCGAACGAGGGGCCGTGCCTGAAGGGAGCGGTTTCGGCAGCCTCGACGGCGTAGTCAATCTCTTCAAGTCTAGAACAGTAGTGTTCAGCAGCTGGGTGCATTACATCTCCCTAGATCTGCTAGCGGGGCTCTATATCGCGAAAGACGCAGAGAGGGCTCGAGTTCCTCACCTCGTTGTCTTGGTGTGCCTCCCTCTGATTCTCTTCGCGGGGCCGTCAGGATTATTGCTTTATCTCACAATCAAGACCGTGCTTTGTTGGCCTGCCCAACGGAAGACCAAGAGGTGTTGAGCTGGGTCTTCACATGGAAGTCACGGTGGCACGACTCCTGACGTTGTACGGTATCGCAACCACCCTCTGCGCGATGATGGTTTTTTGGGTGTCATTTGCTCCAGGATCGTGCACAACCTCTTTCATCGCAGCAAAAACAACCCGGAAAGGCTTGCATGAGGTTTACGAAGACAAGTTGGATTCATGGTCTCGGGTGGTGCCTCATTCACTCGTCACCAAATATCGAGAGAATGGGCTGGTGTGCATGCTGCATGTCTTACCCTCCGTGCTGTGGAGCGGGCTCGTGCCTTTGCAGTTGAATCAATGGATCCGAAAGCATTGACCTCGACTGCATCGAAGAGTTGGCCGGATTTTAATTGCCGTAAGCGCGTCGATGACCGCAGGATACGTGCTGATTCACGTTCGAGGTCTTCACTTCCACACAAACGACTTCTCGACATTGAAGCAGGGCGAGGGGCTCTCGGTGTTGGCACCTTGGTTCTGGCCTTTTCTGGGTAGATGTATGCATTCCTGCACTTTTGGGATGACGGGTTCCAAAGATCCAGCGGCGTTTGCTTTTGTCACGTTTGAGACATGCGCGGCTATATACTGGTTGGTCACTGCCGGGATGGCCGGGTACTACGCTTGGAAAGGAAGGGGAAACGCAACGGTTGCGCAGAAGATATGCATGAGCCGTCATCGTTCCTGGGCAATCAGACATGTCGCTGCGGGTTTATCCGTTGCCACACAGAGGGTTTTTATAGGCGCTTCTCATGGGTGGTGTCGGTATCAGTCTTTGAGATGTGAGGACGCAGCTGCACAGAAAGGTATATTTGCAGACTC
>MDTA01191009.1_pt1 | contig 10465 bp, 8 predicted proteins | sample 811151 | NCBI WGS metagenome assembly MDTA01 (sample SAMN05326648, study PRJNA326480) | marine metagenome | isolation source: seawater | place: Indian Ocean: South | collected 2010 | reverse complement strand
CCTATTTATGGAAAATTAACCCAAGTTTTTCAAAGTGTATTGTTTTTAATTAGTATGTACTTTTACATGAGAGCGATAAATATATTCTTAAACCTAAATAAAAAACTTAACCTAAGCGTATTTATTATGATATCGATTCTCACAGCAAACTATCGAACGATTTCAATGATTAGAGGGGAACCATATATATTATTTTTTTTGAGCATCATAATTTATTTATTTTCAAAATTTACAAATTCAAATTTTGATATTAAAAGAAAAGATTTATTTCTATTTGGCTTATCCCTTGGGTTAATGGGCTTAAGTCGTCAGTGGGGCTTATTAATTTACCCCGCTTTTTTCATGGTATTTTTTTTCATTGAAAAACCTTACAGAAGGAGATATATCAATTTTTTATTTATAGTTTTTTTAATTGCTTTAATTATTCTTACGCCATTCTTTTTTAGCCTTTTTAACAATTACGGATCTATAACAAGCTTTAACAAAGACTCTTTAGGTTTTGATTTTAGAAATCAACCAATTTCATTTTATAATCCAATTAACCAGGATTCTTTAAAAGTTTTTACAAAACCAATTAGAGGAAACTTTGATAACCAAGTTCTACCAATTTTATATGCAGATTTGTGGGGCGACTATTGGGGATACTTTACTTTTACATCAAATTATTTGGATCAAGGCAGAAACCAAGCTTTAATAGGTGATTATTTAGCAAGAGTAAATATAGTTTCTATATTACCTACTTTTTTATTGATAGCTGGTCTTATAAAATCAATGAAGAACACTAAAAATAAAGTTTTTTCTAAGTGGTTAAATTACTCAATATTGTTTTCTTTTTTGGGTTATATGTGGTTTCTAGTTTCATATCCAGAAATACCAAGTGGCGATACAATAAAATCTTCATATATAATTCAAATGTTTCATTTGTTATCCTTAACTGCAGCAATCTATTTAGAAAATTTAAAGTTAATAAATCCAAGAAAATATAATATATTGCTATTACTTTTAGCAATAGTATATTTTCATAATCTACCTGCAATGTTGTCACATTTTGGAACTGTCTCAATATGAAAAATTTTAAAATATTAATAGAAAAATTAAAAAGAAGAGAATTATTAAAGTTTTTATTTTGGAAGACTGGTTTACAAAAATTTTTTAGATATCAAATTTTTACAAATCCTATTAGATTTTTCAAATATATTTATTTTAAAAATAAGATTATAAATAATTTAAAACATGATAAAAAATACCTAAAAAATAAATTTAATTTATTAAGGAATAAAAAATCAGATATTTTTTTGCATTTAGACACGCTCTACGAATACGCAAAAGAATCAAATTCAGTTTTTGAAACAGGTGTTCGAGGAGTTGTATCTTCTTGGGCTTTTTTAAATGGCCTTTATGATTCAGAAAATAAAAGACCGATTTTGTTTTTGAATGATATAGAAGAGTGTGATATTTTTGATTTGCAACAAGTTTCAAAAAATCTAAGTATTGATCTTAAATGGAGTTGGGAAGATAATTTAAGTCTAGAGGTGACATCTAATTTTGACATAGTTTTTATTGACACCTTACACGTTTATGGACAGCTCATTAGAGAGCTTGATAAGTTCTCTAAAATTTGTGATAAATATATTATTTTACATGACACAACTGTTGATGGAGCAGATGGAGAAATTCTAAGAAGAAATTTAGACATTAATAAATTTTCCCAAATGTTAAATATGCCAAAAAATGAGTTAAGTAAAGGTTTATGGCCCGCAGTTGAAGAGTTTTTGCATACAAATAAAAACTGGGTACTTCATAAAAAATTTGAATTTAATAATGGTCTTACGATACTAAAAAAAATTTATTAATTAAATTTTGATTAATTAGTAATTTCCTTGAATAGAATTAATCAGTAATAAAAAAAGGTGTAGAGTTGTTAAAAAGAGCAAAAGAAATTTTAAGTAAAGTAATTTATCTCTCTAAATTAACTCAAATAAATAACAAAAAAGTTAGGCTTTTACTTTCGATTGGTCTTTCAAATATAGTTGTTGCTATAGATGTTTTTGTGATAATCATTTTTACCAGCTTGATTGGTGATTACTTAAATCTAGAAAATTACTTTGTAGATCTCTTTTTAAATATTTTTCTTGATTACAAAATTTTATTTCCTTTATTAATAGTTTTAAGGTATATCCTGTTATTTGCAGAACGTTACAATATAGAATTACTGAGTCTCCAGGTTAATGAAAAGTTAAAATTTAGAGTTATGCAAAAACTCTACATAAGAGGTAATTATTCAACTGCAGATTCTTATTTTTATTTAAATAACGTTTCAACACATATTTCTACTTTTTATAGAACTTTTGCAAATTTGTTAAATAATCTTGTTCAAATAGCAGGTTATTCATTCTTTTTGATAAGTTTTAATGGATATGCTTTTTTTGTTTTTATGGCTAGTTTGTTAGTTTTGTCTTATCCTACAAAATATTTACTAAAAAAAGCAAAACATTATCAGCACATTAATTTTGGTATTACAAAAAATGTTAATCAATACATACAAAGAATAATAGATAACATGTTTTTAATAAAAATACTGGATACTTTTGAATTAGAATCGAAAAACTTTAAAGATCTCTTAAGAAGAGGAAAGAATGCAGCAGCTCAGAATGTTGTATATGGGGCAATAAATGCTATCTTACCAACTTTTTTAACAGCATTCATCCTTGCTGTTTTACTTACTTTTTTTGGATTTGCTAAATACATAACTTTAGAATTTATTGGTGTTTTATTGAGAATATTTCAATCATTAGGAAATTTAAATAATTCTCTTACAATGGTTCTAAATTCTAGTGTTCACTTAGAAGATTTATATAAGTTTGAAAATCAAAAAGAAATTCAAAATACAAATTACAGAAGCTTTGAACCTGAAGCTGATTATGCGGTAAAATTTGATGAAGTATCTTTTACTTACCTCCGTTCAAATGAAAAAATATTCAATAAAGCTTCTTTTGAGATTAGTAAGGGAACTCACACCATAATAACAGGACCAAACGGATCTGGGAAAAGCACACTTCTAGGATTAATAAGTGGATTATACATTCCAACTAATGGAAACATTAAAATAGCATCAAAAAAATTAGGGTATGTTGGAGTCACCCCTTTAATTATTGAAGGAACTATTAAAGAGAACTTGACATATGGAAACCAAGAAGAAGTTTCTGATGAAAAAATTATAGAGTTTTTAAAAAGGTTTAAATTTAAAGACAGGGAAGTAGATTTATATGAAGTTGTTTCAAACAAGTCTTTATCTTCAGGACAAATGCAAAAGCTATCATTTATAAGGGTTTTGTTAAATAAAATAGACATACTTCTTCTAGATGAATCTACATCAAACTTAGATAAAGAATCAAAAATTCTAATTTTTAATTTACTTAAAGATGAGAAAATAACTGTAATTAATTCTACTCATAATATGGATGACTTTTTGTATGATCATCATTTAGAAATTAATCTCAAAGAAAATATTCGCTCATTTACATTTGTAAAATAATTTCTTACTTTAAAACCTGAAAATAGTCTGACAGCTCTTTTGTTACATAATTATTTAAAGAGTATTGTTCGGCCGATTTATGTGCATTGTATGATAATTTTTTAGCTATGCTTTTGTTTCCATTTAATTTATTAATTACATCTACTAAATTTTCTTTTTCTATGTTAATTAAAATTCCATTTTCATCTTTTTGAATAATCTCTTCAGAGCTCGGTAAATTGTTTGCTATGACAATACATCCAGCTGAAAGAGCTTCTTTAATCGATTTTGAATTACCTTCATATTTGGAAAAAATGACATAATACTTATATTTTTTATACAATTGTTGTAAGTCCTTGTTATCTAAACTGCCCAAAAACTCCATTTTTACATTTTTAACTTCAGAAAAATCTGATAATTTACTCTTCAAACTACCATCACCCACGACATGAAATCCAATATCTGAATTTGCCAAATGTTCTATTATAGAAAAATAATTTTTTTGTTCCTCTAGTCTTCCAACTCCAAGTACAACTTTGTCTATTCTGTTATTTAAATCTTTATATTTAGTGTGCAATATCCAGTTACTTCTAACTTTTATTTTTGAACTATTTAAATTTAAATTGTCTATCAATTCCAGTTTTTCATTTTTAGACGATACTGTGTAAAGATGAGAGTATTTAACAGAAAGCTTTGTTAAATATTTAAAAAAAAGTATTTTATAAAACTTTTGTTTATTATATTTTGCAAATAAATATGGACTAAAACCAGTTCTTATAAAAAGTTTTGATTTTAGAACTCGACTTATTACAAAGGCAATCCAAGCTCCATTTAATTGGTTTGTTTTAACTATCTTAAAATCATTAGTATTGTATTTTCTAAACCTTAAGGCAAAAATTATTGTCTTCAAAATATTAATAATCTTTGCTTCTGAAAAGTTTATATATTTATAAATTGGAATAATGTTGAAATTATTAAGATTTTGTATATGTTGAATTTCTAAGTCCTCATTGTTTCCAAATGTCAAAAATGTAAAATTTAAATTTGGATTTTCTTCCAATAGTTTTTTATATAAAGCAAACTCTCTTGAAATCAGTCCTTGATCATGCCAGAGTTTTAATGAAACCCCATAAGTGAAAACCACTAAAATATTCATAAACTTTACATTAATGGTAAATATATTTGTATGCTTAATTATTGAAATATGAAAAAAATTTTAGTAGTCCATAACAAATACAGATATATTGGAGGCGAGGATATAGCTGTTGACAATGAGATTGCTTTACTTAGAAAACATTTTGATGTAAGTGAATTATATTTTGATAATGATATTAAAAATGTTTTTACACAATTTTTTTATTTTTTATTTAATAGTAACTTTAAATCTAAAAAAATTTTCAAAAACAAATTAAAAGAAATTAAACCCGATTTAATTTATATTCACAATAAGTGGTTCAAAGCATCAATATCTGTGATTAAACAAGCATTAAAAAGTGAAACTAAAGTATTTTTAAAAATGCACAACTTTAGATATTTTTGTACAAGAATATATCTATCTAAAAATCATTTCAATGGTTTAAACACGTGTAGTTGTTGTGGTTTAAATAAAAGTGATATGGGTATATTTAACAAGTATTTTTCTGAGTCATTTTATAAATCATTATTAGTAATCAGGTATGGAAAAAAATATTTCAAACTATTAAACAACAAAAATATTAATTTATTAGTGTTGACAGAATTCCATAAAAACTTTCTATACAACTTAGGTATCAACAAAAGTAAAGTTAATGTCTTTCCAAATTTTTTAGATCCAAAAATTAAAAATTCTTCTGCCAATAAATTAAATTATTTTCTTTACGCAGGACGCATTTCAAACGAAAAGGGTGTAAAAGAATTAATTGATGCATTCTTATCAATCAAAAATAAAAATAATTACAATCTAAAGATTATTGGTGATGGTCCGCAAAAGAAAAGTTTAGAAAAAGAGTATAAATTTGATAATATTGATTTTTTAGGTTCTTTAGATAATGAAATAGTTCTTGAATTAATAAGTAATGCTAACTGTGTGATTACAGCTACAAAATTATTTGAGGGCCAGCCAACATTACTTTGTGAGGCCTCATCTTTAGAAGTACCTTCTATATTTCCAGAAACTGGTGGTATTTCTGAATTTTTTCCTAAAGAATATCAATTTGCATTTAAACAGTTTGATTACAAAGACTTAAAACAAAAAATGGAGAATTTGATCAATCACAAAAATCCAATTTCAATTGGAAAAGAAAACAAAATTTATATTAATAAATATTTAGATGAACTTAACTTGATTCGGCTATTTAATCAATTGATTGATGAATGATATGAAATACACTATGTCAGTTATCATGAGTGTCTATAATGATGAGAAAAATGTAGACAATGCTATTAAAAGTATTTTAAATCAAAGTTATAAAAATTTTGAATTTTTAATCATAGATGATTGTTCAGTTGATTCTACTTTTAAGAAGATAGAAAAGTTTAAAGACTTAGATAAAAGGGTAAAAATATTTAAAAATTCTAAAAATATTGGCTTAACAAAATCATTAAACTTACTTTTACATAACTCATCTACAGAATTAATAGCAAGACAAGATTCTGACGACTTTAGTTTACCAACAAGGCTAGAAGAGCAAGTTGATCTCTTAAAAAGTAAAAAGTATGATGCTGTTTACACAAGGGCTATTAATAAACAAAATAAAGCAAAAATTCCAGGATTATCTTTTTACCTACCTCATAGATTATCAATAAAATACAAGAACCCTTACATACATGGTTCATTAATGATTAAATATGATGTGTTAAAAAGTTTAAACTATTACTCAGAAGATTTTTACTATGCACAGGACTATAAATTAGCTTGGGACCTACACAAAAAAAATTATAAAGTAGGTGTTAAAAATAAAGCTCTCTATGTTTTGAATACAAAAAATAATATTTCAGAAAATTTTAGAAATGAACAAAAGTACTATGCTGATTGTGTAAGAAAAGAAATTTTTCCAAACTAAACAATATAAGCATGTCAATTTACATAAACAAAGCAAATGAAAATTGGATAGTAGACAAATTTAGAAGTGAGTTTTATCAAAACACAACATTATCAACTACAAAGTTTCACAAAAAATCAAAACAAACTTGGATAATTGCACCATGGACGTGGAAAAAGTTAAACAAAAATAATTTAAAAAATCAACACACAGTTTGCACTGTACACCATATAGATTTCTCAAAATTCGACAAAAGTGCTGATAAAAATTTTCACGAATTAGACAAATATGTGGATGTTTATCATACTATTTCCAAAAATTCATTTAATGATCTTAAAAAACTAACTAATAAACATATTGAAACAATTCCATTTTGGATTAATCAGAATAAATTTTTCCCCATCGCTGATAAAAAACGTGTAAGAAAAAAATTTAATTTTCCAAAAGATAAATATTTGATAGGCTCTTTTCAACGAGATACTGAGGGTCATGATTTAAAATCACCAAAATTGAGTAAGGGTCCCGATATTTTTGTAGAGTATTTGTTGGTTTTAAAAAAACGTATACCTAATCTTCACATAGTACTGACTGGTAAAAGACGACAGTTTGTGATTGAACAATTAAATAGGATAGGTGTTCCGTATTCTTATTTTGAAATGATAAATCAAAAATCTTTGAATGAATTGTATAATACTCTTGATTTATATATCGTTAGTTCTCGAGTAGAGGGTGGACCACAATCAATATTAGAGTGTGCAATTACTAAAACTCCTTTGATATCTAACAATGTTGGTATAGCACCTGAAATTTTATCTACTGAATCTATAATTTATGAAAATAAAGTACTAGATGCAAAGCCAAATATTGATTTTGCCTACAACAATGCTTTAAAATTAACTCTGCCAGAAGGTATGAAAAGATTTGAAAAATTATTTGAATAATGAAAGTAAGTATTGGAACAAACATAAAAGATGGGCCCTGGGGCGGCGGAAATTTATTTGCGATTAATTTAAAGAATTATTTACAAAAGCAAGGCCATAAAGTATGTACTGATTTAAAGGATAATGATATAGACGTAATACTAATTACAGAACCTAGATTAACTTCTGAATCCTCAGCATTTACAGACACTGAAGTTTTAAATTATTTAAAAAAAATCAACAAAGAAGCTATTGTTGTTCACAGAATAAACGAGTGTGATGAAAGAAAAAATACAGATTATGTAAATAAAGCACTCATAAAAGCAAATAGTGTTGCTGACCATACAGTATTTGTAAGTAGTTGGCTCAAAAAATTATTTATTGATCAGGGATTGAAAAATAGCAACCTTAGTGTAATTCTTGGGGGTGCAGATGATGAAATTTTTAACAAAAGTAACAAAAGAAATTTTAAAGATGGAAATAAAATCAAAATAGTAACTCATCATTGGGGTAACAATTGGAACAAAGGTTTTGAAATTTATTCGAAATTAGATGCTTTGTTAGGCAGCGAACCGTGGTCAAATAAATTTGTTTTTAGTTATATTGGAAATTTACCAAAAGATTTTAATTTCGAAAATACTGAATACATTAAACCTTTAAGCGGTCATGAATTAGCTTCAAAATTAAAAGAAAATGATTTTTACTTAACTGCTTCATTAAATGAGCCCTCAGGAAATCATCACATAGAAGCAGCACAATGTGGGCTACCTATACTTTTTATAAACAGTGGTGGCATACCAGAATATTGTCAAAATTTCGGCATTGAGTTTAATGAAAGCAATTTTTTTGATAAATTTAATGAAATGGCTGACAACTTTAAAGACTATCAATCACAAATGGATAAGTATCCTTTTAACGCGAATAAAATGTGCCTTGATTACTTAAATCTTTTTGAAAAACTTTTAAAAAATAAAGAAAGTTTAATTAAGACTAGAGAATTACCTAGACTTAGCTATAAAGACATGTTGTTAGTTTATATAAAAGAATTTTACAAAAAGGTTAGATGATAAAGAAAATAAATACCAAGGATGTATTTCTAACATTTGGGCTCATATTTTTCTTGTTAGTAGCATACTTCAACAGATCTTTTGTTGGATTGATTGTTTTTGACTATAGATTAGGAGAGCTTATAGTTTTAGGAGGACTATTAGTTTCTTTATATATTTTTATATTTGGAAATTTTTTAATCCAAGAAAAAACTATTTTGTTAAGCTTTAGATTAATAATTTTCACTTTTTTTATTTCAGCTTTTTTAAACAATGCCAATTTTTTAAATACATATACTTATAAATCAAGTTCATATGTTTGGATGATTGGCTATTTTTTTATAGGTATTTTTGTAAGTAATTTGAGAGTTAATAAGTCAAATATATTTTATTTAGTTAGTTTTTTAGTTTTATTTAGCTATATCTTTTCTACTGGAAATTATCCAAATTTTATTATTGACTTTTTTAAAGTGTATTCTGATAAATTTCAGTTTACTAAAGCTAGTGACTCTTTCCATTTCATATTAATTTCGTCACTTATTATTAATTATTTTACAAAGGATAAATTTATTCAATTAGCTTATCTATACTCAATTTCATTTTTATTTTTGCCCCTTCTTATATACCAAAGCAGAGGATCTTTTATAGGCATTTTATTGTATGTACTTATTGAAACTTTTTATTTTAGAAATTATATTATGGATAATAAAAAAAATTATTTAATTTTATTAATAGTTTCTCTGTTATTTCTTGCTTTAGGAGTTTTTAGAATTTCAGAAAAGAGTCCTTCAGAACTTTCCGAAGAACCCGTAAAAGTAATAACAGAAACATCAGAACGTATAATTGAAAACAAAGATACGATAGATACTTTATTTTCATTTTATATAGACGATGGAAGACTTTATTCTAGTGACCCTACAGCTAATTGGAGGCTTGATATTTGGCAAGATGTTATATATGATCTAAGCTCAAAAAATAAAAATCTAAAAGGATATGGATATAACGAAATAATACCTGTAATGGTCGACGGTTCAGCGCCAGGTAGGCTTGGAAAAGATGGTTTAAATGAACATGTACATAATTATTTTTTTACAACTATTTCTAGAGGAGGATATATTCATTTTATTTTCTTTTTAAGTTTTTATTTCTCATTGATTAGATTTTGGTATAAAAAAACTAATAACTTGAGAATATTTTCTTATCTAATCCCTGTTTTTTTTGTTTCATCTCTTGACATAACAATGGACGGAGTACATTTTCCTTTTATATTCTTTCTAACACTAGGATATATGATTAGTAACAAAGAAATTTTAAAGAAGAGATCTTAGATATGAAAAAAGCGTTTCTTACTGGTATCACGGGTCAAGATGGATATTATTTAGCAAAATTACTTCTTGAGAAAGATTATCAAGTTTTTGGCACAATTAGAAGAGCTTCAACTTTTAATACTTCACGAATTGATGATTTAATTTCTGAATATAGCCCTAAAGATCAATTAAAGCTATTTTATTCAGATTTACTTGACTCGTCTTCTTTGGGAAGTTTAATTAACTCTATCGAACCAGATGAATTATATAACCTTGCAGCTCAATCCCATGTTGCCGTATCTTTTAAAAACCCTATGTATAGTATTCAATCCGGAACAATTGGACCAGTCTCTTTATTAGAGTCAGTTAAAAACTCAAATAAAAAAATTAAGTATTACCAAGCTTCTTCTTCAGAAATGTTTGGAGGTATTGATAATAAAATGCTTAATGAAACTTCAGACTTTATACCAAAAAGTCCATATGCAGCAGCAAAATTATTTGCATATAATATGACAAAAATTTACAGAGAGTCGTATGGATTGCATGCAGTAAATGGAATTCTTTTTAATCATGAATCACCACATAGGGGAGAAACCTTCGTCACAAGAAAAATTACAAGGGCAGTTGGTCGAATATACTATGATATTCAAACAAAATT
>MDTA01123493.1_pt1 | contig 10465 bp, 8 predicted proteins | sample 811151 | NCBI WGS metagenome assembly MDTA01 (sample SAMN05326648, study PRJNA326480) | marine metagenome | isolation source: seawater | place: Indian Ocean: South | collected 2010 | reverse complement strand
TTGCGAGTGGCGATGAGGGTTTGCCAAAACGTTTTTTTACTTCTGATCAATATAAATTTATCAGTCGAATAGCTGATCTCATCATTCCTGAAACCGATACGCCGGGAGCACTGGGAGTTGGAGCGCCAAATTTTATTGATATGATGCTAGCTGATTGGGCATCTCCAAATCGGCAATTAGATTTCGTTAAGGGTCTGCATGAAATCGATTTACGCGCGAAGAATGCTGGATTAGAAAGTTTTTTAGCTTGCTCAGCTGAGCAACAAGAATTAATACTTCGTGAAATTGATAAAGAATTTTTTGATAAAAATTTAAATGATTCATATTTTGGAATGATAAAAAAGATAGTTTTATTCGCTTATTATTCTTCAGAGGTTGGCGCAACATTAGAGCTTAATTTTCAGCGCATTCCTGGCGATTATTTACCTTGCGTTCCATTATCAGAGGATAGTTACGCATCATTTTGGAGTCATCACAATTATGGCCTCTAAAATATCGAATGATTTTGATGCAATAGTCGTAGGTTCTGGTATCTCTGGGGGTTGGGCAGCGAAAGAGCTCTCGGAAAAGGGCTTAAAAGTTTTATTGCTCGAGCGGGGTCGAAATGTTCAACATCGCAAAGATTATTCGACTGAAGGTAAAGCTGCTTGGGAGATGCCTTATGCCGGTCAAATTCCTGAAACATTAGTTGACAGCGATTATCCAATTCAAAATCAATGTTATGCTTTTTCTGATTACACAAAACACTTTTTTGTAAATGATAGGGAACATCCTTATTTTACTCCTGAGGAGAAACCATTTTCATGGATTAGAGGTTACCATTTAGGTGGCCGGTCATTATTATGGCACCGACATAGTTACAGGCTTAGTGATTTAGATTTTGAAGCAAACAAGCTTGATGGTCACGGCATTGATTGGCCAATCCGTTATAAAGATTTGGCTCCTTGGTATGATCATGTGGAGACTTTTGCTGGAATCAGCGGCTCATATGAGGGATTACCGCAACTTCCTGATGGCATTCTGCAACCGCCATTTCAGATGAATTGTGTTGAGAAAGATATAAAAAAGAATATCGAAAAAGCCTTTCCGGATCGAAAATTAATTATGGGACGGGTAGCTCATTTAACAAAACCCACTCAAGAACAAATAGAGCTTGGGCGTTCTCGCTGTATGAACCGTGATGAATGTCAGCGCGGATGTTCTTTTGGCGCTTATTTTTCAAGTTTATCAGCAACACTTCCAGCTGCAGATCGAACGGGTAATTTAACCATACTGACTGATGTTATTGTGGAGAGTGTTATATACGATCCTGATAACAATCGTGCATCTGGTGTTCGTGTTGTTGATGTCAATGATCATTCATACCGTCTTTTTGGCGCTAAAATCGTATTTTTATGTGCTTCTACACTTGGTACTACTCAAATTATGCTTAATTCAAAATCTGAATTTTTCCCAGATGGAATAGCTAACTCTAGTGGTACGTTAGGCCACTATTTAATGGATCACCTTGGAGGTGCAGGAGCAACTGGGATTTTTCCAGGTCATCAAGATAAATATGATATTGGGAGAAGAGGAGGCGGCCTATACTTACCACGATTTCGCAATGTCGCTGATCAAGACTACCGCTTCCTCAGAGGCTATGGATATCAAGGTGGCGCTCAACGATTAAGCTGGTCTCAAGGCAATAATATCTCAGGAATAGGTGTTGATTTTAAGGCTAAACTAAGAAAACCAGGTCCGTGGGTTTTTGATATCACTGGATTTGGTGAAATGTTACCTGATCAACGTAATTGCGTTCGATTGAGTGATCAAAAAAAGGATAAGTGGGGTATCCCAGTTCTAGAAGTAGATTGTGATCACCGTGAAAATGAGCTTGCAATGTTTGATGCAATTATGTCGGACGCAAAAGAGATGTTAACTGTAGCTGGCTTGATTGACATTAAATTAAAAAGCGCCAAAGCTGCGCCCGGTTTAATGATTCATGAAATGGGAACAGCTCGCATGGGGCATAATCCTAAAGAGTCAGTACTGAATAAGTATAATCAAGCTCACGATGTGCCAAATCTATTTGTTACAGATGGCTCTGCAATGACCTCATCTGCATGTCAGAATCCATCGCTTACTTATATGGCGCTGACTGCGCGTGCGGCGAATTTAGCTGTTGAAATGCTTCGGGAGGGAAAAATATGAAAAGACGGTCATTATTAAAAGGAATGGCGGCTGCGTCTCTGGGTCCAATGTTAGCATCCTGTTCTATAGATTCTGATACTGCCAATAAAAGAAAGCTTGATAACATAGGTATACAGCTTTACACAGTGCGTGACTTGATGGAAATTGATGTGCCAAATACTCTATCCCAGCTTGCTAATATTGGATATCGAGAAATGGAGTTTGCAGGTTATTTTAATCACCCTCCAAAAGAAATTAGATTATTTCTTGATGACTTTGGGTTAATAGCCCCATCAGTACATACGAATACCCAATCAATGCGGGAAACACCAGAACAACTTATTGAAGCATCTCTCGATATAGGTCATGAATATATTGTTTTAGCTGGCCTTAGACCCGAAGAGAGAGCTACTTTAGACGATTATTATCGACATGTAGATCTAATAACTAGTTTTGCTGAGAAATGCCAAGCCGGGGGTCTTCAATTTGCATATCATAATCATGCCTATGAATTTCAGGACCTGGAAGGTGTTCGTCCAATTGATCTATTGTTAGCTGAAGTAGATCCTTTGTTGATGCAGCTTGAGATTGATTTTTACTGGGTTATTAAAGCCGGTGTTGATCCAATGGAATATTTGGAAAAATATCCAGGTCGCTTTCCACTATGTCATGTAAAGGATATGGCTGTAGATGGCTCTATGGCAGATGTAGGAGATGGTGAAATTAATTTTTCGGAATTATTTTCTCATGATTCATCTGGCCTAAAGCATTTTTTTGTTGAGAATGATTATCCTATTGATTCGATGGCAAGTGCTCAAAATAGCTATTCTTATCTTTCGAAGCTGAATTTTTGATTCTATGATTTTTAATAGTTTTGAGATAAAGATATGACTAAGTTGGTTGTAGTTGGTTCTTCCAACACAGACATGATTATTCAAGTACCGCATATACCAATACCAGGCGAAACGATATTGGGTGCTGAGTTTTTAACAGCGGCAGGAGGCAAAGGAGCCAATCAGGCCGTAGCAGCAGCTCGAATAGGAGGTGATGTTAGTCTTGTAGCTTGCGTTGGAGCTGATATGTTTGGTCAGCAAGCTCTAGAAGGTTTTGAAACTGATGGTATCAATACGGATCATTGCAGAGTTGATAGCGGAGCACCGTCAGGAGTTGCTCAAATTTTAGTTGCTAATAACGGTGAAAACAGCATAGCTGTAGCTCCAGGGGCTAACTATTTATTAAGCCCCAAGTGTATCCAGAATACAGGTAATCTATTAAGTGATGCATCAGTAGTTTTAATGCAGTTAGAAATTCCAGTAAACACAGTACTTGAAAGTGCTCGGCTTGCGCATTCGGGAGGCGCAACAGTCATCCTTAACCCAGCGCCTGCTTGTGAATTACCAGACGAGATTTTTTCTTTTTTAAATATAATCACACCCAATGAGTCTGAGATTGAACATCTTACTGGTGTGAAAATTACAGACGAAACCAGTATGGTAACTGCAGCATCTAATTTGCATGGGCTTGGCGTTTCAGTTGTTTTGCTGACTCTTGGTTCAAAAGGAGTTTTTCTGTCAGAAAAAATAAATAATGAAATACAAAATCATATTTTTCCAGCTTTTCAAGTGATGCCTGTTGATACAACAGCAGCGGGTGATGTTTTTAATGGTTGTTTAGCAGTTAGTTTAGCCGCTGAAAATTCACTTGTTGAATCAATCAAATTTGCACAAGCTGCTGCTGCTTTATCAGTTCAGACTTTGGGAGCACAAACTAGCGCACCTAGCTTAGATGCAGTCGAAAAATTTCTACAAGAAGCATAATTATTCTATTCAGAATGCTTTGTTTTTTTATATCCCCTTAATCCCAATAATGCAGCATCAATAAGATCTAAAGGTATGCTATATCTGATCTTTCGTATTAATGCAGCACGCATTCGTCTTTTTGATACAGTGTGTGCTCTTGAATCAAGTCTTTCATAGGAATGGGCAAGAGTCTTAGCGCGCGACATCAATTCTGAAGGATTGACCAATTCATCGAAAAAGCCAGCATCTAAAGCAGAATCAACATCAAAAAATTCAGATAAGGCTACAGCTCTTTGAAATGTTGCTGGGTTAATTCGGTTTCTTAATATTGCTTCAGCAACCCTTGGCATAGTCATTCCTAAAGCAACTTCATTTGCGGCGATTTTGAAGTCACCTTTGCCTCCAATTATATAATCAGTTGATAGCATAATGAATGCACCCATAGCCATAGAATGACCGTTACAAGCAGTGATTACTGGGTATGGGTATGCCATTACGCGCGCTGTTAAATTATAACCAGCATAAAGCATTTTTAGTGCTTTAATTCCACCGCGCTTCATAACTTTAAGGTCAAAACCGGCAGAGAAAACATTCTCCTGACCAGTAATAATTACCGTAGCACCAGAAGATTGAGCCTGATCAAAACTCTTATAAATTCCACTTAAAACTCGAGGCGATAAAGCATTACGTTTGCCATCATCTATTTGAATAACCGCTACTTTATCTTCGAGACTAAATTGAACAAACTCGTTCATGATTAAATCCTGCTAACTTTTTAATTATCTAGAATTCATAATAATTTTTTGGAATTTTAACTTCCTATTTAAGGTATTTTGTAAATTCTTCTAATCTTATTTAATAAACCCGGCCAGTTTAACAGCTGACACTGTTTCTTCGTATAAACCTGGCGCCATTAGATGAGCACCAGACACTCCCTCTATTTCACTTGCTTCTTGCATAAGCTCTGCACAGATTTGTATGCCCTCATCTCGAGGGTTCTTGGATGAGTTCATACGCTTAATGATGTTATCTGGCATGATTGTTCCAAATAGATTATCTCTCATCCATATTGCACCTTTGGCTGAGCGCAATGGGCCAAGGCCAATAATAAAATAAAGTTTTTCAGTTAAACCATTATCTACTAGCCTTTGCATATATCGATTTAATATTTCCATATCGTAACAATATTGAGTTTGTATAAAACGAGCGCCAGAAGAATATTTTTCAATTAATCTATCTGGCTTCCATTCATTACTAGGATCACATGGTGTGTCCGCTGCTGCTGGGAAAAAATTAGTATTTTCATTTAACTGTGCACCAGCTAATGTCATTTTTTCATTATTCATTTTTTGCATTACTTTTAATAAATCTTTGGAATTTAAATCGAAAACACCTTTTGCATTTTTATCATCTCCAGATTCTATGCTATCGCCGGCAAGAGCCAATACGTTGTTAATACCAAATGATGCAGCACCAAGTAAATCAGCTTGTATTGCTATACGATTACGATCTCGACAAGTAACTTGTAAAATTGGTTCTATATTTATCTTTTTTAAATATATGGCTGCGGCAAGACTAGACATGCGAACTTTTGCACCTGCACCATCCGTTAGATTTATAGCTGAAACCGCAGGTTCAAGGATTTTTGCAGCATCACTTAGCGAATTAAAATCAGCTCCGCGGGGTGGCGTTATCTCTGCTGTTAAAGTGAAGGAACCAGATTCAAGGTTTTTCTTTAATTTGTTCATTATAATTAACTTCTATTATCAAATTTAAATAATATTTTCTATTATTTTCAATTAGGTGAGATTTTTTAAACACAAAAATCTGACATTTCGTTTAGTCATCATATTTGATTTATTCATTAAAAACTAAGTTCTCAATATCGCCTAGGGTATACCAGTGTGTATATAAATATCTGATAATAAATTTTTTTTGTCATGAGTTTACTAGCATTTATAATTGTACTATTTCATATTGGTGTGTCTTTTTAAGAAATGGTGTCGTAATATTGAAGAGGATATGCTAAATAAATATATAAAAATCATACATATAAAAAAGATAATTACTCATGCCATCCTATTCATATAAAGTATTTCGAAAAGCTCTAAAATATATTTTTCTTATTATTTTAGTTACTGGTCAATCGCCTGTATTTTCAGAAAATCTTGGTGAAAGACCTGTTATGCAGAGTAGTGAGCTTCTCAGAGAGCCTTTACTAGATGGTATAGTGTTAGGTGATAAAGCTTGGGAAACACTAACTCCTGCGACTGGTTTTCAACAGATTGAACCTGATGATGGATTACCAGCAACTCAGAAAACCGAAGTTTACATAGGTTTTTTGAAAGATGCTTTGTATGTTGGGTTGATTGCTTATGACAATGCTCCAGACCAAATTCTTGCTACAGATAGTCGTCGAGACTCAAGCTTAGAAAATACAGATAGCTTTCAATTGATAATAGATGGTTTACGAGATGGTCAAAATGGCTTTATTTTTGGAACTAATCCAGCAGGCATTCAATATGATGGACAGGTTATTCGTGAGGGTTCAGGTGGAGCGATGGGCTCCGGAGGAGGAGGTTTTAATTTAAATTGGGATGGCTCTTGGGAGGTTGCGACTTCTATAACTGAAATTGGATGGAGTGCTGAGATTAGAATTCCATTCAGCACCCTCAGATACGGTAGCGATGATGTTCAAACATGGGGAATAAATTTTCAGAGAAATATTGGCAGAAATAATGAAACTGCCTTCTGGGCTCCTTTATCTAGGCAACATAAGCTCTATCGTTTGTCTGAAGCTGGTACTTTAAAGGGAATTAAACCCACTAAAAAACGAAATTTACAATTCTCACCCTATCTTCTAGGGCAATCTACGAAAGGTGGAAATCTTTTAAGTAGTCAGAATAATACCGAATCAGGTTTTGACATTAAGTACTCAATTACCCCTAGTCTCACATTGGACGCAACTTATAACACTGACTTTGCTCAAGTTGAGGCTGACGAGCAACAAATGAATCTCGATAGGTTTAGTCTATTTTTTAAAGAAAAAAGACCTTTTTTTCTAGAAAATGCAGCACAGTTCTCAGTAGGCGATGAAAAAGCTGTTCAGATGTTTTTCAGTCGACGAATAGGTATTAGTAGTGGCGGTGATCAGCTTCCGATAATCGGGGGTGCGAGGTTATCAGGAAAAATTGCCGGCAATACAAATGTAGGTTTTTTGCATATGCACTCTGAGGCTGTAGCGGGCATTGCGCCAGGTAATAAATTTACAGTTGCTCGAGTAAATCAGGAGCTGCCTAGTCGATCATCTTTGGGTTTTATGTACGTTGGTCGTGATGGTGACGGCTCTCATCTTGTCGCACCTGACGATGATAAGAATCACACTTACAGCATTGATGGTCGTCTGGGAATTGGTGAAAATTTTATGTTAGAGGGCTGGCTAGCAAAAACCTCTACACCGGGCCTTGAGGGTCGAGATGAAGCTTTTTCAGTAAAAGCAATTTATAACTCTAGTGAATGGCTTAATCGATTTGAGTATGGCCAGGTTGGCGAGGATTTTAATCCTGAAGTTGGTTTTTTAAAGCGTTCTAATTATCGGCGCATGTCGGCTTTGATACTTCGAAGAATCAGGCCAAAGGATACATGGGGGTTACTTGAAGTTAGGCCTCACATTTCTTATACAGGTTTTTGGGATTTTGATGGCTTTCATGAGACTGGCTTTTTGCACATTGATAATCATTGGGAATTTCGTAATGGATATAGGGTTGATACTGGTGTGAATTTTACACGTGAAGGTGTTCAAACTGCTTTTGATATTATTGATGGCGTTACTATTCAACCTGGCACATATGATCATCATGAAGCTCAAATTCGATTTAATACTGATAAATCCGATCCATTAAGTCTTTCTAGTGTTACTTATATTGGAGGTCGATTTGGCGGTAATCGTATTGCTATAAAATCGAGTATTATTTATAGAGTTGGAGAATCTTTTAGGTCTGAGCTTATTTATAATTATAATAAATTTGATCTTCCAATTGATGGCGGACAGTTTAATGCCAACCTTACACAACTTCGTTTATCTTATGCATTTACTCCTAAAATATTGCTGCAAGCTTTAGTTCAGCATAATCAAGTAGATGATACAGTTGGTACAAACTTACGTTTTTCATGGCTGCAAACTGCGAATTCTGGATTTTTCCTTGTTTATAATGAAGTGGACGAACGAGGTATTAGCGCAAATCCAAGAGGTAAGGAAGTCATTTTTAAATACAGTCATATATTTGACGTTTTTAATTAGAGACTTCTGAATTAATGAATTTAATATATTTTTCTGACCCAAAATAAATCTTTAATTACTTTTAAAACTTCTTTTCAAGGATGTAAGTATCATGAAAAGGCTTGAATCTATTTAAGAAAAAGAATGTTGAAATTTTTGCGACATAATTTTCGTTGGATCATTGGTGGATTTACGCTTACCTTTTTTTCTAGTTTTGGCCAGACCTATTTTATTTCTATTTCTATATCAGAGTGGCGTGAGATTTTTGACCTTAGTCACGGTGAGTTTGGACGCCTTTACATGTTTGCAACATTATCAAGTGCCGCATGTTTACCTTTTCTAGGGAAGTTTATAGATTTCATTCCTGCCCACAAATTGATAGCTATGGTTATTCCGATCTTGTCAGCCGCAGCAATTCTTGCTGGCGTTGCTCCTTCATTATGGGTTTTAATAATTGCAATTTTTTTGCTTAGATTATTTGGCCAAGGGCTAATGTCTCATATTGCATTGACTGCAACTGGTCGCTGGTTTTCTGCCGAGCGCGGAAGGGCTATTTCATTGGTTATCTTAGGTCATCAGGGCGGCGAAGCATCAATGCCATTAGTTTTTTCGATGGTTGCAATTATTTATGGTTATCAAGTGGGATGGTTTTTTGGTGCAATGTTGTTACTAATTGTTGCATTACCAATTTCCTTTTGGGCATACAGTGTTCCAAGAGAACCTCAAAATTCTAATATCAGTGAAAGTGTGACCGAAAATAAAATTCATGATTGGACCCGAAGAGAGGTAATGAGTGACCCCATTTTTTGGATATTGCTAACCGGAGCTTTGGCACCTGGATTCATTGGTACAATAATTTTTTATCATCAAAACTACTTAACAGAGATTAATGAATGGCCACCACAGATTTTTGTTCAATCCTTGGTTGCTTTGTCAACTATGACAGTGATTTTTACTTTGATATCAGGTGCGATTGTAAATAAATTTGGGTCAAGAATTTTGCTACCTTATTTTTTGATTCCCTTAGTGATAGCTTGTTTTTTGTTGACAATAAAGGGGCCTGCAATAATTGTTTCTGGAGTAATGATATTTTTGGGAATTAGCTATGGGATATCATGGACATTATTTGGATCTCTATGGCCTGAGATTTATGGAACAAAATATCTTGGTTCAATTCGCTCCATAACTATTTCTGCTGTGGTGATAGCTACTGCTGCTGGCCCAGGGATTACGGGCACTTTGATTGATGCTGGTATAAGTTTACAAAAACAAATGAATTATATTGGCATTTATTGCTTAATAGCGCTTGTCGCTATGGTTGTTGCAAATTTATTTTTGTATAAGAGAATTTATAAAGTAGATTGAAATTATCTTTTATAGAATAAATTTTTTATCTATAGGTATAAAGTCACTTGCTGGACCAATGAGTTGGTTAGAAGTTAATTCGCGAACTCCGTAAACTTCTGATTTCGTCTTAAATCTCTCTCTTATTCGATCAAGGAGTATTCCAAAATCTCCATCACCTGATGCGAGTACAATCGTATCGCATTGACTTGCTTTTTCAAATACGTCTAGCGCGATACCAACATCCCAGTCTGCTTTTACAGTGCCATCTTTACGTTTAAGCATTGATTTTAGTTGAACGCTAAAGCCAATCTTTTTTAATATATTCTGAAAATTTTCTTGTTTGATATCACCTTTATCCGTAGCGTATGCATATGCACAAACTACTTCACGGTTTTTTGTAGCCACATTCCAAAATTTAGTGTAATCAAAATTGCCTTGATAGGCCTGACGACAAGTGTAATAAATATTTTGAACATCAACAAAAATGCCAATTTTTTCTATTTTTTTGTTATTTTTAGGCAATTATAGGCTTCTTTTGAATTCTTGATATTTAAATAAAAAAAATATCTTTTTATTTAAATATACCTTAGATTATTTTTTTCTAAAAAAAATAGATAATAACAACTTATTTAATAGATAATATTACAAAGGATTATACATTACCCTTGATTGAAGTTTGTAAGTTATATAAAACTTTTGCATATTTCATTTGTTATAGTGAATCATGGTAAAACTAAATAAAAGTTAATTTATGGCGCATAAATGTGAAGCGGTCATTGACCTTAAATCGATAAAAAATAATTACAAAATAGCATGCAACTTAGCGCCTGACTCAAAATCAATTGCGGTGATTAAGGCTGATGCTTATGGG
>MDTA01049919.1_pt1 | contig 10465 bp, 7 predicted proteins | sample 811151 | NCBI WGS metagenome assembly MDTA01 (sample SAMN05326648, study PRJNA326480) | marine metagenome | isolation source: seawater | place: Indian Ocean: South | collected 2010 | reverse complement strand
CCTCAATGAGTCGCTCATCGTTGCAGTGCGCATCACCAAAGTTCCAACCGAGCAGCACGTTGCCAAGGAACTCCCCTTCGCGAAGAACCCTCGTGTCCATGTCGTCGTTGTGCCGCATGTGCAAGGTGATGTGCATTCGGCCCATCGGGTGCATCATTCTGAACGCAATCGCTTTCTGAATAAAGACCTCAGAGATTTCCTTACCAAAGATCGGAATGATCTGATCAATCTGGTTGTCTGCGGCCTTCACGATTCGCTCGTTGATGCGATCTTCTTTCTCTTTGTCGACAAATGCCCATGTTGTCGAGGCCCAGTTGCCGGCATACTGTTTCATCCCAATTAGGAATGACACATGCTGTGGCCAAATCGCTCCCAGCACGATGCCAAACAGGCCTACTACCAGGACCGGAATGATCAGGAGCGGCTCAATATCTCCGACCCCCCAGCCGTCGCCCGCAGGAAAATTCGCAAATAGGAAGCCGGTGCAGAAGATGAAGAACACGTTCCATTCGAGCGGCACCGCGAGAGGAATTGTCGAAATGATGAACGTGTGGAGCGCCCAGATCGAGAGAATCCCGATCCATGTCATCCACGGCCATGGCGAGAACAGCAGCACGAGCGGCATGACGAGCTCGCAGGTCGTGCCACCAATATGTCCAATGAGGTGAGTAGCTTTCGAAGGACGCAAATCATTCGGGTAGTCCTTCACTGTCGCCATCCGGAGCCGACGAGAGCCGTTCCACGGGGTGTTATTGATCATCACCGACACCGTCGAGGAAAAGCCGTGGTTGAACTTCGAAACTCCGGCACCCATCCAAACGATGACAATGAAAATCTTTGCGGCGACAACCATGTCAACCCACGAGGGAAAGAAGGCGAATGCCAACATGGTTGGCACGTACTGCTCGGCGCGTGACGCCAAGAACACACACTTATCGCGCAACCCCATCACACAAATGAGTACTGCGTACACCACGAACGGCCAACGGGGCATGACTCCCGCAGTCCCTTCCGGCAATCCAGGAATCTGCTCACCCGAAAGGAACAGCATCATCACAAGCCAGAACACGATGAGCTTGTAAAGGCCGGTGTCCCACGGGGTGCGACGGTTGCCTTTGGTCAATGGAACATGATTTGGGTACGGCGGGATTCTCAACGTGTCGTTCTGCCACCAGTAGAGGCTCTGGCCAATCGGTGGGTCGAAGTGGAACGCCATCGGGCCGCATGTTGCCGCAAGCCCAAGGATCTCCATCAAGACCGTCCAAATCATCAACTTCTGGTAGAGGATTGGCTCATCCCACCAGCCCCCGATGTCGTTAAATTCAAGGCCGGCTGTAAACGATGCTGCGACGATCAAGCCAAACAGCGCATAGAAGAAAATTTTCCATACGTAAAACATTGCCGTCTGTTTTGGCGTGCCGAAGCCTGCTTCCACCCAGTGCAACTGGAGGAGTTTCATGCGTGGCAAAAATGGGATCTTCGGAAATTCGTCGAGATCGACTGGCGGTAAATCAGCAGTGCGGTAACCCATGTCGTTTCTTTCTGTGTCCTGTTCTCTGGTCAATTAGTACTTGCGTCCGCGGCGGATGCGCATCTGCGAATCACGCCGATGTTGTTCATCGTCAAGAATCTGATCGTCTTCTCCTGTGCGTCTGCGTGACACCTGAGTTCCACTCAGTCGCCGTAACTCGCGCTCTTTCACCCTCAGACGCCCCCAGGCCTGTCGCACATCCTTTCGGCGACGCCGTTCAATATGGTCTTCTTCTGACTCAGATGTTCCCGCAAGGTACGCCTCCTCGATCTCGTCGAGTCGTGAGCGTGCTTCGTCAGATGTCATCTCCATCTGGATTCGTCCCCGCGACATCAAGTAGATGCGGTCGCTGTATTTCAATGCCTTTCGGGCATGCTGTTCAACGATGAGCGCGCCAATGCCTTGCTCATCTGCTGCCGTGCGAACTGCGCTAAGCAAACGATCGACGATCATCGGTGCAAGCCCGAGTGATAATTCGTCAGCGAGCAGCAATTCCGGGTTGCGACTCAGCGCTCGCCCAAGTGCAATCATCTGCTGTTCGCCGCCTGAGAGCATGCCGCCTCGAATATCGAGCCGTGGCTCAAGCGATGGGAACAACTCAAGTACACGCTCAACGCTGCCGCCACCGATCTTGATGTTGTCACTGGCCGACATCTTGGTGAAGATGAGGCGATCTTCGGTAACCAAGCCAATTCCACTTCGAACCCGCTGGTACATCGGCGTAAAGGTCGGAACATTCGACAGCATGACAATGCCATCGACCGGGGGTAACTGCCCTGCGATCGTCAGCAGGGTGGTTGACTTACCTGCACCATTGGGCCCCAACAGTGCGACTACTTCTCCGCGTTTCACTGTGATGTTCGCACCGGTCACCACTTCTCGGCCGAGGTAGCCGGCTTTAAGGTTGCGGGTCTCCAACAGATAAGGCGTTTTCGCCTGCACGTAATGGCCAATGCCCGGCACATCAGCGATCATCTCTGAGAAGTTCACGGTTTCACTCATGTTTAAATCCGGCTCTCCGCTGGATGGCTGCTCTCGATCCCCAGATCATCGTCAGACTGTTGACCGAGGTACGCCTCAATGACGGCGGGGTCATTTCGTATTTCTTCCGGTGTGCCTTCAGCGATCTTGTTGCCAAAATCAATCACCACCACACTGTCGCATACTCCCATAACGAAATTCATGTCATGTTCGACGAGCAAAATTGCCATTCCCCATTCATCGGCGAGTCGTCGCACCACTCGAGCAAGTTCGGCACTTTCTACCGAACTCAAACCAGCTGCCGGCTCGTCGAGGAGAAGCACGCTCGGATGCATGGCCACCGATCGGGCAATTGCTAGGAGCCGCCGCTTGCCATATGACAAGTCGCTGACCTCACGATGGAGATCCTCGTCAAGTTTGAATTCTTGAACTGCGCGGACAACCTCTGGACCAAATTTCGGGATCACCGGCCAAACCAGATCGCGAACATACGCAGAAAGGTTTTGCGGGTCTGCGGCAACACTGAGGTTTTCAAATACCGTTGTGTCTTCAAAGAGTTCGAGCGATTGGAACGACCGAGCCATTCCTGAATGCACACGAGCGTTAGCGTTTTCCTTAGATATATCGTTACCACCTACGCTGAATCGGCCCGAGGCCGCTGGGGTAAACCCGGTGAGCGCATCGATAAGCGAGGTCTTTCCTGCACCGTTTGGCCCGATGAGACCGACCACCTGGCCGGGCTCAATTGAAAAGCCAACACTGTTGACCGCAGTCACGGTTCCGTACTTCACCGTGAGATCTTCAACCTCCAAACGCTTCGCTGGTACTTTCTCGCCCGCACTCTCTTCGACGCGTTCAGACACCTCTTCTAACTTGATGAAATACGACTCGCCAAACTTCTTTGTTCGCTTAAAGATTCGGAAGCTGCGCGCCCACTCCGCAGCTACACCGTCTGGGTTGTACAACACCACCAACAAAATCGAGATGCCGCTAATCAACTGAACAAACTCACCAACACCATTCCACGTTGACTCCATCACTTCTTGGTTGAATCCAGCCGTCGCCATCATCGCCCCAACGAAGGCGCCCAAAATATGGCCGACGCCGCCCACCAATGAGAGCCCTGCATAAGTGATTGAAGTGAAGTTGGTGAAGGACTGATAGCTGACAGAGGTCAACCGGAAGGCAAGGAGAATGCCACCTAAAGCAGCCAGTGCTGACGCAAAAGCAAACGCAAACAACTTGGCGGCCGCAATGTTGATACCAAGCGATGCGGCAGCGCGTTCATTCGTTCTTACGGCAATCAACCGTCGGCCGCTCCGGCCGCGCCTTACATTTGCAACCAAAACAACTGCGACAAGAGCCATTCCCAAAACGAAGATTCCGTATCGCTCCGGATGCCTAATCGAACTGATCTCGAATCCAAATAGGCTCGGGTCGCCAACGGGCGTACCATAAATTCCACCTGTGTAGTTGCGGTTATTGAACAACATCAACTCCAGCGTTGTTCCAAGACCCAATGTCACGATCGCAAGATTGATGCCACGGGTACGCACCGCCGGAAGAGCAAAAATCATTCCGAGCGGCACCGCCGCAGCCACGCCGGCAAGCAAGCCCAACAAGAATGGCAGTTGGTAAACCGCCACAAGTCGTCCCGCCACCCATGCACCGAAACCTGCCATCGCATATTGAGCAAGAGAGAGCTGTCCTGCGTAGCCGGTAACCACGACAATCGATAACAACACAATGGCGGCACAGAGCGACACGGTGAGGGCGTCCACCCATTTAGTGTCTTTCGTCAACATAAGGAAGACGATGGTTCCGACAAGAAAGATCGTCCAGTCCCACGACATTCGACCATTGCCGATTGCAGGCAGCCTTCTGAGGTAATGGTCTCGCGTTGGGATTGTTCGCCCTCTGAAGACGAGCATGATGATGATGATTACGAATGGCAATGACTGGCCGGCGCCTTGCTGATCCCAAAATCGATTTATCAATGTCTGGCCCATTCCGAGCAGGTAGCCGGCAGCCGTCGCCAACGGGAATGATTTGAAGTCAGCGATGAGCGCTGCTGCGAGGGCGGCGAGCACGAGAGAAGTCATCGACGTCACCTGCAGCGTCATCACTGGGACCACAAGGATCCCACCAATACATGCGGCAGCAGAACCGAGACCCCAGTTGAGAACAGCAATTTTGTTTGGTGAGACACCCACAGCCGCTGCAGAACGTTCATTCTCTGAAACCGCCTCGGTTTCGATACCAAAATTTGATGTTCGATACAGCAGCCAGAATAAGAACGCTGAGAAGCTACCGATTGCAAGCAAAATAAGCCGATCGACGGTGATACTCACGTCTCCGTACAAGGTGACACGATCCACCGGAAGCTGGCTTGGGACCTGCCGCGGCTTTGACCCGTACCGGATCACTACTCCCGCTTGCACGGTGACTAGTACGCCTAGAGTCGCGAGAAGCTGAATTAGATTGCTCGCTCGTTTCCGTTGTAGCGGACGCAGAATAACCCAGTGAGTGAGAACGCCAAGGGTGATGGAGAGCAACACACCAAAGAATGAGGCAACCCAGAAATTCTGTCCTCGTTCGTACTGCAACTCGTACTGGAGAAACACCCCGGCGATTCCTGTTGCGCCAAGGGAAAAGTTAAGAACTCCGGTGCCACGAAAGATAACGATCAGACCTTGAGATGCAAACGCATAGAGCGCTCCGACACCCAGCCCAAGCAAAGCAAATCGGATAATTTCGTTCACGCCTTCAACCCCCACTGTGACTGCGCCATGAGACCTTGACGAGCGTGCTCTGTAGATCTCTCATCGAATGCTAGGAAGATGACTCCTCCAACACGAAGTCGGACACCTCTAAATGTCTAAGGTTCGCGTAGGTAGGCCGCAAAAGGTGGCTCACTTGACCATTCACCAAAGGGGGGAGAATGAGTTTTCTGAACAAGAAATCGGGGGTTGTCCGTCGTGTTGCCGCAGTCGCAATACTTGGCATCGGCCTCACTGCATGTGGCAGCGATGATTCTGCTGACGAACCTGCTGAGGAGGAGGCAGCGACTGAAGAAGTCGCTGAAGAGCCCGCAGCTGAAGAGCCGGCAGCCGAGGAACCAACAGGTGATCCGATCAAGGTAATGACGGTCACCACGTTGAACGCCAATGGCCCAACATACGAGAACATCAAGATCGCAGCGGAGATCGCAGCCGATCACATTAACTCAAATGGCGGAATTAACGGCCGGCCACTTGAGGTCATCGTCTGTGACGAACAGTTCGACCCGGCCATTGCCGCTACGTGCGCACGCGATGCTGTTGCGGAAGATGTCGTGTCAGTAGTTGGCTCGTTCACGTACTTTGCTGAGGCGATCGTGCCAGTGATCGCGGAATCAGACATCACCTGGTTCGGTGCGTGTTGTCCGATCTCGCCATCGGAGCTGACATCACCTCACTCGTTCAACCTCGGTAACCAGCCAATGTACGCCGTTGGAATGGTTCGCCAGGCTGTCGAAGATGGCTGCGAGGCAATCAACGCAGTCATCGTTGAGGGTGCTGACGCAATCTTCAAGGGCCCAATGGAAAATGCCATGTCTGCCTATGGCCTTGAGTTCAACGATGTCATGATCATTCCGAACGCCGCACCTGACTACTCAGCTGAGGTGGCACAAGCAACGACTGGCGTCGATTGCATGGTGATCGTCTTGTCAGAGGGCCCATTCCTTACCTGGAACACGGCGATGCAGCAGTCAGGCTCTGACGTGCAGCAGTACGGTCCTCAGGGCAACCTCAACTCCATCTCGGCGGTGGGTGCCGAGGAAGTCACCGACGGAAACATCATTTCAGGTATGTACCCAGACATTTCAACTGCGCCGTGGGCTGATTATCGCGCTGCGCTTGAAAAGAACAACATTGACCAGGAGGCAAATGACTTCAACAGCCTCGGTGGTCTCGGAACATGGGCCGCATATATTGGCTTTGCTCAAATTGCGTCGACAATTGATGGCGAAGTGACCGCTTCATCATTCTTCGAAGCCGCAAGCAACACGAGCAACCTTGACCTGAACGGAATGGTCCCTGTCATCGACTTCACCCAAGAGTGGACCGATGGGCTTCCGGGTTACTCCCGTCTGTTCAACCGGACCGTTGTCTACAGCCAACTCTCAAACGGAGAAGTTGTGCCTATCGACAACGAATTCATCGACGTTGGTGACCTTTCTATGGGAATTGCCCCGTAACAAAAAGGCGTTAACGAATAACTGAAAACGAGCCCGGCTCGGCGTCTTCTCGGAGGCGCTGGGTCGGGCTCATTTCTTTTTCAGCGACGGAATTGGCAATCGCGAGCCAACGCAGGTGAAGTTCACAAAATTTGGAAGAAAATGATGGCGGCGATCAATCCTGCAGTTATCAGGGCGATCGCAAAAGCACCTGCAGCGTCGTTTCGTGAAGAGCGGATGTCATCAGGGTTCGGCTCTGGTGGAGTGACATCTTGATCTTTGATTTCGTACACCATGTGACTACCCCGCTACGTGTCTGACGCTGCGCTGAACAGACGTCACTTTCTACGCGGAGCGTATTTCGGTAACTGTTTCGCCAGCGAAGCGGACGTTACCGCGCTCTGTTGGCGCCCGCTCGGTCATGACCAGTATGAGACGAATATGGTCGTAGTCGCATGTGGATCGTCGTCACCTTTCTCGCCACGATCTTCCAAACTCTTCGAACTGCTGCCCAAGCACGACTCCGAGCTGACCTTTCTGTCAATGCCGCAAGTTACGTGCGCTACATCCTCGGCGCACCACTATCAATTACAGCCTGCATACTTGCCGTCTGGTGGTCGGCAGACGGTATGCCAACAATCCCTTTGCGCTTTTGGTTGATCGTCACCGCAGCAGGTATTGCCCAAATCGTCGGAACGATTGCGCTACTCACAGCCTTTGACCGCCGTGACTTTGCTATCGGCACGGTGTACTCAAAAACCGAGGTCATTCAGGTCGCAGTGTTTTCAGCTGTCATCGTTGGCGAGCCACTCCAATTATGGGGCTGGGTCTCAGTGATTGTGGTTTTGGTCGGTGTCGTCAAACTTGCGAGCCCGTCTGACACGCCACTTCGTCAGCTAATTGCCCATCGTGACCGCGCCACTCAAGCAGGCGTTCTCGCCGGGGCTGGATTTGCGCTTGCGTCAGTTGGTATCAGATGGGCGTCGACAAGTCTCGGTGAACACCCTGCGCTGGTTCGTGGGCTCATCACTCTTGCGGCGATGAACACCGCTCAGACCATCGTGAACGGAGTCTGGATCCGCGTTAGAGAGCCAGAGTCGATCGGCATCATCTTTCGGCACTGGAGACGCACACTGCCCGTTGGAGCGATGTCGGTGGGCGGTTCGGCGGCGTGGGCAATTGCCATGAGCATGGAAACCGCTACGAAAGTGCGTTCGCTCGGCCAACTTGAATTACTGCTCACGTTCGTTGTCTCGCGGGTGTGGCTCCGACAGCAGCATCGCCGCAGTGAGTTTGTTGCGAGTGGACTCGTCCTTATCGGAATTCTCGGCGTCACCGTGTTGGGGTGACGCGGCGTCGTCTACTCGGCTGCTGAAATGTCAACGCCGAACAGTTCCCCGAATCGTGTGGCATAGCCAGCGTCGTCGGCAATCGCTCCGAGTTCTGCCCAATCGTTAGGCCCCATCTTTGCTTTGCCGTCAATAATTCCTTCTGCAGCCCAACTCACCGCATATCGCAACTGTGGCGAATCGGTATGGATCGCATGATGAATAACCTCAGCAACCTCTTCTGCCGGGGTCGCCTGACGGATACCGGCTGCGTAGAAGCCAAACATCCGGCCGTACTGCTGGTCGTAGGCTCCTGATGCGTTCGGGGCCTCAGTGTTCTTTGAAAAGATCGCTGACTTCGTTACACCTGGTTCGATGATCGCCACGCGAATACCGAACGGAGCAACCTCAAGCGCAAGTTCTTCACTCACTCCTTCGAGCGCCCATTTTGAGGCCACGTAGGGAGCTTGAGCAATAGCTCCAAAGCAACCAGCGACCGAAGTGATGTTGATGATGGCGCCCGAGCCTCGCTCACGCATCTGTGGGAGCACCGCTTGTGAGCACCGCACGGCTCCGCACAGGTCAACATTCATCACATCAAGGAACTCTTTTGGTGATGTCTCTTCGACTACGCCGTTCCCACCAACCCCCGCGTTATTCACGAGATTGTCGACACGTCCGGCGCGATTCATGATGTCGTAAAATCCGTTACGAACTGAATCGCCATCCGCCACGTCGAGTTCGGCCAACTCAATCGTCACGCCGGCATCGGCGGCCATAGCCTGCAGTTTGTCGGCTTTGGGAATTGAACGAACTGTGCCGTAGACCGTGTGGCCTTTTGCTGCAAGATGCACTGCGGTCGCACGACCGATGCCTGAGTTTGCGCCGGTCACAACGGTGATTGGTGAAGTCATGTAACGAGTCTAAGAGGTGCGCCGTCACCACAGCGTAGGAAGCGTTGGCCGTCAGTTGTTGTTGAAGTTTTCGAAGTAACGGCTCGGCGTCGGGCCGCGTTGACCTTGATATTTCGAACCACGGGCACCCTTGCCATACGGGTTTGCCGCTGGTGTCGTCATCTGCATAAATGACACCTGCCCGATCTTCATTCCTGGGTAGAGCGTGATCGGAAGTGAAGCGACGTTCGCCAACTCGAGGGTGATGTGACCATCAAACCCGGCGTCAATAAACCCAGCAGTTGAGTGAATGAGCAACCCGAGACGACCCAAGCTCGACTTACCTTCCACGCGGCCAACAAGATCATCGGGAACTCCGACACGCTCGAGTGTTGAACCGAGCACGAACTCACCCGGATGCAACATGAAGGGCTCTGAACCATCTTTGGGCATCTCAACGAGTTCGGTGAGGCCGGTCATATCGCTCTTCACATCGATGACACCGGCGGTGTGATTTCGGAACACACGAAACAGGTGGGATATCCGCACGTCTATTGATGATGGTTGTACCAGTGCATCGTCGTACGGGTCAATCACGATGCGACCCGCTGCTATCTGTTCACGAATCGTCTGGTCAGACAAAATCACGAACTGAACCTTAGTGCTCCGGCAGCGTCTCCACGTGGGGTCGCAACCTGATGAGACGCTAATCTGAGCGTTTCTGCGGATGTAGTTCAATGGCAGAACATCAGCTTCCCAAGCTGAGAACGCGGGTTCGATTCCCGTCATCCGCTCCAAAAGACCTCCGGTCTCGGCCGCAGACCGCAGTGAGGTCCGAAAACCTCTCAGCCGTCTGTCCGAGCAGGCTCACCTCAAGATGCGAGATTTGCGCTAATTACGGCACGAGCTCCTGCATCGTCGAGAACCGGTGTGATGCTCAGAGTCTCTGCCATTCCGGCCCACATCATGAGTGATCCGTGCAGGGCCTCTGATGATTCAGCCTCAACAATTGCGACTCCGCGACCATTTACAGTGTCGTGCCAACGGCCAATCTGTCGATAGCCATGGGCAGCTTCGATGGCGGCGTCATCATCAGGCGACATCGAAGCGAACGCGCCAAACGCATCCATCTTCTGGCTGTGATTGATTTGGTATTCAAGCATGAACAACATTGCGAACCCCCTAATAGGTTTCTCGGGATTTTTTGGAAGAGATCGATGAGACGACCCGATCTCCTTTCTAACGGATCTATGGAGACGACAGGAAGCTCTAAGCGAGAGGTTCATTCTCCATTGGTTGAGCATTCATACTCGGTTCATAAACCAACAGGCCAGGCACCAATTTCCCTACACCCGATCAACTTGAGCCCATGGGGATGATCTACGACTGGGCCGCGCACTAAGTGCAGCCATAACGACCTTTCAGCACGCAGGATGCAACGAAGAGCGGACGTCTCCGGCGGAAACCGAGATCACCACAATGTCACCGGCACTAGTTGCGATCTCTTCAGCAT
>MDTA01163051.1_pt1 | contig 10466 bp, 11 predicted proteins | sample 811151 | NCBI WGS metagenome assembly MDTA01 (sample SAMN05326648, study PRJNA326480) | marine metagenome | isolation source: seawater | place: Indian Ocean: South | collected 2010 | reverse complement strand
AATCCAGGTTCCTTAGATAACAAGATGGGCAGATCTGTAAGAAATATAAATAAGAAAAAACTTATTAAACAAAAAGAAGTTATAAAAGTAATAGAAATGATCCAATCTTTAGACTCATTTGGATTTACTGAGGATATTTTTTTAAAAAGATTTGGATAAATGAAAAAATTTATTGCATTCATTCCTGCACGTAGAGGTTCTAAAAGAATAAGAAAAAAAAATTTTATAAGAATAAAAGGATTGCCTTTATATAAACATACTTTAAATGCTGCTAAAAAAAGTAAATTAATAAGTACTATAATTATTTCGACAGACGCAAAACAAATCTTAAGAGAGAAAAATGAAAAAAATATTAAAGTTATAGAAAGGCCAAAATATCTTTGCAAAGATGACTCAAGCACTGAGTCGGCATTATTACATGCATTTAACCCAAAAAAAAAATTAATCAATTCAAAAGATAAAATATTTATAGTTTTACTACAACCGACCTCTCCTCTTAGAAATGCAAAAGATATAGATAACTCAATAAAATACTTCAAAAAAAAAAAGTTTGATACAATGTTTAGCGGATATGAAAAAAAAATTTTAATTTGGAAAAAAAATGGTCCAAAAGTTTCACCACTTAACTATTCAATGAAAATAAGAAAGAGGGGTCAAAATACCAAAAAAATTATTATAGAAAATGGAGCAATATTTATTTTTCCTCTTAATAAATTTTTGAAATTGAAAAATAGACTATTTCAAAAAATTGGTTTTTTTCCAATGTGCCAAAAAAACTCTTTTGAACTTGATACAAATGAAGATTTAAAAACTTTAAAGTCAATCATTAACTAAAATGAAAAATTATATATTAATTACTGGAGGATCGGGCGGGATAGGATCTGAAATTCTCAAGCACTTATACAGAGACGGCTTTAATATTATCAATATCGATAAAAAGAAGAAAAATCACAAAATATCAGAGTTTATAAAATGTGATTTAAGCAATCAAAAAAGCATAATTCGTATTTTTAAAAAATTAAAGAATAAAAATATAAATGCTCTGATTAATTGCGCTGGTGTCACATTGCCTGGCAATACAATTAGATACTCTTACAAAAATTGGGAAAAAACATTCAATATAAATCTTAATTCGGCATTTATTTGTTCTCAAGAAGTTGCAAAAGTCATGATTAAAAAAAAAATTTTAGGTTCAATAATTAACATATCAAGCATATCAGGCCATGTAGTAATGCCTAATTCTACTGCATATAATGTTTCAAAAGCAGCCCTAATTCATTTAACTAAGTCACTGGCCTTAGATTTTTCTGATTACTCAATTAAAGTTAATAGTATTTCACCAGGTTACACTAAAACTAATATGACAAAGAAAAGTTGGGGTAATAAAAAGCTCAGAAATATAAGAACAAATAAAACAATTCTCAAAAGATGGGCTGAACCTAACAGTTATAATGAGGCGATAAGTTTTTTACTTAAAAATCCTAAGTCTTCTTACATAACAGGCACAGATATCATAATTGATGGTGGCTGGACTATAAAAGGCTTATAGCAACAATGAATATTTTTTCGTGCGATAACATAAAATTATTTTTTAAATCAAAAAAAATTTGGAAACTTCCTGAAGAAAAAAAAGTGTTAATTTACGATAATAGTTATTCAAATATTTTACTTAGATATATAAAAAAAAAAGATGTAGATATTTTCCACAATTATAGAGCTAATAATCTTGTCTTAAATATAGTTATAATTTTAAAACTTCTTTTAAAAGGCAAACTAAATTTTTTTAACTACAAAAAGGAATATTTAAATTATGTTAAACCAAAATTTATTATAACTTTGATTGATAATAACTATTCTTTTTATAATATAAAAAAAATATATCCTAAAGCTAAAACAATTTTTATACAAAACGCTCATAGAATGAAAATGAGCGATGTTTTCTCAAAAGAAATTTTTTTGAAAAAGCAAAAACTACATGTTGATCACATGTTTGTTTTCAATAAATTTGTTGGAAAGCAGTACAACAAGTTTATAAAAGGCAATATTCACGAAATTGGATCTTTTATTTCTAATAATAAAAGAATTATGACCAATATTAAAGTAAGAGAATTTCTATACATATCAAATTACAAGGCAAATGAATTACACGAGAAAATATTACCACACAGAACTTGGAAAGATTATTTTTCTACAGAGGAAAAATTATTAAAAAACTTAAACATTTATTTGACAGAAAGAAAAAAAAAAATACATATTTTAGGAGCTTCAAGAGGAGATAGTAAATTTCATAAATTAGAAAAAGAATATTTTTACAGTTTTTTCTCAGAAAATAATATGAAATTTATCGAAAAAACTTTGTCTAGAGATAATTATAAAATTATGGATCAAAGTCATATTATTATAGGAATTGATTCTACTCTAGCTTACGAAAGTTTATCAAGAGGGATTAAAACGTCTTTTTTTTCAGTTCGCCATAATGATAAAGATTTTTATTCTACTAAATTTGGCTGGCCAGCAAGATTAAATAGTAAAGGTCCTTTTTGGACCGATAGTTATTCTCTTAAAGAAATTAATAGAGTTCTTGACTACCTGAATAGAGTTGAGGATAAAACTTGGTTAAAAGATATAGGTAAATTTACTAAAAAACTTATTATTAGAGATAATCAAAATAAATATTTTATAAAACAAATGAAATTAATGAAATTTCCTGTACAAAGACAACCTATATGAGTTTAATTATTATTTCAGAAATAGGAATAAATCATAACGGAGACTTAAATCTTGCCAAACAAATGATTGATGAGTCAAAAAAATGCGGAGTCGATGCTGTAAAATTCCAAAAGCGAGATATAGATATAGTTTATTCAAAAGAACAACTATCATCAAAAAGAGAAAGTCCGTGGGGTAAAACTACTAGAGATCAAAAACTTGGTTTAGAGTTTGGTAAAAAAGAATACGACGAGATTGACGACTATTGTAAAAAGAAAGAAATAGAATGGTTTGCTTCTGCATGGGATTTGAATAGCTTAGAATTTTTAAATAACTACAACTGTAGATATAATAAAATAGCATCAGCGATGATTGTAGATCAAATTTTTTTGAAAGAAGTCGCGAAACAGAAAAAATATACATTTATTAGTACTGGAATGAGCGATTTAAATCACATCGAAAAAGCTGTTACAATTTTCAGGGAAAATAATTGTCCTTTTGAACTCATGCATTGCATTTCAGCGTATCCATTCAACGATGAGATTGCCAACTTAAGTTTGATAAAAGAATTAAAAGAAAAATTTAACTGTAAAGTGGGATATAGTGGGCATGAAAAAAGTGGTTTAGCTATATCATATGCAGCAGTTGCATTAGGAGCTACTTCTCTTGAAAGACACTTTACATTAGATAGATCATTATATGGAAGTGATCAAGCAGCTTCATTAACACCAAAAGCTTTATCAGAGTTAGTAGGTGGGACTAGAAAAATTTACAAAGCCATTAACAACAAAAGTTTAAAGAAAATATTGGATATAGAAAAGCCAGTTGCAGAAAAATTAAGAAGCCATATAAAACTTAAATAGGATGTTAGAAAAAACAATAAATCAAAGTGTAATTGTTCAAAAGAGGCTTAAAAAAATAAGTAAAAAAATTAATTTAGCAATTGACATGATATTTGAGACAATTAATAGCGGAAATAAAGTTTTTATTTGTGGAAACGGAGGATCTGCAGCACATGCGCAACACTTAGCAGCAGAGTTTCTCGTGAGACTTAGACCAAAAGTTAATCGAAAACCTTATCCAGTAATTTCCTTAGCACTAGACAGTTCAACATTAACTGCTTGTGGAAATGATTACAGCTTTAGTGAAATTTTTAGTAGAAATCTTGAAGCCTTAGCTACATCAGACGATTTACTTATAACTTTAACTACGTCTGGCAAATCTAAAAATATTAAAAATGTAATTAATTATTCAAAAAAATTAAAGATGAAATCCATTTCTTTTCTAGGAAATAAGGGAGGGAATATTAAAGGTCAGTCAACATTGGATTTAATTGTTGATAGTAATAATACTGCCAGAATTCAAGAAGCACATATTTTAATTGGTCATTATATTTTTGAAAACGTTGAGGATTTATTAATCTCTCATGAAAAATAAAATTTTAAAAAAAAGAGGTAACTGGAATTTTAAAGGAAAGGTTGTTCCTAATTTTGATAACCATATAAATTTATCAGTGCCCTTATACAAAGAGGGTCATGAATTGATAATAAAACTTTCTGATTTTTTTTTAAAAGACCGTTCAAATTGCTATGATTTAGGTTGTTCGACTGGGAATTTGCTGTTCAAGATAAAAAACTTTACAAATAAAAAAGTTAATTTTTTTGGTGTAGATGTCGAAAAAGACATGACTAACTTCGCAAAAAAGAAATTAAAGAAACAAAAAATTAAAAATATTAAGATCTTTAATAAAAACTTGATACAATTTAAGTTGAAAAAAAGCGACCTAATTATTTGTTATTATACTTTACAATTTATTAATCCAGAACATAGACAAAATTTTCTTAAAAAAATTTACAAAGCACTTAACTGGGGTGGAGGATTTATACTTTACGAAAAAATAAGAGGACCTGATGCAAGATTCCAAGATATGTACACGTCTTTATATAATGATTTTAAGGAGAAAAATGGTCTTTCAATATATGAAATATTCAATAAACAAAAATCCCTTAGAGGAGTTTTAGAACCATTTTCAGACTTTGGAAATTTAGGTCTTTTAAAGCGAGCAGGATTTAAAGATATAACTACGATCTCCCAATATCTTTGCTTCAAAGGATATCTTTGTATTAAATAAAAGTAAAAAAATGATAAAGATACCCAAAAAAATTTCTGAGAAAAAAATAAAAAATTTTTTTAAAAAAAGAGGACTTTTTCAATTAATTGAACATCACAAATTGACAAAAAACAATTTCAAGTATGTTGATAGAAGAAGAGACTCTAATCCTCAGCCGCCTGATCTAAGAGATCTTTATAATCTTTATCAGTTCATAGTTATAAATAATAGAACGACTGTACTTGAATTTGGATGTGGATATTCTTCACTAGTAATGAGCATGGCATTAAAATTTAATCAAAAAAGGTTCAAAGGAAAGAAACCTTTTGAGAGATGTAAATTTCCATACACGCTTTTTTCAATTGATAATCAGAAGAAGTACATAAATATTGCCAAAAAAAGAATAAAAAAAATTCTTGGAAAAAATAATAACGCTAATTTTTTTTACTCTTCCGCTCATATGACACTCTTCAATAATAATTTCGCAGTAGAATATAAGAAATTACCCAATGTTAATCCGGACTTTATATATTTGGATGGCCCTAACCAATGGGGAGTAAAGGGTAAAGTAAATAATTTTACTACATCACAAGAAGATATGATGCCTATGAGTTGTGATATATTAAAGTTTGAAAATTATTTAACTCCAGGAACAATAATTGTTGCTGATGGAAGAGTAAGCAACTCACTCTTTCTTAAAAATAATTTTAAAAGAAATTGGTATTTCAAAATAGATAGAAATAATGATCAATGTTACTTCTACCTCAAAGATCCGTATTTGGGACAACATAATAAAAAACAATTAATTTTTTATAAAAAAAATTAGTGACAATAATTTCTTATCAAAAAAAATTGATATTTGTTAAACCAAGAAAGGTAGCAGGTACTACGATAGAGATTTTTTTATCTAAATATTGCAAAGGAGAAAATGATATTATCACAAGAATTTTAGAAGAAAATTTGAGAACAAAATTAGGTTACAGTGGTTCGAAAAATTATCTTTCCTCAAATCAAAAAAAATTTAATTTTAGATTATTTTATGATTTTTTTTTAAGTTTTATTAAAGTAATTCCTGGTATTAAAAAATTATTCACTGTCAATTATCCCCCAAATTTTAAAATTTGGAATGGCCCATTTTGGATTGAAAATTTCAAATTTAAAGAACATGAGTTTATAAAAGATATAAAAAAAAAAATTGACTCCAAATTTTTTGATGAAGCATTTAAAATAACGGTAGTAAGAAATCCTTATGAAACTTTTATTAGTCAGTTTTTTTGGCAGAAACATAGAGGATTTATATCAAAAGAAACTAAATTTTATGAATATACAAAAAATAACTGTGAATTTTTTTTTAATCAGCAAAAAAATATAATTTTTCTCAATAACGATTTGCCATATAATTTTATAATTAAGTATGAAAACTTGATTGAGGATTTAGTAAAACTGGCAAAACAGATTGGAATTAATCATTCAGACATTAAAGGGCAGCTTTTAAAAATTCAAACAAAAACAAATATTACCAAAAAAAATAAATTTGAAATTTTAGATAACAAATCAAAAAAGATAATTGAAAAAAATGCTAGGGTTTTTTTTGAAAAATTCGGTTACAAAAAAATATAGTTATTATGAAAAACGTTAAAAGTTTAAGTTATCTTCTAAATACTGAACAAAAAAGATCATATTTTTTACTTTCAATCTTATTATTCATATCTTCAATTTTAGAAATTCTAGTTTTAACCTTTGTTCTTGAAATTCTTAATTTTTTGTCTGAGTCAACTGATATAAAAGATTCTAAATTTTCTTTTATCTTCGAAAAATTAAACATTAGTAATATATTTTTTGGAGAGTATTTATTATTGTTTTTCGGGTTAATTTTTTTTCTTAAAACGTTTGCAAGTATATTCATCATAAAATTCAATAGCGAATTAACAAATAGAGTTAGAGCAGAATTGTCATTGAATCTTTTTAAACTTTATATGAAAACTCCAATTATTTTCAAGATAAAGAGCAATACATCTAATTTAATGAAAAAAGTTACAATCGATGTTGATTTTGCAGTAGCTGCGTTGAATGCATTATCTTTTATACTTTTAGAAATTTTACTATTTCTCGCTATCGCAGTATTTCTGTTAATTTATAATTTTAAAGTATCTATAATTTTATTATTATTATTTATATTTTATGGTTTCTTAATCGATATATTTAATAAAAAAAAAATAAAAAAAATTGGAGAGGATAGAGTTTTTCATACTGAGAAAAGAATTCAAAATATCATTGAAGCTCTCACAGGATTTAAAGAACTTAAAATGTTTGATAAAACAAATAAATTTATAGATAAATTTAAATTTCATAATAAAAAACTAGAGGAAATTGGCGTAAATTCAACTTTTAGAAATTCTTTGCCAAAACCACTTTTTGAACTATTGGTTGTATTTTTGATACTTTTATCTGCAATCTATTTTGGTCTAGGTAATTACTCGTTTAAAGAAATAGTTCCTGTACTTGGAATATTTTTAGCGTCTGCTTATAGATTAATACCTTCTTTAAGTAGATTTTCATCTCAACTACAAAGATTTCAATTAAATATTCATTCAGTAGATCATTTAAATAGAGACAGAGATAGAATAAGACTATTGGTAGATGAAAAAGAAAATCACGAAGCCATTAAAGACTTTAAATTTAAGAAATCTTTAGACTTCAAAAATATTTATTTTTCATTCAATAAAAGAAAACATTCTGAGAACCTAATTTTTGATAATGCAGAATTAATAATTAATAAAGGTGAGAAAATCGGAATTATAGGTGAAAGTGGAGTAGGCAAAACAACTTTTATTGATTTAATTTGTGGTCTTCATAGTCCAGATAAAGGAGAAATTTTAATAGATGGTAATAGAATAACTGAAATAAAGAAAAGTTGGCAAAAAAAGATAGGTTTTGTACCCCAAGATACTTTTATACTTGATGATACCTTAAAAAAAAACATTGCTTTTGGAGAAGACGAAAAAATGATTGATGATGTTAAAATCGATGAAGTTATTAAAACTGCAAATTTGACTGCAATAGTTAAAAATCTCGATTTAGGTATAAATACAAATTTAGGCGAAAGAGGGAAGAAACTCTCAGGTGGCCAAAAACAAAGAGTTGCTATTGCAAGAGCATTGTACTTTGACCCAGAAATTATAATTTTTGATGAGTCCACAAATTCCTTAGATGCTTATAATGAGTCTAAAATTATGTCAGAAATTCTTGAAATGAAAGATAAGACAATTATATTTGTTTCACATAAAAAAGATATTTTTAAGGATTTTAATTTAGTTTATAAAATTGAGAATAAAAAACTGAAAAAAACATATGGTAAATAACAAAACTTTATTGATAACTGGCGGTACAGGGTCATTTGGCCAAAAAATAACTGACTATATATTAAAAAAATATAAGCCAAAAAAACTTATTATTTACTCAAGAGATGAATTAAAACAATATGAAATGAGTAAAATTTTTAAGCACAAATGTTTAAGATTTTTTATTGGAGATGTAAGAGATTTATCTAGACTTAAATTTGCAATGAGAGAAGTTGACTATGTTATCCATGCAGCAGCTTTAAAACACGTACCTGTGGCAGAATATAACCCTTTAGAATGTATTAAAACAAATATTTATGGAGCTGAAAATATCATAACTGCTGCCCTAGAAGTGGGAGTTAAAAGAGTAATAGCCTTATCTACGGATAAGGCTGCAAATCCAATAAATTTATACGGAGCTACAAAGCTTTGTGCTGAAAAACTTTTTATTAATGCAAATCAACTCGCTGGATCATTACCAACAAGTTTTAGTGTTGTAAGATATGGAAATGTCTTAAATTCTAGGGGTTCGGTCATTCCTTTCTTTAAAAGTTTAATTGAAAAAAAAGCTGATCATTTTCCTCTAACGGATAAAAGAATGACAAGATTTTTCATTAGTCTAGAGGATTCTGTAAAGTTTGTTTTAGATTGTTTAAAAATTATGAAAAAAGGTGAAATTTTTGTTCCCAAGATGCCGTCAATGAAAATAATAGATATTGCAAAAACTCTAGATAAAACTAAGAATATTAAGGAAATTGGTATCAGGCCTGGTGAAAAAATAAATGAGATTTTAATTTCTTCAGATGAATCTTATAGCACTTATGAATATAAAGACTTTTTTGTAATTAATTCTCTTTATTCTTCACTTGAGAAAAAATATAAAAATTATAATGGAAAAAAATTAAAATCTGGATTTATATACTCCTCTGATAAAAACGTAAATTTCTTAAATAAACAAAAAATTAAAAACTTTTTATTTAAAAAGGTTTAATTAGATAAATTGATGCAGAAAATTCCTTACAGTAGGCAAAATATTTCAAATTCAGATATAAGTTCTGTTATCAAAGTTTTAAAGTCTAATTTTCTTACTCAAGGTCCAATGATCAAAAAATTTGAAGATAAAATTTCCAAAACTGTTGGAAATAAATACTGTGTATCAGCTAACAGCGCTACCAGTGCTTTACATATTTCGTGTTTAGCTCTTGGATTTAAAAAGAATGATATTTTATGGACTGTACCGAACACTTTTGTTGCTTCATCTAATTGTGCTCTTTTGTGCGGGGGAAAGGTAGATTTTGTTGATATTAATCCTACAACATACAACATTGATGTTGGTATTTTAGAAAAAAAATTAATTAAAGCAAAAAAAATAAATAAATTACCCAAAATAGTTGTGCCAGTTCATTTTTCAGGGCAACCAACAGAACAAGATAAAATACACAAATTATCAAAAAAATATGGTTTTAAAATAATTGAGGATGCTTCTCACTCACTAGGAGCTACTTATAAAGGGGAAAAAATAGGGAGTTGCAAATGGTCAGATATTACAGTTTTTAGTTTTCACCCTGTAAAGATTATAACTACCATTGAAGGTGGAGCGGCTCTAACGAAAAATAAAAAAATTTACGAAAAATTAAAATTATTTAAGAATCATGGAATTACGAAACAAAAAAAATATTTTTTAAATAATAAAAATACCGAGGGATGGTTTTATGAGCAACAAGTGCTGGGTCTTAACTATAGAATGTCAGATATATCTGCGACGCTAGGTATATCTCAATTAAAAAGATTGAAAAAATTTATTATTGAAAGAAATAAAATTGCAAAATATTATAATAAAAACATAAATAAAAATTTTTTTATTACACCTTCTATTTTATCTAACGCTAAAAGTTCTTATCATTTGTATGTTATTCGGTTAAAGAAAAATTTAATTAGTAAAAGAGAAATGTTTTATAATTACTTAAAAAAAAATAAAATTGATGTAAATGTACATTATATTCCAGTTCATCTTCATCCTTATTATAAAAGGTTAGGGTTTAAAAAAAACGATTTCATCAATTCTGAAAATTATGCAAATAGCGTTATATCTATTCCTATTTTTCCTGGTTTAAAAAAAAAATATCTTAAATTCATAGTTTCAAAAATTAATAATTTTTTCAATTAGATGCTAGTTAATAAAAATAACTATATTGAAAATACACTTATCTATCATAACAAAAAATATAAAGAGAAAAAATATAGTTTTCAAAGAAAATTTCCTAATGAGGATGTAATAAGATTTATTTCAAAAAATATGAAATTTT
>MDTA01121841.1_pt1 | contig 10466 bp, 8 predicted proteins | sample 811151 | NCBI WGS metagenome assembly MDTA01 (sample SAMN05326648, study PRJNA326480) | marine metagenome | isolation source: seawater | place: Indian Ocean: South | collected 2010 | reverse complement strand
CAGCACTGCATGGGTGCCATCGCCAACTGCAGCGTCATTGCACGCACTGCATTATCACGAAGTCAGCGTCGCCTCGGTGCAACAAGAATTGCAAGCCCGCACGCCGGCGAGCGTTGATGACATTTTGCAGATTCCGTTGCTTGGCGGTAAGAACCTCGCGGCCGACGAGGTGCAAAGCGAACTCGACAATAACGCCCAGGGCATTCTTGGCTATGTGGTGCGTTGGATTGATCAGGGCGTGGGTTGTTCGAAAGTGCCTGACATTAATGATGTGGGTCTCATGGAAGACCGTGCCACGCTACGTATTTCCAGTCAGCACATCAGTAACTGGTTGCATCATGGGATCTGTTCCGAAGCGCAGGTGATGGAAACCTTGCAGCGTATGGCAGCCGTGGTTGACGATCAGAATGCCGGCGATGATGCATACCATCCAATGGCGCCGGATTTCGACAACAGTGTTGCGTTTCAAGCGGCCTGCGACCTGATATTTAAAGGGTTGCAGCAACCCAGCGGTTATACCGAGCCGGTGTTGCATGCCCGTCGACGCGAAGCGAAAGCAAAATACGCCAGTACTTAAAAAGCGGGGAACAGGATGGGCAGTCTCAGTGGTCAGTTTGCTTTGGTAACCGGAGCCGGTCGCGGAATCGGCGCGGCGACGGCAGCAAAACTAGCCGCCGCCGGCGCCCGCGTCTTGGTCAATGACCTAGACGCAGATGTGGCGGCGGAAGTCGCGGCCCGCCTCGATGGCGCAGTGGCTTATCCTGCAGATTTAACCGAGCCCACAGCGGCAGACGAACTCATTGAGTTTGCCCTGTCAGCTTTTGGCGGCCTCGACATCATAGTGAATAATGCTGGCTACATTTGGCACAGCGCTATTCACAACATGACTGACGAGCAGTGGGATGCAATGTTGGATATTCATGCCAGCGCACAGTTTCGCATTCTGCGCGCCTATGGACGTTGGCTACGAGGCGTTGCGGATAGAACCTCGCCAGTGCGTAAAGTCGTTAATATCTCCTCCACCATGGGTCTGCACGGAGGCGCCACTCAACTCGCCTACTCGGCAGGTAAGGCCGCGGTGGTGGGTTTAACCAGGACTCTGGCAAAGGAGTGGGGGCGTTTTAACGTCACGGTAAATGCGGTGGCCTTTGGCGCCATTGATACCCGCTTAACCAGCCCCTATGAAAGCGAGCCTAATATTTCCATGGTTAAAGGCCAGCCCCGCAAAGTAGGCTTGAGCATTGATCAAATTAAGCAGGCAGAGGCGGCCTCGCCGCTAGGGCGCATTGGCAGCCCTGAAGACGCGGCCAATGCCATCTACCTTTTGTGCATACCTGAATCGAACTGGATCACTGGTGAAGTATTGCTGGCCAGTGGTGGCGTACGCAGCTGAGACTCATTTGCACCGCGGCGCCGATAGCCCCTTCGGCTCCGTCGTCAGTGCGATTTTGGGTCGCTGACGCCCTTCGGAATGCGAATGTTGTCTACCAGCCGCAGCACGTCCTCGGGTACATCCGGCGTAAGCCGCGAGACGGTAAACGCCACCGAAAAATTCAGCAGGGCACCGAGTGAGCCGATGCCTTCGGGCGAAATGCCAAACCACCAGTGGTCGGCAGAATTCAAGTCCGGCGCCACAAATTTAAAGAAAACAATGTAGCTGAAGCAGAAGATTAAGCCCACCAGCATACCGCTGATCGCGCCTTCTTTGTTCATGCGCCGATCAAAAATACCGAGCAGAATGGCAGGGAACAGCGACGCTGCAGCCAGACCAAAAGCGAATGCCACCACCTGCGCCACAAAACCGGGCGGGTCGATGCCGAGATAGCCGGCAATTAAAATTGCTGTTACCGCAGCTACGCGGGCGTAAAATAGTTCCTGACGATCGGAAAGACCCTTCGCCATGGTTTGTTTTAACAGGTCGTGAGAGATCGAGGTGGAGATGACGAGCAATAATCCAGCCGCGGTAGACAACGCAGCGGCCAGACTACCGGCAGCCACCAGCGCGATCACCCAGGCCGGCAGTCGAGCAATTTCCGGGTTCGCCAGAACCATGATGTCGCGGTCCACGTAAACCTCATTGCTCGACGCGGTGGGTGAATTGATTACTGTGCGCGATCCGTCGATGCGGCGTGTGTCATCGAAGCTCGGTTTGCCGTCGAAGGCTGCGCCGGGATGGTATTGAATACGCCCATCGTTGTTTTTGTCCTGCCAGCCAATAAGACCGATGTCTTCCCAACTCTTAAACCAGCCAGCGACCTCGGTGTATTGTGTGTTGTGGACGGTGTCAACAAAGTTCAGGCGCGCGAACGCCCCTACAGCCGGGGCGGTGGTGTACAGCAGTGCGATAAATAGCAGCGCGTAACCCGCGGATTTACGCGCGTCTGAAACTTTCGGTACGGTAAAGAAACGAACAATGACGTGGGGCAGGCCGGCCGTGCCAATCATCAACGCCATAGTGATGGCAAAGACGTCGACCTTACTCTTCATGCCCTCGGTGTATGGAGCGAAACCTAACTCGACCAGTGTGTTATCGAGTTTTTGCAGCACCGATAAACCAGAGCCGTCGGCGACTTCGGCGCCAAGGCCGATTTGCGGAATCGGAATGCCGGTAATCAGCATCGAGATAAATATCGCAGGTACAAGGTAGGCAAAAATCAACACGCAGTATTGGGCCACCTGGGTATACGTTATGCCCTTCATGCCGCCCAACACCGCGTACATGAAAACCACCGCCATGCCGACGATTACACCCCAAAAGATTGGGATGTTGAGAAACTGCGAGAACACAATGCCGACCCCACGCATTTGCCCGGCAACATAGGTAAAGGAAATAAGAATCAGACAAATCACCGCAACCACTCGCGCGGCGGTGGAGTAATAGCGCGAACCGATAAAGTCCGGTACGGTGAATTCGCCAAATTTGCGCAGATAAGGCGCGAGCAGTAAAGCCAGAATAACGTAGCCGCCGGTCCAGCCCATCAGATAGACCGCGCCGTCGTATCCCATAAACGCGATGATACCGGCCATAGAAATAAACGACGCCGCACTCATCCAGTCGGCCGCCGTCGCCATACCGTTGGCAATGGGATGGACGCCACCCCCGGCCACATAAAACTCTTTTGTTGAACCGGCGCGGGACCAAATCGCAATGCCGATGTAGAGCGAAAACGACAGAAAAACGAACAGATAAGTCAACTGTTGGGCGTCCATATTAGGCATCATCCTTATCGTCGTCAGAAACGCCGAATTGGCGGTCGATCTTTTTCATCTTGTAGGTGTAAAAAAATATCAAGCCAATGAACACATAGATCGACCCCTGCTGGGCCCACCAGAAGCCAAACTTGAAGCCAAAAAACGCAATTTCATTAAGTTGCTCAACGAGCAGAATGCCAAAGCCGAAAGACACCGTGAACCAGATAGCCAGCAACACCAGCATCAGTCGAATGTTGGCTTTCCAGTAAGCTTGCTTGTCCATACTACCCCTCTAAAGTCATTGCCCTCGATCGGCGGGGTACAAAGTACCCGAAAGCTTGGTGGCGTGGAACACTCTTGGTTTTAGCTAGGTCAGCTCTGGGCATAGGGGATCGACCTGTCTTGCAAATGCCGCTAGCCTTAACGGCTTTTGGGGGAGCCATGTCTACACCAGTACAGCCGATTCGGCCGGCGGCGACGGTCATCGTGGTGCGCGAAGCGTCTTCGAGTTATGAAATCTTCATGCTCAAGCGCACCAGCAAAGCCAGCTTTGCTTCTGACATGTATGTGTTTCCGGGCGGCCGCGTAGACTCGGACGATCATCTGCACAAATACGACGCTTTTCGTCATGGGCCAACCGAGGTTCAGGCCCCGCAGGTCAAAGCGCTCGGAGACGAATGGCGTGGATTTTGGATTGCAGCAATCCGAGAGACCTTCGAAGAGGCAGGCTTGCTGCTGGCCTACGATGAAACTGGCGCATTGATTTCGTTCGACGCAGAACAGACCCAAGCGCGGTTTGCGGCCTATCGCGAGCCATTGCACGATGGAGAGATTTCGTTGTTGGACATCTGTCAGCGCGAGTCCTTGCGTTTGGCCGTGGACCATGTGCATTTTTATAACCGGTTTATCACCCCGTTGGGTCGGCCACGACGTTTCGACACGCGCTTTTTTATTGCGAGCGCGCCGGAAAGTCAGCGTGGCACCCACGACGCGCAGGAAACCGTTGACAGCATTTGGATCAGTCCGCAGCAGGCGCTGGCCCGTCATGCGGACGGTGAATTCGGGCTCATGAACGTCACGCGTATACAGCTTGAGTGGCTGTCGGAGTACGCGAACAAACAGGCCGTGCTGGATATGTCTGAATCCAAAAAAACATTTCTTACGCGGCGTCCTATATTGCCGGTGAAAGACTGACACATGGGATCTTGTTCATGCTTTAGTCGGCGGATGGGGCCATCAAAGAAATCGAATGCCCAAGTGAGCTGCTGTCTATCAGCGGCGGTTGACGCGAAACCACATGGACGCAACCCAAGGTTGCCGGTGCTTTGGTGAAACTGTGTACTGGGCTGGTCGGTGATCAATGGCGTAGTGGAAGTTAAAGGGTGAGCAAACACAATAACGAAACAATGCTGCAAGCGCTGGGCTGGAAGTCTTCATTTAGGCATGCTCGCAGCGCGCAACTGGCCGAGCCCAATCGTAGCGTGCATCGGGTAACAGAGGTTCAGCGTACAGGCCTTATCGTTGCGCCATCCTTTGATGACGAGCGCACCGATGTGCCGATCAGCGGCAAATGGTTTCAACGCTCCGAACGCGAACGGCCCACGGTAGGCGACTGGGTGGTGCTGGATCCTACCGACGGAACATTGGTTGAGGTGTTGCCGCGTAGCAGTCTGCTGACGCGTCTCAGCCCGTCTGGCAACGGCAGCCTGCAACTCATCGCCGCGAACGTTGATTCTGCCTTCGTCGTCACTTCCTGCAACGCAGACTTTAGCGTACCGCGGCTGGAGCGGTTCGTATCTGTGATCTTGGAGGCAGGAATCGAGCCGGTCATCGTTTTAACCAAAATCGACCAAACCCCTGATTCCGACGCGTATCTGGCACAATTGCATTCGGCCTTTCAAACCGTCGCCTGCTGTGCGCTAAACGCCTTAGAGCCAGACACTGTGAGCGTTTTAGCGCCATGGTGTGGCGCAGGTCAGACCATTGCGTTGCTCGGCTCTTCTGGCGTCGGCAAGTCGACGATAGTCAACACGCTGATGGGCGGAGAGGTACAGCGCACTCAAGCCATTCGCGAAGAGGATGGCAAGGGTCGCCACACCACCACCTACCGGTCGGCCCATATATTGCCTCAGGGTGCGGTGATCTTGGACAGCCCCGGCATGCGCGAGTTCCAGATGGCTGAGTCCAGTGCTGGCGTGGCTGAACTTTTCGACGACATTGAAGCGCTCGCCGAGGCTTGCCGCTTCGGAGATTGTGCGCATAATGCAGAGCCGGGTTGCGCGGTCCAAGCCGCACTTGCCCTTGGCCAGTTAGACGAGCGCCGACTCGCAAGCTACAAGAAGTTAAAAGGCTAAAAACGGCCTTAGAGGAGTGCCCTATGGCGAATTTGATCGCCCCTAAGGTGAAACAGCAACCCGTTTCGGTAACCCGCAAAATGGCGGCTTCGCTGCCGGGACTGCGCGAAATCGCGCAGGCGCGAGGACTCAAGGTCCATCATCTGGGGGCCGGATACCCGCATCCGGAGGTCACCGACCCGCGGGGGTTCTTGCAGCATCAAAGCGACTATTTTGACTACGTAAACGATCAAGAAGGGCTAAACGATCCCGGTGTGTTGCCGGAATACCTGCGAGAGAGCTACTCCTACACCGATACACTGGGGCCCAAAAGTGCTCGCGAGACCTTCGCGCATGTGTATGGGAAAGATTGGAACCTAAATATAGACCCGGAGCGGCTGATACCTACGGTGGGCGCTTCCGGAGGCATCAGCCTTGCGTGCTCGCTGTTTGAACGCAGCGGTGAACCCTTGGCCTACATCACCGACGCCCCAACCTACGCAGGATTCACCGCGCGCGCCAGCTTGTGTCAGCACGCGACAATTTTCAGCGTAGAAATGGATGGCGAAGGCGCGATCCCCGAGCGGATGCGTGAGCAAATACACGCCGCGCGCGAGCAGGGCTATCTGGTGCCGTTTTATTATACGGTTCCAGACGGACATAATCCGGCCGGGTTTTCTTTTAGCCAGAGACGCAGACAACAGATCATCGAAGTGTTGCGCCAGGAAGGGGTGCTGGTGCTCGAAGACGCGCCATACCTGTACATCAACTACGCAGCGCCGGCAGATCGCGCGCAAACGTTTTTAAGCATCGATCCCGAGCAGACGATTCATCTATTCACGGGCTCGAAAATTGGTTTTCCTGGCCCCAGAGTCGGCTACTTGTACAGCGATGCAACCATTAAGATCGAAGGCGGAGATGAGGTAGCGTTAACCACGCTTGCTTTAACCGAATCTAGCGCAGATTTGTTGTTCCAAAATCCCGCGGCGCTGCGTGGCTTTGAAGCCCTATTGCACAAGCGCGAAGACGATGGCCAATACACCAAGCGCGACAGCATGTGGCCCTTGGCAGAAGACAAGCTCGGCGTGTACCGAGAAAACAGAGAAATACTGCTAGACACGCTAGAGGCAGAGTTAAAAGACCACAAAGAATATTTCGAATGGACTGTGCCGGACGGTGGCTTTTTCTCCGTGTTCACGTTCAAACGTGTTGCAGGAAAGCCAGCAATACAAACCGACGACGCGCTCATAGAGCGATTGGTCAAAGAACACGGTATTGTCGTCATTCCCATGTATGACTTTTACCCGGCAGACGCACGGCAACGCGATCCCGGAGCTGGCATGAATCAGTTACGGCTGAGTTTTTGTTTCAGCGAAAGCCAGGGCGATGCGCGACGCGCCGACATGCGCGAAGCGGTAGAAGCCTTTTGTGCCGCAGCAAAGCGTCTCGCCGAGGTGTCCTAGATCTACGGGTAACTGGAGCATCTCAGCGACGCTGAATCGAAGCCTGTTCGCGACACAAGAAAAAGCGCTTGTAGATCTATGCATTCCGCAGCGACATCGCGTGCACAAACGCCGCCCTTGCTCTCTTCGCTGACTTGGCTTTACGGTGAGTGGAGGGTATTTAGCTGAACAGCCGCCGATATTCGATCTTCAAACAACGATCCACAATACACGTTAGCCCCTCGGCCTCGGCGATTCGAATACCACATGGACTGAAGACGCCAAGCTGCAACCACAAAAATCGTGCGCCAATGCTCACGGCCTCTTTAGCAATGGCCGGTACCGCACTGGATTCTCTGAACACATTCACCAAAGCAAGAGGGCCGGCCTCAGCCGCGGCTGTGGGCAGATCTGGGTAGCAATCGACGCCTAAAACCCGTTTCTCGCGCGGATTAACCGGCACGATCGTATACCCGTGTTGCAGCATTACCTTTGCAACATCATGGCTGGGGCGAGCCGGATTTCCAGACAAGCCCACCACAGCGATTGTCTTCTCGCTCAATGCCGCTTTAATGTCTGGGTCGGATTGCCATGGGCTTAGAGTCATAGGCTTTTTCTCGTGCAAATGCACTTTGCATCAACGTGTTTGGGCAATGCACACTAAGGCCTGCATGCAAGGAGTTCAAATTGAGCCGTAAAGTAAAAGTAATACTCGGACTGCTGTTGCTGGTGGTAACGGCCGCACTCTATTTTACACTCTTTACGGCGAGCATCAGCATAACCAGCCAGCCCGGCGATGCCCGCGTGTCGGTTAATGGCCAGCTCATTGGTACGACACCCATCGAAGATCATCGCTTAAGTCCCGGTCGCTACAGGGTAGAGGTGACCCACAGCCACTACCAACCGAAGATCGAGCAACTGGACATTAGCCTTGGCGACCACCTGCAGCGAGACTACCAACTGCAATTGGGGCAGGGCGTCATCGAATTTATGTCTAACCCCAAAGGCGCATGGGTCGAAGTAAACGGGGAACGTCTGTCCGCGGTCACGCCCACCCAGATGGCACTGACTTCAGGCAAGCATCGAATCCGTATGGGCAAAGCCGAGCGGCGCGACGCGAAAACAGACGTGGTGCTCAACTCCGGGGTCACCCAGCAAGTCAATCTGAATTTAAGTATGGACCCACATGGCAGTCTTACGATTAGGCTGCGGCCAGCCAACGCCGAGGTGGAAATCATCGGCACCGACATTAAATACAAACCCGGGGTGCGGTTGCCTATGGGTGAATATTCACTGCAGGTGAGTCGTGCAGGCTATGTTACCCAGAGCAAAAGGATCAACATTGACTATGGCGATAATACTGAGCAAATCACACTGGCACGGGGTTACGGTAAGCTGAACGTCAAAGTACTGCCGGCAAATGGTCTGATCGACATTACCCCCGCCGGCGGCGAAACACGAATTTACTCTGCTGCCAAGGCCCTGCCAGCCGGCAGCGTATCGGTAACGGCAAGGGCCATGGGATACCGAACCCAGACGCAAACGTTTAATTTAACCCCTGCGGGCCGCTCTGTGACCTTCAAGCTGGAAAAGCTGGAAGCCGCAGTCGGTGCCGAACTGATCGATGACTTGGCGATCGGCGGCACCGCGCCACCAATGGTCATAGTTCCCGCCGGCGAATTTACTATGGGCAACGCGAACGGCGCCCGGCAGGAGCGGCCAACCCGTACCGTGCAACTCACTCAGCCCTTCGCAGTCAGCAAGTATGAGATCAGTGTTGCCGAGTTTTTGCGGTACGCTAAAGCCACGCGTGCGAAGGTGCCCAAAAAGTTAGCTGCGGCCCTGACCGCAGAGGAGCTGATCAAAGACAGTCCAGTAGTCCACGTTTCGCATCCGCAGGCCGTAAAGTACGCGGCTTGGTTGAGCGCCCAAACCGGCGAGCGATACCGGCTCCCTACCGAGGCCGAATGGGAATACGTTGCCCGCGCAGGCAGTCAAACCGCCTACTTTTTTGGCGATGCACCAGAGCGCTTATGCGAGTATGCGAATGTTGCCGATCAAACCGTAAAACGACGCTACCGCGCATGGACAGTAATAGACTGCAATGACGGTCAAGGCATACCGCGCAAGCGCGGACAGTACGCACCCAATGCCTTCGGGTTGTACGACACCCATGGCAACGTGTCGGAATGGGTGGCGGACTGCGGATTGCCCCAGTATTCCAACGGCAGTCGCGACGGTACTCAAACAGGGCAAGGCCAGGGCTGCAGCAGCCACGGTCATCGCGGCGGGTCATGGGACTCAGGGCCGGAAGAGGTCGCCAATAGCTTTCGCAAAGCCGCCCATGGCGGCAATGGCGACCGCGGCATTCGACTGGTCCGAGAACTCTAAGGCGCTGGCACAAAGACATAGCCGGCAGTGCCGAATTTTATGAAGTACATAAGCGGACAAAGCCTAACCTTGCAACCATCAGGCCGCTGCCAACCAGTGGCATAGGCGCGTCTAGACGCTATACTCTAACTACTAAAGTGAGAGCAGACGATATGACCTCGATCAATGCGTTCCGTGAAGAAGTCCGTGGCTGGTTAGAAGACAACTGCCCAGCGTCAATGCGTACCCCGATGGTTGCAGACGAACACCCAGGTGGAGGTCGCAGAGCCAGATACAAGAATGCAGACACTAAACTCTGGATGGACCGCTGTGCAGAGCGAGGCTTCACCGTGCCAAGCTGGCCAAAGGAGTATGGCGGCGCAGGTCTCAACAAGGACGAAGTGGTCGTACTACAGCAAGAAATGCAGCGCATAAACGCACGTCCGGCGCTGGTGGGTATGGGCCTGAGTATGATCGGCCCTGCATTGCTGGAATATGGCACCGATGTGCAAAAACAAGAGCATTTGCCGAAAATCGCCCGCGGCGACATTTGGTGGTGTCAGGGCTACAGTGAACCGGGTTCGGGTTCGGATCTCGCGAGTTTGCGCACCTCAGCGGTAGAGGACGGCGACGATTTCATCATAAACGGCCAGAAAATCTGGACCTCGGGTGCCGACAACGCCGACTGGATGTTCTGTCTTGTGCGCACCGATTTCGACGCTCCCAAACACGACGGCATTTCCTTTGTGTTATTCGATATGACCACCCCGGGCATCACCGTCAAACCTATCCTGTTGATCAGCGGCTACTCGCCGTTCTGCGAAACTTTTTTTGACAACGTCCGTGTGCCCAAGAGCAACCTAGTGCATGAGTTGAACAAGGGCTGGACCGTGGGCAAGCGCCTGTTGCAGCACGAACGCTCAATGATCGGCGGCATTGGTGGCGGTCAAAAGACTACCTCAATCGAGGAGTACGCCCTGCAATACGTTGGCTCAGACGCCAGCGGTAAAGTTGCAGATCCGGTTTTACGGAATCAAATTATTGCCCATCGCATGAGCGACAAAGCCTTTGGGCTCACTATGCGACGCAGCGTCGAGGAATCTGCCACTGGCAATGCGCCCGGGGCGGT
>MDTA01105224.1_pt1 | contig 10466 bp, 10 predicted proteins | sample 811151 | NCBI WGS metagenome assembly MDTA01 (sample SAMN05326648, study PRJNA326480) | marine metagenome | isolation source: seawater | place: Indian Ocean: South | collected 2010 | reverse complement strand
TGTTCAAAATATATAAATTTTACTTTTTTCATAAGTTGCCCTAAACCTTTTATTACATGAAAATCATATCCTTCTGTATCAATTTTTATAAGATCTATATATTTAAACTCATCAAAATCTATTACATTATCTAAACTTTTAATTTTAATTTCTTTTTCTAAAAAAATCTTTTTTTTTGAATTAAATAAATTTAAATATAAATTTTTTCTTTTAAAATATTTTGATTTTTCATTTATATCTACCGCGGTAGAGGATTCTGAGTCGTAATGCTTTTTAAATTTTATAGAACCATTCTGATTCCCAACTGCAAAATTATAAATTTTTATATTTTCTATATTTTTAATATTTTTTTTTAGTATTTCAAAACTTTCATTATCAGGTTCAAATGCTAATATTTTTTCAACAAAAAAATTCTTTTTAAAAAAAACTATGCTTTCCCCGTGATGTGAACCCACGTCGATAAGCACTGAAATTTTTCTTACATTTTGTTTGGTGAGAAAATTGGAGACCCTTTTTTTATTAAAAAGGTCAAAGTAGGATAAAAAGAGTTTAGCTAATTTATAATACATTATTTAATATTTATCTTTTTAATATATATTATTATGCATAAACAACTTGTAAAATTTAAATATGGCACTTGTAAGTGTAATAATTCCTTATTATAAAAAAATTAATTATATAAAGAAAACAATCCAATCTGTTTTAAATCAAACATTTCAGGACTTTGAAATTATTATTATTTACGATGATATCGCTAACGACGATTTTATGCTTATTCAAAAATTTATAAAGAATGAGCCTAAAATTAAAATTATTAAAAATAATAAAAATTTAGGAGCAGGTATCTCTAGGAATATAGGAATTCAAAAAGCATCTGGAAAAATCATAGCATTTTTGGACTCTGACGATTATTGGATGCCACATAGATTAGAACGTCAATTAAATTTTATGCTGAATAATAAGTATAAGTTTACATTTTGTAATTACAAAAAAATTATAAATGAAAGAAAAAAAATTGAAGTTTATAGTAAAAATAAAAAAATTTCTTATAATGATCTACTGAATGATTGTGAAATTGGATTATCCACTGTACTACTAAATAGAGATATTATTGAAGATAATTTATTTCCTCCATTAAAAACAAAAGAAGATTATTTAGCCTGGTTAAAAATTACAAAGAATAATATTTATGCTTATAACTTTCAAGAATATTTAGTTGAATGGAATTTTTCAAAAAATTCGTTATCGTCAGATCTTTTTCAAAAATTAAAAGATGGTTTTAAAGTTTATTACATTTACTTAAGAATTGGTTTTTTTAAATCAATATTTTTTCTTATTATGTTAAGTTTTAATTCAATTAAACGGAAGTTTTAGTAAAATTATTTTTTAAAACGTTATAAGTAAAAATATATATAATAATATTTATTAAAATAATAAAAATAAGTATTTCAGAATAATAAATATATTTTAATGATATTATAAAACAAATACAATTATAAAAATTTATAACTCCCGATGTAAATAAATGAAGTTTTAAATTATTTTTAGTATCTGAATTAGTTTTAAATTTTTTATAAATTAAATGATGTAAATGATAAGTATCTGGCTCATAAGTTTTAATTTCTTTGATCGATCTTCTTATCATTGAGAATAATAATTCAAAACAGGGATACCAAAGTAGTACTATAATAAAATAAGGAGAAATTGAATTATTAGCACTTGAAAAATTTATTAAAAATACTCCGAGAAATAGTGAAAGAGTATAAGACCCAGAATCTCCCAAATATAATATACCATAGGCATTCAAAAGCATTATTGTTGCTAATATAATTATTAAATTAATTAGAACATTTTTATCAATAATAAAGCTATCGAAGTTTATTAATAAAATAATTAAAACTATTAAAAAATATGAGGTGGTATTACAGTTTATACCGTCAATAAAATTTGATCCATTAATAAGAACCATTAAGCAAAAAGATACAAAAAACATATTTACTAAAGAATTTTTCAATATCTCGTCTACAAAAACTATTTTTGTGTAATTTATCTCAATATTTAAATAATTTACAAAACAAATTATCATTATTAATTGCATTAAAAATCTTAGAATTGCACTATTTATTCTTTTTAAATCAGACATAAGGCCAATAAAAAAGATTGAAGTATAAAACATACATGAAGCTACATTTTCCTCTATAGATAAGTAATAATAATTTAAAAAAACTATTAAAAATATTCCACCAATTAAAAAACTCTTGTGATTAGATGAAAATTTTTTGTGTACCTCTAGCTTACTATCGGCAAGGATATTAAACTTTTTACAAACAAATAATAAAATTATTGAAAATATAAAATGGAAAATTATAAAATCTGCATACATTTTTATTTTAATATATTTATATAATTAATTTAGAGGTATATATTAAAAATCTTACTAATGGAAAAAAATAAGCTATCAATTATTACAGTTGTAAAAAACTCTAAAAGTAACATCGAAAAAACTATCAATAGTGTTTTAGATCAAAAATATAAAAATTTAGAGTATATTATTATTGATGGCGGCTCTGAAGATGGAACTATAGATATAATAAATAAGTACAGAGATAAATTAGCAATAGTTATAAGTGAAAGGGATAATGGTATATGGGATGCGATGAATAAAGGAATTAAAATAGCAAGCGGAGATGTAATTGGTTTTTTAAATTCAGGTGATATTTATTATCCAGATGCACTAAATACTGTTAACAAATATTTTTTAAATCAAGAAATAGATTTTATTTTTGGGAGTGTTCATAAATATAAATTAATGCATGGTTTTAAACCTTGGAAAATTAAAATAAGTTTTGGTTTTTATACATCACACTCAATTGGTTTTTTTATAAAAACTTTAAAGCATAGACAGGTTGGGTTTTATAATAATAGATTTCTAAGTGCTGACCTTGATTTTTTTTATAAAATGATTGTAAATTTTAAGATGAAAGGAATAGCAACAAAATCTAATGAAATATTTGGGAAATTTGAGGCAGGTGGATTTTCATCTAAAATAAATTATATAGATCATCTTATCGACCTTAATAAAATAAGAATTAACAATAATCAAAATAAATTTTATGTTTATTTTTTATTTATTTTTAAAATTTTAAAAAGACCATTTAAATTTTTGTCAGCTTTAAATATTAATAAGTTTAAAATAAATTTATAAGGTTTTTATTTTTTTTTTAAATTCATCAAAGTTCATTAAAGATTGATCTCTTTTAGATAAAATTGGTTTTTTTGTGAACCATTTTTTGATAATTTTAATGTCATCAAATCTAATACCTGACTCATTTTTTTTGTCTCTGTATTGTTCGAGATGATATAATACTGTACAATGCTTTGATAAACACTCATATCCATGGCCATAAAAATTTGGAACATAGAGCATATCACCCTCATTTAAAATAAACTTATAAACTTTTCCAAAATTATTTGATTTTTTTCTTAAATTTATAACTACATCTAATATTTTTCCACTTGTAACATGTATTAGTTTAGTTTGTTTATTTTTAATTTGAAAATGTAATCCACGTATAACATTTTTTTTTGACTTTGCCAAAGCTGTAAAATTGATATTTAATTTATATTTTTTTTTAAGAAAAATTTCTTGAAAATGCCCTCTATTATCGAAAAACTTTTTTTGATTAATTTTAATTGGTATATTTTTTTTTTTTAGATTCATTTCTAGATATTTAATATATATAAATTAAAAATATTAAAGCAAATAGTTTTAAATTAATTTTTAAATTTGTTTTTAATTAAAAAAATTGAACACATAACTATTAAAGAATGTATTGGTAAAAATAATCTTTCAGAGCTTGAAATCGCCATAAAGTATTTCATATCGAATAAGTTGTGTGTTGAACCCTCAGATGCAACAAATATAAGAAACAATAAAGAACTATAAAAGAATAATATTGTTAAAATAAAAAGTATCTCATTAGAAAATAAATTTTTTGAAATTTTTAATTGTAAATTTGATTTATCTATTTTGATATATTTATTTAATGCAATTACGAAAATAAATAGAGAAATTATCATTTGTTTATTTAATATTATATGTTTTATTAAAATTAATAAAAATTTTAAATCTTGAAAATTTTGAATTACTCTTTCACCACTAGATATCATTTTTTGACTTGAGGGTGTAATATCGTTTAAATATACAAAAATCTTCCATGAAATAATCGGAAATAAACTTAATAAACAAACAAGTAAAAGTTTATTATGTTCTTTATTTCCATGTTTATAAAAAATTAAATATAAGGAAATAATAATACAAGAAAAAATTCCAATCCCCTCAACCTTTATTGATGTTAACATTATTAAGTGTAAAAGTATGGTTATATAATCCCCAAATTTATTCTTTTTTGAAAGAAAAAAATTTATGACTAAAATTGTAGAAGATAATGTATACAAAGATAAAAGTGCATCCATATCACCGTTTATAAGTCTCTTTTCGTAGATAAATACGATTAAAATTAAAATTATTAGTTTTTCTAGTTTATTAGAAAGTATTTTTGCTATGACTAATAAAGGTGGTAATATTAAAATAACATTAGAAAACTTTGGAAAAATTTCATTCCATGTACCAATTAAAGAGGCTAAAGATGCTGAAAAAGTTTGTACTAAAATTGGATAATCAATTGCAAAACCATAAGAAAAATAATCTTTTAAATTATTGTTAAAATATATTTTTTTTGCATTGAAAAGCCAAATAGATCTCGAGTCCCAGTCTGCGACAGGACTACCTAAACTTATTAATGAAAAAATGAATACTAAAATAATTATATAAGAAAAAGATCTAAAGTTAACAATCAATAAACTAATAAAAATAACAATTGTCGCTAGAGAAAAATAAGGAAATAAAAACTTTTTTTCAAAAAGGAAATAAATTAAATAGTTTAGAATAACTAGTATAAGTATGTGGTTACTTTCAATTTTTTCTAAAATTTTACTCACATTTAAATAAATATATTTTATTTAGATTATCTGTATATGTACAATTATTTTTTATTTTAAGTTCAGTAATCGTGTTTACACTAGTAAGGCTATGTCTTACAGGATAGGCGCCTTCATATACTCTATGCATAACTTTTTCTATTTTTTTAAGTTCCTCAGATAGAAGATAATCTTCTAATTTATTTTTTTTTATTAATTCTAATACATCCAAAATTTTTTTATTTTTTATACCTTCCTTAATACCTTCATCTTTCTTGTAAAATTTAAATATTAAATTTGAAGAGAAAGAACTTCTATGGGCAATTAAAGATATTTGAATAGTAAATATAATTAAAATTATCGTATATATAATTTTAGAACTTAAAATATTTTTCATTTCCAAGTCAAATAACTTTAATATCTTTAGTCAAAACGATGAAATTTCCTCCATTTTGTATAAATTTCTTTTCTTTTTGGATAATAATATCACTATAGTTTGGAGCCAGTATAATAAAATAATCAGGTAATTTTTTTTCTGCATCTTTTCTTGAAATGATTGGAATATGATCAACAGGTGAGTAAAAACCTTGTTTTGCTGGTGAGTCATCAACAAAATAGTTTAACCTATTTCCTATATTAGAACATTTTAATATTGTCATTCCTTTCGCAGCTGCACCATAGCCTGCAATTTTTTTACCTTTTCTTACCAACTCTAAAACAAGCTTCCTCAGTCTTAAACTTACATCCTCTACATTTTTTTTATATTTTAGTGAAGTTGAATAAGAATTTAAATTTGTTTTTATTTCATAATTAAGAAGTTTTTTAAATCTTTTAGTTTTTTTAAAATTTTTCTTGGATAAAAATAATCTCAAAGATCCACCTTGTGCAGGTGTTACTACAGCATCAAATGCTTTTAATTGATATTTTTTTGCAAAATTAATCCAAGGCTTTATCGCAAAATACGAAAAATGGTCATGATAGATTAATGAATAATTTGTATTTTCGACCATTCCACCCCAATAATTACACTCTAAAACAAAAACACCATCGTCCTTAAGTAAATTTTGAACACCTAACATTAAGTCCTTCAAATTATTTAAATGTGCAATACAATTATTTCCATAAATTAATTTTGCTTTACCCCATTCTTTAGAAATTTTTTTAGCAATTGAGTTATCAAAAAACAAAGGTACTGCAGGTATATTTTTTCTAATGGACCTAAGAACTACATTTGTTGCTGGATCAACACCTAAAATTCTATAATCTCTTTTGAAAAAATTTAACATTATTCCGTCGTTTGATCCAATTTCTACTACAAGATCATTTTTTTTAAGGAATCTTTTTTTTAAATCTGAAGCATAAAGTTTAAAATATTTATCCAATTTTGGCATGTCTGAAGAAAAATAAAGATAGTCTACTTTTTTATATATTTCGTCTGCATCTATAACGTTTTTTATTTGCACTAATTTGCATACTTTGCATTGAACAACCTTAATAGGAAATGTTGGATCTTTTTTTTTAATATCTTTTTTTGAGATTAGACTATTCACTAAAGGGTGCTGCCCTAGATTGATTACCAAATCAAATTTTGTACTATTGCACATTCTACATGTTTTATTTCTAATTATTTTCATATATTTCTTACAAAATTTGATAGCCAATCTAATACTTTGGTTTTAGGTCTCCAATCAAGCAGATCGTAACAATTAGACATGTCAGCTTGGTGAGCCTCCACCTCAAAATTTCTTTTTGGAATAAATTTAACCTCACCACCAATAGTTTTTGCGATCTGTTCCATAGTTGTTGTAATGCCAGTTCCTATATTGATAACTTCTCCAAATCCAGTTTTTTCAGAAACCATAGTTGCAATAAAAGCTTTAGCTACATCTTTCACATATATAAAATCTCTTCTACCTGTCCTAAAAGATGATTGAGCAGTCGTTTCGGTTAATGTAATGGGTTTACCTAATTTTTTTGAGTTTATAAAAGCTGCTAATGCAGTATCTTTTCTTTGGTTTTCTCCATAAATTTGGTAAAGTCTGAGAACTGACGTTCTAAGTTCATATCTAGTTGACCACATTTTACACAATTTTTCACATGAATATTTTTGCCAACTATAAGGTTCTATAGGATCAATGCTCATTGTTTCTATCCATGGGATTGGATTGTGCCCATAAAGTGAAGCAGTCGATGGAAATATAAATTTTTTTACTCCAACTCTAGTACATAAATTAAGAAGGTCCGCTGTCATATCTATATTGTCATAAGTTGTTGAAAGTGGATTTTGAATAGAAAATGGAATATTTGTCACAAAAGCCATGTGGGCCACATAATCTACACTCTTAATGTCATTTTCTTTTAAATCTCTTAGGTCACATTTTAAATATTTAATTTTTTCATTAATAATTTTATTTTCAACATCAAGCTTATCAACACCAATAACATTCCATCCCAAGTTTAGCGCCTCCTCTGCTATATGCGGGGCAATGAAACCTGCGGCACCTGTGATTAAAATTGTACTCATTTAAATTTTCATTTTATAAGATTTAGACCAATTTTTCTTTAACATATTAAAATAATAATCTCTACTCCAATCTGAAATTTTAAACCATTTGTTAAAAGTAATCGTAAGTCCCTTTTTTTCCATTTTAAGTGGACCGTATAATTTCTTTTTTTTCAGTAATTTTCTTATCAGAATTTTTTGCTCAAGGTTATGAATTTTTAAATTATGCGGTAAACTAAAAGCAAAATCTATAATATTTCTATCAAGAAATGGACATCTATTCTCTATACCGTGGGCTCCTGCCATTCTATCTCCCATCTGGAGTAAACTTGGCATTACTATTTTAAAATCTGAAAAGCACATAGCATTTATCGGATCCTCAAATTTATCAAAATAAGGTTTAATAATTCCCTTAACCATCTCGATATCATCATTCCTTGCTGTTATTTTAGCAAAACTATCTATGTATTGATCATAGAATTTATTAAATAAATACTTATAAGATGTAAATTTATTTTTTAGTTCCCACTCTTGTGAGATTGGAAGATATCTAATATATCCACCAAACAGTTCATCAGCACCCTCACCTGAAACTACAACTTTTACTTTTTTTTGAGCATTCTTCGCTAATCTCCATAACGGGTATGAAGACAAAGAACCAACAGGAAAATCCAAATGATAAGAAATTTTTTTAAAGTTTTTCAAAAAATCTTTTTTCCAATTTTCTTGGTCATTAAAATAAAATTTATGTTTGAACTGGTAAAGTGAAGCTAGAAGACTAGAGTCCATTCCTTTTGAATAATATAATCCAAAATCAACATCAGATCTCAGTCTTAAATTCAATGATTTTTTTAATAATTCATTAAATTGCTCCTCTGGTTCTTTTTTATCTATTTTAATTTTTTTTAATTTCCAATATTCCTTTTTAATTACTTTTAAATTATTAGGTCTAAAAGTTAAATAATGCCCTGGTTGTAATTGATAAATATCCTTCCAAGGGGTATCAGATATACAATGTTGAAAAGCCTCTAAGGTTCTATTTTTAATTGTTAAATTATTACAAACTTTCTTTATGGCCTTGGCTTCGGACGAAAAAAAAAATTTTTTTCCAATTTTTGAATAATATAACGGTTTTTCTCCAGCAATATCTCTAGCTAAAAGAATAATATTTTTTTTTTTGTCATATATGCAAAATGCAAACATGCCATTTAGTTTATCAAACATTTTATAACTCCATTGTTTCCAGCAATTCGCTAAAACTTCAATATCTGATGATGTTTTAAATTTCCAATTATGATTTTTAAGTTCTTTTCTAAGCTCTAGATAATTATAAATTTCACCATTATACGACAAAACTAACTCATTATCTTCATATGGGCATAAATTTTCCGATTTTAGATCAATTATTTTTAATCTACCCATTCCAATAAATATATTTTTATGATTATAATAACCTTCATCATCAGGTGCTCTGTGTGATTGTTCTCTAATCATTATCTTAAGAGACTTTAGATCACCATTAATTATTCCGCTAATACTGCACATGTTTTATCTAAATATACCTGTCTTAATATTTATTTTTGCAAGTCTAAACTGTATCACAGTTTTAATCGTGTGAAGAATAAATGGAAATCCTTTCCACATGCTCATAGATGTATGTTCTGATTTGTAATCACAGTCCACATCTACTTCTCTTATATTTAATTTATGAAAAACAGATAACGCTATAATTTCAAAACTAAACCAGTAAAATTTTGATAATTTTTTAAAGTCAAGTGTTTGATAGAATTTTTTGCTATAAACTCTGAAACCTGGAAATAAATCCCTTGATTTAAGGCCTAATCCAATACTGGCCATCAGTGTAACACAAATATTCCCTAGGAATTTAATAATTCCCATTTTGTTTTCTAGTGGTTTAGAATATTTGTAAAATCTATTACCAAGTATTAAATCTATATTAATATTTTCTTTTAACATATTGTGAACCTTGTTGATTTTGCTTAAATCATATTGCCCATCACCGTGAATTTCAACAACGTGAGTTGCACCTTTTTCAAAAGCTATTTTTAGCCCTTCAAATAAATTACCTCCGTATCCTGCATGAGTATGAGTAAAAAATGAAATGTTGTTTTTTTCGACAACTTGTTTTGTGTTATCTGAGGATTCGTCATCGCTACAAATGATTTCATCTAGAATACCATTTGGAATTTTATCGATAGCTTTCTGAACTAAGTTTTCACAGTTATAAGTTAATATAAGTCCAATTATTTTCATAAACTCAATATAAATTATTAATCAGATTAAGTGTATTTTTTATATCATTGTCAATGTTGCTGTTGAGTTTAATTCCATTAGAAGTAATTTTAGATTTATCTACATGATATGATAATTGATTCATAATTTTAGAATTTACAAGTTTAATTTTTATTTTTGGCTTAATTTTTTTAATTTTTTTTATTAATTGTTTAACAGTATAATTAGCAGTTAGAACATTAAAAATATCATTTTTGTAAAAATTTTTATCTATACAAAATTTGATTACCTTAAATGCATCTTTTAAAGATAAATATGGTCTATATTGGTTCATTGCAAATTTATAAACTTCTATTGGTTTATTTATAGAAGCATTAAAACAAAATTTATTCACGGCAGTATGAAACCTAATTCCATTCGAAACCCCTGTTATTGTTCCAAATCTAAAGGTATTGTACGTAATTTTATGTTTATTTTTTTTTAATAAATTTTCTTCAATAAGTTTTATTTTTGCATAAGGTGATTGGGGTTTTAAGTACTTCTTTTCGCATTTTTCGTCTACAATTTTTGCCTGTTTTCCATAAACACTTGTGGACGACATGTGTAATAATTTCGCTTTATTTTTAATACAAAAATTTAAAACGGTATTAAAACAATTTAGATTGTTTCTAAACATAGCTTTACTTCTCTCAAAGCTTTTTTCAGCATTTGTCATTGATGCACAATGAAT
>MDTA01077003.1_pt1 | contig 10466 bp, 9 predicted proteins | sample 811151 | NCBI WGS metagenome assembly MDTA01 (sample SAMN05326648, study PRJNA326480) | marine metagenome | isolation source: seawater | place: Indian Ocean: South | collected 2010 | reverse complement strand
TAACCAAAGAGGCCGATTAATAGGAAAAGGCGCCGCCATAATCGCCGATTACAGTTTGTATAGAGAATAATCGTTAAAGCTTAAAAACGTCAAATGGTGCGCTTCGCTACGATTGGACGGCCGCGCCTGTTTCGACCGGAGCCCCGGTTGGTCCCTCAATTGAAAGGTGGGTCCGTCAACCGGAAGGAGACGACGGACATGCGCAAATCGCGTTTCACAGTAAGCGCTGTGCCGGCGCCACCTGTTCATGGTGAGCGACCTTCGCCATTCTCTCCTCATTGATATTTTTGCTTTTGAATTGAGGCTGGGGATAGTAAGCGAGCATAGAACGCATCCTGAATATGATCGGAACGATGAAAAAGAACATAGCGATCGTGTGCGGCAGGAAGATTTTGTACATGTCGTTGTAGAGGGCGGCGGCGACCAGCCGCGAAGGAGCGATCGTCGGAATGGCGGGCGCGGCCGGCGGTTTGACCGCGATAATAGCTCGGTGATCGAGATAGAAATCAAGGGTGCAACGGTCCGCGTTGCGCCGAGAACGGACCGGGTGCTGTTGAATATCGTGCTTGACGCCCTGCGGACCCGGCGTTGAGACCATGTTCTTGGGTGAGGCGCCGCGGCGGATTTATCTCTATGCGAAGCCTGTGGACTTCCGCAAAGGCCATGCTGGCCTGGCGGCGGTCGTGCAGCAAATGACGAAGGTCGACGTCTTTTCCGGGGCGGCCTTCATCTTCCGCCCGAAGAACGCGCATGCGGTGAAAATTTTGATCTGGGACGGCAGCGGCCTCGTGCTTAGACATCAGTATGGTGAGTGTCGACCACACAGAGCTCTAGGCACTGAATAGCCCCTAGATTCGTAGACGCCTTCTTCCCTAAATTTGAGGCAAGGAGGCCATGATGGGCAAAGCCAATTTCAGTGACGATTTCAAACGGGACGCAGTAGCGCAGATCACCGAGCGGGGTTATCCGGTTGCGGAGGTGTCGAAACGGCTGGGCGTTAGCTCGCACTCGCTCTACGCGTGGAAGAAGAAGTTCTCACAGCCCTCGGGCGGTGACGACAAGGACTTGGAGATTCGGCGGTTGAAGCGCGAGCTGGCGCGGGTGACCGAGGAGCGCGATATTCTAAAAAAAGCCACCGCGTATTTCGCCAGGGATGCAAAGTGAGATACGCCTTCGTCGCCGAGCATCGCCTGCTGTTTTCGGTGCGGGCGATGTGTCGTTGCCTGCACATCCAATCGAGCGGCTTCTATGCCTGGCTGAAGAACCCGCGGAGCAACCGGGAGAAGGAAGACGCTCGCCAGACTGATCTCATCTGCAAGGCCTGGAAGGAAAGCGGCAAGGTGTATGGCTATCGCAAGCTCCACGACGATCTGCGCGATCAGGGCGAGACGTGCTGCCCAAACCGTGTTGCCCGACTGGCCAAACTGGCGGGCATCAAGGCCCAGATCGGCTACAAGCGGCGGCCGGGAAGCTATGGCGGCAAGCCGTCCCTGGTCGTCGACAACACCTTGGACCGGAAGTTCGATGTGGATGCGCCGGACCGGGTCTGGGTCACCGACATTACCTACATCAGGACGCTGGAGGGCTTTGCCTATCTGGCGGTCGTGATTGACCTCTACGCCCGTCGCGTCGTCGGCTGGTCGATGCAAAGCCGTCAGACGACGGACGTGGTCCTGCAGGCATTGCTGATGGCGGTGTGGAGACGCAAGCCAAAGCGCCAGGTGCTGATCCATTCGGACCAGGGCTCCCAGTTCACCAGCATGGACTGGGCGTCATTCCTCAGGGCTCACAATCTGGAGCACTCGATGAGCCGGCGTGGAAACTGTCACGACAACGCTGTCGCCGAGAGTTTCTTCAACCTGCTCAAGCGGGAGCGGATACGGCGCCGGACCTACAAGACCCGCGCCGAGGCCCGGCAGGATGTGTTCGACTACATCGAGATGTTCTACAATCCGAAGCGCAAGCATGTCAGGAACGGGATGCTGTCGCCCGTCGAGTTCGAACGGCAGCAGAAAATGAGTACCGAGGGTGTCTAGAAAACTCGGGGCTATTCACACTAAAAACCTATGAAGTATGCAAAATTTGCCAAGAAAGGCAGCTGTGCCGCGTCTTGTCAAAACAAGAAGATCACCTCAATTTTGGTCCAAACTTCGGGTCAAACTCTGTTCGTTGGGGCGCCATTCCAATTCACATCGCCCTAAAAATCACTCGCCAAGTTCTGTATTAATAGTTAGGATACGCGAAATTTCTGAAATATGTTCAGAGATTGAGGCGTTTCGTGAGAGTTCAAGAACGATATCAATATCTTTCCGAAAGTTCCGAAGCGTTTCATTTTCTTTATTCTTAAAGAGTCGGTCTAAAAAGAAACTGCGCAGCATCGAATCCGAACTTGCCCCGCTTAATTGTTCGATAACGTTTTGAGGTTCGAGCTGGAGAGTGTTCGCCAGTGCGACTACCTCCATCCACGCGACAATCGTCGAGCACACAACGAGTTGATTGCACGCCTTGACCATCTGTGCCGTGCCGGACGGACCAGTGTGAACGACACGCGATCCATAGTCGTTCATCCACACAGCCGCCCGATCGAAACCAGACTTTGAACCTGCCGCCCAGATAACTAGGCGACCTGTTCTGGCTTGGTGGGGTCCGCCCGAAACCGGCGCATCGATGTAGATTGCGCCGAACTGGTCTAGAACTCGCTCTGCAATCTCTTTTGCGGTTTGCGGATGAATTGTGGAGTGGTCAACAATGAGAGTCTGCGGGGCCAAATTAGCGCCTATTCCATCGGGCCCAAAGATAACGGTCTCGATTGTTTGTGCGTCAGGTAGACATAAAAAGACGCCTGCCGCGCCCATCGCGGCATGAGCGGCTGATTTTGCAAGGGAAAGATTGATGACGTCCCGAGTTGATGCTAGGTCGTGCCTTGTGTCCCAGGCTTTAATCCGATGGCCGAGGGTCGCCAGCCGAGTCGCTATTGCCGAGCCCATGCGTCCCATCCCGACGAACGCTAATTCAGACATTGCCGCCCTCCTATTCTTGCCTGCAAATTAGCTACGACTCCTCAACCAAAAGGTGTCAAGTACCCGAGCTATTCTTGGGGTCGACCCTACGCAGCGATTTAATAGTTTAATCGGATTCTCAAGTTTTGAAGCATTCAGGGCTAGGCAGTTGAGTTCAGGTATCAACTTTTCGGTACCTCACAATTCGCCTGGAACGTATCGTCGCGCATGGCAACGCCCACAATACGAATATAACGCGCTTCTATCGCCGGGTTCTTCCTGGGGACAACACACGGGCGCCTGCAAAAGGGCGCTGAAGGGGAGAGGCGAATATCGTCAATTAGACGACTCGCGAACCAGTTTGGAAAAGTAGAGGCACTTTCGGTTAATTTCAAAGGCCGCCGCCGACTATCACCAAACTCTCCTAGCCATGATTAACTCGAAATCCTTGACGCATTCTCGGGCGCTCAGTCACTTTTAGCAACGCTGTTAGGATCATGAAGGGACCCTCTTCCCGGCGCCGCCGGCAGCGCTCCCCTAATCGAGAGATTTGCTGCTCGCCGATCGTAAAGGTCGCGGCACGTCCGGTGGAATAACTTCGGTATTCAACCGTCAGACAAACCCGAATGTAAGTTGCGATTTGGCGACTCAAACCAATCGCCGTAACGACGCGTCTAGCGACGAGCATTTCAACATCGCAATCATCGCCAATGCGCCGTTCACGGGACGCAAAGATCTGAAATGCGGCGATGATCTCTTCAAATAACTATTAAACTTTCTGCCAAACAGCGCTGGCCCGAGCGAATTTTTTAAGTCTAAATGAAAAACTTTACCCCTAAAAATATCCCTTGCGGATATAACGGGCATGATATATCATACAAGTGTAAAAAACAAAACCCGGGAGGATGGCATGAGAAATTTGACGACGCCCTATGGGGGTGGCGGGTCATTGCGTCAAACGCGGCAAACGCTGCTTATGGCGTTGCTTTTAGGCGCTTCTTCACCGGCAATCGCCCAATCGGAAAAGGCTGATCGGATCCGCGAACTGAGCGCCAGTGATGTTGTTGTTGTTACCGCACAAAGGCGCGAAGAAACGTCGCAAACCGTGCCAATATCAGTTTCCGCCGCGTCTAAGCAGGAATTGAGAAACGCTGGTCTAGACGACATGCTGGCTCTCCAGGCAATCGTTCCGGGATTTCAATTTAACCTAACGAGAAACGTGGCTGTTCCCTACATGCGCGGCGTCGGCACGTCAGCAATCGGCGCGTTCGAAGAGGGATCTGTCGCCACCTATGTCGATGGTGTCTACATTGCCTCACTGAACTCGACGATCTTCAATTTCAGCAACATTGAGCGTGTCGAAGTGCTGAAGGGCCCCCAGGGCACGCTGTTTGGGCGCAATGCCGTTGGAGGCCTCGTTCACATTATCACACGGGACCCCCAGCCAGACGTCGAAGCAGACTTCGAGGTTGGATATGAAAGTTACGAGAACATATACGGCTCAGCTTATGTTAACACCCCTTTGTCAGAAAAGGCGTCAATCAATATTTCGGCGGCGTTTTCCAACCAGCAAGACGGGTGGGGCGGGAATCCCATCACGGGCGAAGACGTTAACATCAATGACAACTGGTCGGCCCGCGGAAAGTTTTTATACGAAGCTTCTCCTAACCTGTCTTTCCTTCTGGCAGCAGATTATGTTCGGCGCGACAGTGATTTGGGTTCAACCAGGGCGGTTGCCCCGGGGGCGACTCTTAACAACGGAGTTGCCCTCGTCGGAACAATTTACGATGCCCAAAAAAATACAGCATTCGATTACAAAAACGAGCAATATGGAGGCTCTGTTAAAATCGAATACGAAATCGAAGATGGGCCCACAATTTCAAGCCTGACCGCGTATCGTCATTATTTCAATTACTCTCTATATGACCAAGATCTGTCTGAATTTCCTGTATACACCATCGATATATTTGGTGAGCACGACTCTTTCCAGCAGGAATTTCTAGTCGTCGGAACGCTCGGGTCTTTAGACTACACGGCCGGCGCATTCTTTCTGTATGCGGATGCCGATTCAGTTTTTGATACCGTTGAAACAACAAGAGGTGTCCTGGAACGCAATATAATTGCTGAGCAAGAAACCAAATCCTATTCTGGTTTCGCACAGGCAACCTGGAATGTGCTGAAAAGCACCGGGATTACGGTCGGAATTCGTTATACAAGTGAAAATAAAATCGTGAATGGCGGATTGCTGGCCAAACCGGGAAATCCGCTTGGTCCGGCAGGTGAATTCTATGCAGAAACCCCTCCTGGCGGATCGGAGCTCGACGCCAGCAGGCTAACTTGGAGATTTGCCGTTGAGCATCAGTTCAGTAATGATTTTTTCGGATATCTTAGCGCAAACCGCGGTTTCAAGAGCGGATCATTCAGTCCTACTCAACCTGTCAACGCACCGGCGGGCCCGGAAACGCTAGATGCTTATGAGGTCGGTGTGAAAGCGAATCTCTTCAATGATATTCTTCAATTAAACTTAGCGGCTTTCCTATATAAATACGATGACATCCAGTATGCCGTTACGCGCTTGGAATCGGGCACTGGGCTATATAATGCCGCCAAGGGAGATATAAAAGGCTTCGAGGCGGGGATGGTTGCTAAGCCGCCAATGCCTTTGGGGGCGCTTACGGTTGCCGGCGGAGTTTCCTTTCTCGACACAGAGTACAGCGACTTTTCCGGATTCAGATGTACAATCTCAAATCCGCCGCCCGGCGTCGGATTAAGTACGGCAATCTGCGATGTGAGCGGAAATTCAATGATCCGCGCTCCAAAGTTTACAGCGAATATCGTTGGTAACTATACCATGCCGCTACGTAACGGCGGCGCCGTCAATGCAAATATCACCTACTATCATAATGATGGATATTTCTTTGAACCAGACAATCGCTTCAGACATCCTGCGTACGATTTATTGAATATGCGTTTAGTTTACGTTGCGCCGACAAGCTGGGAATTCGCACTTTATGTGAAGAATACCACTGATACGGAATATTATTCTAGTTTTTCGCAAGCCGTCGGAGATAGTGTTGCCCCCGGCGCGCCTCGTGTTTTCGGCGGCGCAATTCGATATAGATTTTAGCGACGAGAATTTGGAGGCGTGCTGCCCTAGGGCAAACCAAACGCAAGAAGTGGGGACAGACTTCCAATGTTAACACGTGAAGACAATGATCTGCTGGTAAGGGTGGAATTGGGGCAGCCCATGAACGCGCTATTGCGCAGGTTCTGGGTTCCCGCCTTTCTGCAGTCAGAGTTGCCTGAGCCTGATGGTCCGCCAATCCGTGTTAAGCTTCTTGGTGAGCCGTTGCTTGCGTTTCGTGACAGTAACGGAAAAGTCGGGCTAATTGATAGGTATTGTCCGCATCGCCGGGAAAGCCTGTTTTGGGGTCGCAATGAAGATTGTGGCTTGCGCTGCGTTTATCACGGTTGGAAATTTGATATTACTGGTCAGTGTGTCGATTTGCCGAACGCGACCAACGGAGACCGGATCAAGTCAAAAGTAAGTATAACGTCTTATCCCACCATGGAGAAGGGAGGAATTGTCTGGGCATATATGGGGCCGCCGGAATTGAAACCAGTGTTTCCGGATTTAGAAATAGCATCGCTGCCCGCTGATCACCGATATGTTCAAAAGATGATTATTCCTACTAACTGGTTTCAGTCGATGGAAGGAGATGTCGATTCAAGCCATGTTTCATTTCTTCATAATCGAGTCGATAACGCGGCCCTTCTGAACGGGAGGCTGAATGATTATCTTCGCTCTGACACTGCACCGCAATGGATTATTGAGGATACTGATTATGGCGTTTCACTTGCGGCTCGCCGGCGTGCGGAAGACGGTAATCTGAATTGGCGAATAAATCGCTGGCTGATGCCTTTTATCACGCTGGTCGCTTCGCCGCTGAATTTACCGTTTATCGCCAATATCCGCATGCCCGTAGATGATGAAAATACAATCCACTATCGAATTTATGCGCGACGCGACCAGCCTCTGACGGAGGAAGACTGGGCGATCATTAGAAGCGGTGATTTGTTTCCTGAAATGATCCCAGGGAGCTTTCAAACGAAGGCTAATGTTTCTAACGACTATCTAATTGATCGCGATGAACAGAGAAATCGTACATTCACTGGCATCAAATCAATTCCGGTGCAAGATTATGCTGTTACTTGCGAGCAGGGCGACAGTCCGATTGCAGACCGGTCGTTAGAAAGGCTCGTAGACTCAGACCGAGCAATTGTCGCCGTGCGTCGGCGAATGCTGGCGGCGGTCAAAGGTTTACGAGATGGAGTTGAACCGAATGAAATAAGGCGCCCGGAAGCCTTCAAGGTTGCGCCAATTGACACAACAGAGCCCGAAGCAAAAAGTTACGAGGAAATTTCGTCTATGGCTTTTTAGCGATGGGCTTTCAGGGAAACAAATTTTTGCACTGTGTTCAGTCAATCCCATCCATATCAATAAGTGAATGGCCTATCCGCCGGTTTGAAGGGGGTCGAGATATGGTCGGCGTTTCACTTGAACTAGATGCTTTCATGGGGGGCGAAGGGCGCGGAGCGAGGAGTTCAAGCGGGAGGACGTTCGGCTGGTCTGGGAATGGCGCATGGCGATGGCGGGAGCTTCATGGCGCTTCGGTGCTCGTCCGAGCCTGTTGCGGCTATTGGCGAAGGCCTGTGACGCCGATACAGTGCGTGCATTTCCCGGTCTCAGGCAGATGAAGACCGAGAAACTTGAGGTCTACCGGCTTGCGGCGCGACGCGGCGAATCTCAAGGCCGAGCGTTACGTTCTAAAGACGGGCACAACCTGCTTCGCGAAGGACCAAGCGTGAGGTTTGCTGTCATCGCGAAGCACCGGGGAAGCTGGCCGCTGACAAGGATGTGCGAAGCGCTCGGTGTTTCCTTGTGTGGATCCTTCGCCTGGCTGCCCCGGTCTCAAGGCGAGCATGCGAAAAGTGACGCCGCCCTCGGCCCGATCGATTGCGGCAGCTTCGAGTGCAGTGACCGAACCTACGGCGCAAGTCGGGTTTGGCGTGATGTCCTGACGAAAGGATTTTCCTGTCGCCTGCAACTCGTCGGACGCCTGATGCGCGCATATGCACCCAGGGCCGAGCTGCGCCGGCTGCGCCCGCCGAAAAGCGCAGAAGCGCGCGCCATCATTTCCGACAACAGCGTTGGCTGCCGGTTCGAGGCGCAAGGCCGGAGCCGGCTCTGCATCGCGGATTTCACGTACCTCTGTACGTCGGAGCGCCGGCGTTATATCGCCATCGTTCTCGTTATCATCTCCCGGCAGATCGTCGGCTGGCCGATGAGCGCATCCATGATCGCCCAATTCTACTGCGGAGACCACGCCGCTATGAAAAGCGTCTTCCCCTCGCTGGTGACCGAACGTGTGTCGCGCAGCACATATCGACCGTGCAAAGAAGCAAAGGCGGGTGTGCTCAATCATATCGAGCGCTTCTACAATCCGAAGCGCCGTCACTCGATTATCGGCTGTCGGAGCCCAAACGCAATCGAGGAATCAGATGGCGATAGCTTAACTTATAATCCGCAAACCAGGGGCAGGCCAATCTGATCCGTGTCACTCCCTGAATTCGGGGGGGGCGATGGATTCAGTTTTTGAGGAGCATTTTTTGTGCAAAACGAATGTTCAATTTGGCGCGGAGCTTTGAGAAATTTATGAAAAGTGTAGAACAAAGCTCTGCAAAACGTTCACCAACCTACACCGCATGGCTACTCATGGTGGTGTACACGTTGGCGCACACGGATCGGCAAATTGTCAGTATTCTCGCAGAGCCTATCAAGCAGGAACTCGGGCTGTCTGATTCTCAGGTTGGGGTACTTATTGGACTGTCATTTGTTGTTGTCTATACCGCGCTCTCCGTGCCAATTGCGCGGTTGTCCGAGCGGATCAACAGAGTATGGTTGCTTGCCGCATGTTTGTCGGTCTGGAGTATTTTTACCGCGTTAGGCAGCCTCGCTCAGAATTTCACGCATCTTTTCTTGGCCAGGGTGGGCGTGGGTGTTGGGGAGGCCGGTACAAATCCGGCTTCTTACTCACTTATTGCCGATGTAGCTTCACGAAAAGATAGAGCAAAACTGCTTTCAATTTTTAATTTGGGGCTTCCAATCGGGTCATTCCTGGGGCTGGCTGCTGGCGGAGTGGTCGGTAGTGTTTTTGGCTGGCGGCAAGCGTTTCTTCTCGTCGGCATGCCCGGAGTCATTGTCGCGATATTTCTCGTTTTATCACTGCGTGATCCACGCCATGACCAATCAGTGGGCTTGATTCAAAAAGAGGCAAAGAAAAAAACAATCAGCTTTAACGAGGACTTTTTGGAAGTTCTTTCAAAACGGAGCTATCTGTTGATGTTAGGAGGCATGGCTTCTATTATTTTCCTGAACTACGGAAAGGTGTCATTTTACGGGTCGTTTTTTTTGCGAAATCACCTTGATGGTCTTGTTGAAGTTTCGGGGTTGATTCAAGATCATTTTGGCTTTTCGGTTAAACCACTGGCCATTCTCGGATTGATAATCGGTTCGCTGACTGGAATTTTTGGGGCCTTTGGCACCGTGCTAGGCGGCTGGTTAGGTGACAGATTTGGCGGCGCCGATCCAAGAGGATACTTAATCGTCCCAATCTTTGGATGCCTGCTTCAGTTTCCATTTCTGATTGCGGCGCTTTTCGTTCCGTCATTTTTGCATTCTGTAGCGTTATTTGCTGTGCCGGCATTTTTGACCGCCACCTATCTCTCACCGATTATTGCGGCTATGGTTGGAGTTGTTCGCCCGACGCTTCGCGCAACAGCGACTGCAATTTCGACGACTGTCGCAATTCTTATCGGGTTTGGTTGCGGTCCGGCATTTACCGGAATGTTAAGCGATGTATATACGTCACAATTTGGAGATAGCGGACAGGGAGTCAGATTTGCACTTATGACAAGTTCACTGTCTGTCATTTCAGCTGCAGGTTTCTTTGCGCTGGCGAGGCTTCATATAAGGAAGGATTTTGAGGGATAACGTTAGAAATGATTAGAGCGCGGTCTCTGCAGCGGCTATGGCGTCGCTAGGACCGAAAAAATTTGCTGACTTCGCGTGTGCCATACTCGCTTCAGCGAAGCAAGCTAGCCGACTTCGATCGCGCGCCTTATAGCCGGATGTCGCCTTCATCAGATTTTTTGTGATGGAATACATGTTGCCGGTCCGCGCTAGGGGACAAAATGTTCAAAAAGCAGGGTATGGGCTCAGCGCCAAAGTTCAAAACCATTGGGGCACTCTGGTTTGCAAGACTAAACAGAGCGTTCCAGGACTGGCCTGACCCATCGAAGTGTTCCGGGTAGTGTCCAGAATCTTTCGCAAATAATTTTGCTGGCGTTCTCCGTTGTCGGTCTCAAGCAGTCATCTGAGATTTGAGTTCTTGTTCCTTCAGGAGC
>MDTA01221708.1_pt1 | contig 10467 bp, 11 predicted proteins | sample 811151 | NCBI WGS metagenome assembly MDTA01 (sample SAMN05326648, study PRJNA326480) | marine metagenome | isolation source: seawater | place: Indian Ocean: South | collected 2010 | reverse complement strand
ATGGGTAGAAAACAAGACCAAGAGAGTATGATTGAGGATATAAACTATCTACCTTATATGAGTTGGAGAGATTGGATAAATACTTTAGGTCAGTACAATGTAGGTGTTCATCTTATGAGAACGCATGCGGCTGGTACATTTGCTATGAACTGTGGGTTTCACGGAATACCTTGTATTGGATATAAAGGATTAGATACACAAGAAATACTACATCCATTGACTACAGTTGAAGTTGGTGATTTGGATGGTGCTAGAGAAGTTGCTAGAAAACTAAAGTCAGAAAGATTTTATAAGTTGTGTAACGACACAATAAAAAAGAGGTTTAAACAAAATTATACAGAAGAAGCTTGGAAACAAAATTGGTTACAAGCAGGAGGCTTAGTGTAATGAATATAGGAATAGTTGGAAATGGTATTGTGGGTGGTGCCATAAAATATGGTTTTGAAAAGTTGGGACATAATATAGTAGTTCATGATATCAAACTAAAGACAAAGATTGAGGATGTAGTAAACACAGATATTGTTTTTATATGTGTACCTACTCCAAGCACTCCAAATGGTGATTGTGATGTGAGTGTCGTAGAAAGTGTTGTTAGGGATTTATCAGATTTGAAATACAAAGGGGTAGTCTGTATTAAAAGCACTGTTAAACCAGGCACTACTAAAAAACTAAGTGAAGATTTTTCAATGTTGAATATTAGTTTTGTTCCTGAGTTTTTAAGAGAAAGATGTGCGATATCTGATTTTATTGAAAATCACGATTTATGTGTTATTGGAACTGATAACAAAAAGACTTTTGATTTGATTAGAAAAGTTCACGGTAAGTATCCAAAGAACACAATCCATTTATCAGTAACGGAGTCAGAATTTGTAAAATATTTTAGTAATACTTACAACGCTACATTGATAACATTCGCGAATAATTTTTATGAAATTTGTAAAAAGATGGGTGTTGATTATACAAATGTCAAAGACGCTGTTGTGTTGAGAAGTCATATTAATGACCAATATTTAGATTGTAATGATAATTTTAGAGGGTTTGGTGGAGTTTGTTTACCAAAAGATATAAAAGCAATATCCAACTTAGCTGAAGAGTTAGGCTTGAAAGGAAAAATATTCAAAACTATTATAGAGGATAATGGAAAATATAAAACAACTGTTTTTAACGGAATGAGAGAGGAGTAATATGAAAAAAGTTTTAGTTACAGGAGGTGCTGGGTTCGTTGGGTTTAATCTGTGTAAACAATTAATAAAAAAAGATTATGAGATTACAGTTATAGATAACTTTTCAAGACCTAACGATGATGAAGATTTTAAGTATGTAAAAAATCATAAGAATACAAAATTTATAAAAGGTGATTTGACTAATGAAGACTTTTACGACACACTACCAAAAAATCATTTTGACCAGATATATCATTTAGCAGCGGTAAATGGAACAGGAAATTTCTACAAATTTCCTGTTAAGGTTTTGAAGGTTGGGATTATTAGCATGATTAATTTACTAGATTGGTTGGTAAAACAGAATAAAGGTAAACTTCTATTCACAAGTAGTTCAGAAACATACTCTGGTACTTTAAGTGTATTGGGAGAAGAAAACTTTCCCATACCAACTCCAGAAACAGTTCCTCTCACTATCGATGATGTATCTAATGTCAGATGGAGTTATGGTGGTGGAAAACTTTTAAGTGAGATAGCTCTTTACTCTTATCGTAAAATGTATGAGTTAGATAGATTCTCTATAGTCAGACTTCATAATATATATGGGCCTAGAATGGGATTTGAACATGTAATACCACAATTTATAGAAAGAATACTAGAAAAAGAATTTCCATTCAAAATATTTGGTGGTGAAGAAACAAGATCGTTTTGCTATATTGACGATGTTTTAGAATCATTAACATACATAATGGATAGTGATGAAACTAATGGTGAAATATACAATGTAGGTAATGATGATGAGGAAATAAGAATTATAGATTTAGCTAAAAAATTATTTGATATAGCTAATGTAAATACTGATATCAAAGTGTTACCTGCGCCTGAGGGTTCAGTATCAAGAAGATGTCCTGATATAACAAAACTAAAATCTATTGGTTACAAAAAACAAACCAGTTTAGAAGAAGGATTAAAAAATACATTTGAGTGGTACAAAAATCACTACGAATGGTATTCAAAAAAATACACTAAAGGAGTATATGATAATGAAACTAAGTAGTTTAAAACAAAATGTGATAGATTCGGTTGTAGAATATAGCAACGAATATTTTAAAAAACCATCATTTAATCCTAAAACTGATAGGGTTACTGTGGGATATCCTTGTTATTCAGATGATGAATTGACGAGTGTTATCGATACTTTATTAGATTTGAGGTTATCACAAGGGCCTAAAGTTAGAGAGTTTGAAAAGTTATACTCGGAGTATATTGGGACTAAATATGGTGTAGCGGTTAATTCAGGTTCATCTGCAAATTTACTTGCGCTATCTGTGCTAATAAAGTCTGGTAGAGTCAAAAAGGGTTCTGAAGTTATTATTCCCGCGACTACATTTGCTACAGTTGTGATGCCAATATTGCAACTTGGATTAGTTCCAAGATTTGTTGATGTAGATATGGACACTTATAATATTAGTATTAAGGAAATAGAGAACGCTATAAATGATAACACAGGACTTATAATGCCAGTTCCAACTTTAGCTTGTCCTATTGATATGAGAAGTGTTATGGATTTGGCTAATTATCATAATTTACCTGTATTAGAAGATTGTTGTGAGGCTCACGGTGCGTCTTGGGATGGTAAAAAAATGGGTTCTTATGGGACACTATCTTGTTTCAGTTTCTTTGTAGCTCATAATATTACTACTGGTGAGGGTGGAATGGTTATGACAAATGACGATGAGTTATATAGTCTATTACAATCAATGAGAGAATTTGGTAGACTAAAAGAATACGATACAAGTAAAGAAAGATTTTACTATTCAAATGGTGATTTAAAAGATTTCGATGAAAGATATGCATTTGAGCTTGTTGGGTATAATCTCAGAATGACTGATGTATATGCATCGTTAGGTATACCACAAGTGGGTAAGTTAGATGAATTAAATAGACAAAGGAATGAGATTGCAAACTTTTATACTGAGAATCTAAAGTCTTATGATTATTATTTACAACCACCTATTATTCCTGAAAAAGGAAAACATGCTTTCTATGGATATCCTATAACTATTAAAGAGGGTTGTGGACTTGATAGAAAAGTATTGGTAAATTATTTAGAGGACAACGGAATAGATACTAGAGCAATTATGGGTGGTAATTTATCAAGACAAAGTTGTATGATAGGAGAAAAGTTTGAAGTTGAGGGTGATTTGAAGAATGCTAATTATATTACTGATAATAGCTTTTTCATAGGAGTACATCCACATATTAATCAAGAAGCAAGACAACATGTCGTAGATGTGTTTGATGATTTTTTTACAAAATGGGAACAATCTTTACTATAAGGAGAAAATTTATGAGTAATTTAGGAATACTATTTACATCAAGAAACAATTATCGATTGTTGGAAAGTTGGATGAGCAAAGTTGATACTGAGGGTTGTAAAATTTTGAATATTGATGAGGACTCTACCGGTGAAAATAAAAGAATGGGTAAAGAGATTTGTTCAAAAAATGATATAGTTTATTTAGACAGAGAAGAAAGAGGTTTACAAAACAATATTACTACTGCTCGTAATCATTTCAAACCTATGGGAATAGATTGGATAATTTGGTTTCAACATGATTGTTTTCCACTTACCCAAAACTTCTTTACTAAACTAAATAATTTAACCTCAGGCGATAAGTTAAATGATTTTGGAGTCATAGGATTTAATTCTCACCATAAACAGATTGCACATCAAAGATACGATTCTGGTATTAGAGAACTAAATGATACCGCTAGAACTCCTTTAGAGATTGGCGACTTTTGGTATAGGAGAAAAGAATATTGGCCAAACTCCAGAGTTGATTATGATAAAGGGTTTGATAAGCCTTTTGCTGTAGAGTCAGTAGCTTGGTACACAGCGGTGGTTAATTTGGATATGTATATGGAACATATAATACCAACAGATGATTATCACTTTTTTCACGCGTGGGATGATATAGCATTTCAATTCTTATATAAAAACATTTACAATATTTGTTTACCAAACTTTGATGTAAAACATCACCAATCGTCTAAAAAAGAGTTTAATATACCAACTAACTCTCCAAGAGCTGGTGCTGACAGAGAACACTTTTATGGTAAGTGGGGCCATCACGATGTGTGGAAAGAAAGGTGGGGATTTGACTATGGAGATAGAGACACTTTTGAGCCAGTTAAAGAACAATATGAAGGAACTTTACTTTGGGATTTTTATCATCACGATCCTATAAACGGGCCGTTAAAAAGTTTTGATATATGAACAAAAAAACACTATTTATAGTATCAGTCTACAGAGTTGGGGAGAGAATATATCCGATAATACCTAAGTTAAAAGAAAAGCTATTTGATATAGATTTACTAAGAATCAATGAAATGAGTTCTGAAATGTCTTGGTATGGTACGATAGACCCTAGAACATCTTTTAATAATATGTATGGTGAACATATAGATAATATATTCGATGTTGGATTTAATGGATTTAAAGATAAAAATGTAGATATAGACTTATCTGAATATGATATTATTATTTACGATGATTCTAGAGGTAGATATGGACTAAAAAAACTATATGATATGGCTTCTAAATTAGGCATTCCGATGATAGGTAGTATTCACGGTGGTGGTAGAGGGTATGGTTCGAATGACTACAACAATGGTTATAAAAAAGTATTTGACTATCTGATGGTTTTTGGTAATACGGATATAGAAGCTCATAAAGATGATGACAGATTGATAAAAATGGGCATACCATCAAATGATATTTTGAAAAGTTATGAAAACAGAGATGAACATATATTATGCATTACAAACTTTTTAGCTAATCATTGGGTAAAATTAGACAGCTGTCCATTAAGAGTAGACAAAAATTACTTAGAAAAGTTAGGACTATACGAGCTACAAAAAGAGTTTAGTAAGAAAGTTATTTTCAAAATAAAAACCAGAAAAGACAATCCTAATGTAAAAGAGGATATAGATTATATGAGAAGCATAATAAATCCAAACTTAGATTATGAAATACTGATGGATGTTGAAGATGATAATATGTTGATGTCGGACTCTTTCATAGTTTTATCACCACCATCTACCTTAGCTTTCAAATCAATACAAAAAGGTATACCTACAGTTTTGATTAATAAAGCTGGTATCTTAGGTCATTTCTTTGATTACGAAGGGTTAGTTGATTTAGATACTCAAAAGATATTTGATGAAATAGAAAGACAATATCAATCCGAAAAAGAATGTCAATTTATAGAGGATACAATCGAAGGTGGTTTAGATTTTACTTCTACTGATAAATGTGTTAGTTCAATAATGAGTATTTTACAATGAAGATAGAAAAAGTTAATGGTTACTGTTTATCTTCACATTATGGTGATGGTAAGGTTTTTGGTCAGCCTCTTGGAGTTAAGAGTATTGGTGTCATAGAGGTTGTAACTGATAATGGTTTTGTGGGTATCGGAGAAACTTATTCAGCTGTTTATGTACCTGAACTGATAGAACCAACTGTAAATTTTATAGAGTCTCTGATAGTTGGTATGAATCCAATAGAAATTGAAAAGGTTTACGATTCAATGGACATACCTTTTGTTGGTATGAACGGATTCATCAGAACTGTTATAGGTGCGATTGAAATGGCTTTGTGGGATATAAAAGGTCAGATAGAACAAAAGCCATTGTACAGATTATTGAGTGAAACAAATGTAAATAATTTTGATGTTTATAGCAGTGGTGGTTCTGTAACATATACTCCTGATGAGATTAAAAAAGATATAGAGAAGATACCATTTGACTCTTATAAAATGAGAGTAGGTGTTCAGAGTTGGGAAGACGATAAAAAGAGAGTAAGAACTGCAAGAGAAGAGCTAGGTTCTAAAGATTTAATGGTTGATGCTATAATGGGTACTTTGAATACTTGGAACAGAGAAACTGCTGTGGATAATGTAAATTCGTTGTCAAATCAAAATCTGACTTGGTTTGAAGAACCACTACACCCGGCAAATTTAAAAGATATGAAATGGTTAAAGATAGAAACTAATGTTCCTATTGCTGGTGGTGAGGGGCTGAGTGGTAAGTTAGATTTTGAATCATATTTAGAGATTGATTGTTTAGATATTGTTCAACCTGATATAACATATTGTGGTGGTTTTACTAGAGCTAAAAAGATAATAGAAATGGCTAAAGAAAAGAATAAAAAAGTCGCTTTACATGTTTGGGGTAGTAGCATATCTTTAATGTCAGCGTTACATTTATCTATAGCTACCGATGTAGATTGGTTAGAAGTTCCCACTGTAAAATTAGATATACTATCTAAAGAATTTGAGATGATTAAACAAATAATAAAAAACAAAGACTATTCATTACAAAATGGGCTAGGGATAAAGGTTACAAATGACACCAAAAATAAGTTTCCTTTTGTTAGAAATAGTGGATATAAAATACAAAAATGATAGGTTGTGATTTAGTAAGAGATTTAGAAATGTATAAGATTCCAGAGGATTACTTTTCTGAGTTGGATAAAAAGTATGGTATCATTAAGGTTAATCCTGAAGACTTAGATAATGAAAAACTAAAGGATATTGAAATCTACTTTGGTGACAGAATAAGTTTACCTTTGATTAAAAAAATGCCAAATTTAAAATGGGTTCATTTTTCTAGCGTAGGATATGATAGAATAATTGGAACAGATAGAAATGATTTGATAGTGACTAATAGTAAAGGAACTGTAGATGATGGAGTTGTATCTACTACTTTAGGCTTTATGTTTTCATTATCAAGAGGTTTCAGTTACTGTTTGAAATCTAATGGTATTGATAGATATGAGTTTGATAAACACTTCAACACAATTCAAGATGTTATGGGACAGAGTTGTCTAATAGTTGGAGCAGGTAATATAGGTGGTAAATTAGCTAAAATATGTAAATCTTTAGATATGAGAGTGAAAGGAATTAGAACCACATCAGATGATAACAACTTTACATTAGAGCAAATGCCACAGATAATTTCAGACTTTGATTTTGTAATTAATATACTACCACATTCGAAAGAAACTGATAAAATTTTTGATAAGTTTATATTTAGTAAAATGAAAAAATCCTCTTTCTTTATAAATGTTGGTAGAGGTAAAACAGTTGTTGAAAAAGACTTAATACAAGCATTGAAACATAAGACAATAGCTGGTGCAGGGCTTGATGTATTTGAAAATGAACCATTAAGTAAAAACTCTGAACTTAGAAGACTACAAAATGTAATCGTAACTCCACATATTGCTGGATATACAAAAAAGTATTGGAAATTACAAAAAAAATTATTTTCTGAGAATTTAGATAGATACTTATCTATACAACCATTATTAAATAAGGTAGGTTATGATAAAAAGTAAATCAATAGTTATAATCCCATGTAAAATGGATTCAGAAAGACTAAAGGGTAAAAACTTATCCATAATAGGAGACAAAACTTTATTAGAATACTCTATACTTTACGCAAAAGAATCTAAGTATGTAGAATATATAATAGTATCTACTGAATCAGATGAAGTCAGAGATATTTGTAAAAAGTATGAAGGCGTTTTAGTTCACGATAGACCTAAACATTTGTTGAAGGATGCAGACACTGTAGATGTATATGTTGATGTTGTGAGGTTATTTGATACTAAAGATATAACTCATATAGTTGGTTTACAACCAGATAATCCAGACAGACAAAAATCTTTAGATGAAGTATTAGAATATTTTGTAATTAAAAAATATGACGATTTGGTTACAGTGGGTGTTGATGGGACTAGAAATGGCTCTGTCAGAGTAATAAAATCTGAGTTCGTTAGAATGAATAATGTTAGTAGAAGAGTTGGTTCTTTACAAGATGATTGTACCAATATACATAATAAAGAGGATTTAAAAATAGCAACAGAAAGGTTACTACATAAAAATGCGTAAAACAAAAATAATAGCAGAAATAGGTTGGAATCATATGGGCGATTTAGCTTTAGCTAAACAGATGATACAAAAAGCTAAGGATAATGGTGCTGACTATGTTAAGTTTCAGACTTGGTCTGTAGACAGATTGAAACCAGGTCCATGGGACAAAGATGGAAGAACAGAAATATATAAAAAGGCTGAACTATCTAAAGATGACCATATATCACTAAAAAACTTTAGTGAATCGTATGGTATACCATTTTTTTCCTCTGTGTTTAGTATTGAAGATGCAAAGTTACTATCAGATATAGGTGTAGATACAGTTAAGATTGCTAGTTTTGAGTCTCGTAATATAGAACTAATAGCATTTTGTTATTATCACTTTGATAAGATATACCTTTCTACAGGCACATCCTCTATAGATGAAATAAGAAACACATTAAGAACATTAGATAAATGGAAGTTTGTAATACTGCATTGTGTTTCCTCATATCCACTTGACTATAATAATTGTAATCTACCAAGAATTAAAACATTGAGAGAGTTTTTTCCAAACGTAGGATATAGTGACCATACTGCTGGTATTGAAGGAACTAAAGTTTCATTAGAATATAATCCTTGTGTAATAGAAAAACATTTTACCATAGATAATAATCTGCCTGGTCGTGATAATAAATTTAGTATATTACCTGAACAACTAAAAGAGTTAAGCGAATATATGGAAATTAAAAAACAGATGAATACTGATTGTGGTGATGGTTACCTAAAGTGTGAACAAGAGGCAAGAGACATAATGACAGGAAGATTTAATGGATAATATCTCAGTAGTAGTTAGGTCTCGTAATGAAGAACAACACATAGGTTACTGTTTACAATCTATAACAGACTTCATAGGTAAACCTGAAATAATATTAGTTGATAACCAATCAACAGATAACACAATAAGAATTGTTAATAGTTTTGAATATCACAATATTAAAAAGATGAGTATAAGTAACAATGATTATACACCTGGTAGAGCATTGAATATAGGTATATCAGAAGCTACAGGTGATTATATAATTATCTTATCAGCTCATTGTCAGATAACTTCTTTGGATTTAAAAAATGTAATAACCAAACTAAATGTTGAGTCAACAGCTGCTGTTTGGGGTAAACAGATACCAATTATGTATGGTAAAAAAATCGGTAGAAGATATATGTGGTCTAATTTCAAAGATGAAAATCAAACCAACTATTTTTCTGAACCCGAAGACAGATATTTTTTTCATAATGCTTTTTCTTTTTTTAAAGGAGATTTTATCAAAGAAAATCTATTTGATGAGAGATATGCTGGAAAAGAAGACAGGTATTGGGCTATAGATATGATTAATGATGGTAACAATATATTATATGATTCGGATAGTGTTGTTAATCATTTTTACACAAAGAATGGTGCTACTTGGAAAGGTATAGGATAATGGCTATTAAAAGAAAATCTTTAGAATTTATTCATAGTGTGTTGGATACACAAAGCGAATCTAAATCTGAACTTTTAGATTTGGGTAACTCTTACATAAGAGGTGATGGTATAGACTATATAAAAGACAATTTTGAAATGTCTGGATTTACTTATACAGATAATGGATATGGGTCTGGAAAAGTTAATATAATTTCTAAACAATATTTCACAGCTTTAGGATATACTCATACATCCATAGATTTAAATGGTAGAGAGGATTCTTTAGTGATAGATTTAAGATATCCTATTGCTGATTCAGAATACGATCTATTAAATAAGTTTGATTTTACATTGGACATTGGGACTGTTGAACACATAGATAATCAGTATATGGCTTTCAAAAATATTCATGATATGTGTAAGGTTGATGGTATTTTTATTCATGTTTTACCAAGGGAGAACTATTGGATGGGACATTGTAGATACAAATACAATATAGAGTTCTTTGAAAAGTTGGCTTCTCATAACAACTATGAAATAATGACTTTGAAAATAGAAGACGATAAAGATATCTTTTGTTCTATTAGAAAAACTAAAAGTGATGATTTCATGTCTGATTCTGATTTTGAAAAGTTACCTTTGATTGTAGAAGATGGTAAATTTAACGATAGGGATTTGTATCCATATGCATACAAATAAAATAAATCTAAAAGATATTGACTTAGGTTCACTTAGTGTAATACTCAACAAAGCTGGTAGGGTGGTTGATGGTGTAAACCACGGTAGAATGGTTCTAAAAGGAGATGGAGTTTACTATAAGATATTTGATAAAGAGTATTGTCGTAGAGAAAACTTTATTAAAGCTTTAGAAGCTGGTTTCTTTGATGAGGTAGCACCAGCACTACAATCACTAATAGAAGACGATGGT
>MDTA01218726.1_pt1 | contig 10468 bp, 9 predicted proteins | sample 811151 | NCBI WGS metagenome assembly MDTA01 (sample SAMN05326648, study PRJNA326480) | marine metagenome | isolation source: seawater | place: Indian Ocean: South | collected 2010 | reverse complement strand
AGAAAAATTTTAGATGGCTTTGATCCAGTGGTCCCTGACGATTGTAAGACTCTAACAATTTTATTATTATCAACACTCATCAGTTCCTTTTTCTTAAAAATTCTTACAGGTAAAAAAGGGAATAGTTCAAGTTTTTTATTTCTAAGGTCATATTTAATTTTTTTTAGAAAATTTCCATAGTCAATGGAATTTTTTGAGTGATATTTAATAAGTGAATACATTTTATTTTGGAAAATATATTTTTTTTTTAAAGAGTCAGAAGATTGATTGTTATTTTTAAATTTACTCATCTATTTTAGCTGAAAAAATAAAGTCCCCATTATTTGCAAGATCTTTTTTTAAAAGATCATAGGCAGCTTTTATATTTATGATTTGTGCTTCTGAGGAATTATTAAGTATTTTCAATTTTTGAAATGCATTATTTTTTAATAAAATTTCATCAAACTTTTCGCTAATAAGAGTTGCACCAATATTTTTTTTTAGATCCCTTACATACATTGAATAAGTTTTTTTTGTTTTTTTTTTATCTTTATCAGTACAAAAACCTGTAAAGTTTTTCTTATATCTATAGCTTACCCCAACTTCTTGTTCTACCACATGTACAAAAGGGAAACCTCTAGATCTATAATGTAAATCTATAAACAAATTTTTTGCCTTTTTACTAATCAAATAACCAAAAGGTGAATTTAGGCTAAAACAATCTTCATGTTCTAAATTAGATATAAATTGCATATCTTTGCCTGTAACCACAAATGAATAAATCGGATTTTTTGTCCTCAGAAAATCATTCCTTTTTAAAGCAATGTTTGAAAGAGTACCACAAAACGATTCTGTCGTTTTGTAATGATAATCGTTTCCCTTACAAAAATCCCAATTAAATGTTGGGAATAATAAATTTCCATTTTTTCCAATTTTATCTTTAAGCATGTCTATTATTTTATCTGGTGATATTTCATTTTTGAAATTTCTATTATTTATTAATATTCTTAGGATATCTGATGATACAAGAACTGTATCTCCATCATTAATATCAATTTGAGAAAATATATTATCCATTAATTAATTACACCAGACTTTTTTAATATTATATATTGCTCTAAAAGATTACTAAGAGATACATTGAGAATATTTGAAATTTCAAAGATACTTCTTTTACCATTTGAATAGGCAAGAAGATTTTTTCTAATGTACAATTCTTTTTTATAAGTATTTTTCTTAGAAAATTTTACAGTATAAAGATTTCTTCGACCTAATTGTGGCTCACAAAGATATTTAAACTTAGGGTATAAACCAATTTCAAAGGCATCTATAATACTTTTCATTATTTTAAATGATTGAGCCAACCCTTTCTCCGTAACTAAATTAAAATCATCCTTACTGGTGTGGTATTCTGGGTAAGTTTTAGATTTAGAAAAGGAACAAACTGGTAAATCTACTCCTGGAGAACAATATTGTCTCTCATCACTTCCTCTATCGAGAAAAGAATACTTATGTACATTTTTAAAACCATTCAGTGCTGCTGTTAAAGAAGAATCTGCGATAGTATTCTCATCGGGAGTGTGAACTATGCTATATGACCTTTCATCTCCAACACAAGTTAATACATAGCCACTCATGATTCTTTTTTTTAGTAATTTTATTTTTTTAGAAATATAAGCAATAGATCCAATTGTTTCTGGAAGTAAAACAAATCTATAAGTATAATTACTTCTTTTATAATTCTTTTTTATATATAAAAGTAATGCATTTAATAATACAGGTCCAGATAACTCATTATTCGCCATTGAAGGATGGCAGATATAGCTGCTAAAAAAAATTTCTTTTTTTGATTTTCCTGGTAAAACTGCTTCAGCTACTTCTAAATGACCCTTTTTAAATTTCGAATCTATGAAAGCTCGATATTTTCCATCTGGAAGATCTTCTTTTTCGTTTTCAGATAAACAAAATCCCCAATCTTTATTATAATATGATGTTACGTAAGGAATTGCGTTAGGCATAGATTTTTCAGTAAAAATTTTTTTAAGAATATCTTTTTTATTGAAAAATTTGTCAATTGGTTGAGAGTAGCTAACAATATGTAGGTTAGATTTTTTAAACTCAGCAAATTTTTTACCATTCTCATGTTGTAAATACGCTTCATTAATTATCCACTCATCAGGGATTATCCAGTCAAAAACTTTTGTTCTAGATTTAAACTTTATAATTTTAAATTCAGGATTTATTTTTTTAAAATATTTTATTGTTTCTCTATTTCCCTTTCCAATTAATGATCTACACAAAGGATATAAATCTTTAGCCCATTTAATCATATTATTTTTCATTTATTTAATCTTTTCCAAATAAACATCTGGTTGATAGTCTTTTTTTAAATATTTTTTTTTAAAATTTTTTCTATTATCTAATAAAAACTCTTTTAATGCTTTGGTTTCTCCAGATTTTTTAAGATCTAAATTTCCTTCATCAAAAACTATTAATCCACCTTTAGACATTCTTGCGCTTAATAATTTTAAAATTTTTTCAGTAGTAGAGTACAAATCACAATCGATATAAATAAAACTTAATTTTTTAAATTTTTTAAGATGAATATCTAGATTCAAAATATCATCATTTATTAATTTAATATTTTTGAAATTGTAAAACTTAATAATTTTTTTTAAAAAATTTAAATCACCCGTAAACGAATTTCTTTTAAAATCTCTTGAATTTATCGGCATTCCTTTAAAATGATCATATCCTATGATCTTTTTATTTAATTTTAAAAAATCGTGAATTTTTTTTATACCTATAAGATTATTTCCATTCCAAACTCCGAATTCAATTATGTCACCTTTTACATGCTTAACTTTTTTTAATAACTCGTAACAAGTTAAAAATTTAAATAAAGATTTGTCTCCAACAAAAGATCCAAAATTTTTAAGTATAAACTCATTTTTTAAATTTTTTTTTAAATTTAAAACATTAAGATATTTTCCTGAAGATAGTTTATTACTATAGAAGTTCATTTGGACTATTTGATAGCACCTCTATCTTTGCCAAATTGGTCTCTGTATATTTGACCAACACTAATACTATCTTCTTGTTGAGTTGGATCAATATCTCTTATTGCGAGTAAGTATTTTTGAACATCATTTAGTCTATTTTTAGTTGGGATACTTAAAAATTTTTTGTAATTTAAAAGTTGACCTTCATTTCTATTTTTAATTTGTATAAAAATAGTTTTTCTTGGTTTTCCATTTTCATTTTTTGCTCCAGCGTGCCAAGTGTTTAAATTTAAAATCACAATACTTCCTGCCTCAGTTTCAGCTCTAATCTCATTTTTTTGTTGCTTATTGGTGTTAATATAATTATCAGGCCATCCAATTTTTTTATGAGAGCCAGGAATAATTCTGGTAGCACCATTTTCTTTTCTAGACTCGTCTAAATAAATATAACAGACAACACCGTGAAATTTTTCTTTTTCGTATTGCCTGGGTATACAATCAATATGAATTGCTTGTTCACCGTAGCCTTTATGTGGATTTCTAAAATTTAAACCTCCAACTTTAATATCGTCTTGAATAACCTCATGTGCAGCACTCAAAATTTCGGGTATTAATATAAGTTCACCAAAAAGAGGGTCTTTGTCTATTAAATTGCCAAGTCTATCACAATTATTTTCAAATAATTTTCCTTTTTTATAATTTTTTTCTTTTCCTTCCCATCCTCCTTTTTCTCCCTCAGATTTAATTAAATCACTTGTAATTTTATTCAGCTGTTTTAAATTTTCACGAATAAATTTAGTTGGTGGTAAGATTAAATAACCTTTCTCGTTTAAAAATAGTTTTTGAGTACTAGTTAAAGTAGTGTTATTAATTCCTAATTTTTTAAAAACATCTTTTGTATCTGTTATTTGATTAGTAAATTTGACCATAATTTAGGAATTTATATCGTTCATTTATTGAACAGTAAAGTAAAAAAAACTATAATATTATTTAAAGATGAATTTTTGCGAATATCTTTTAAAAGATAAAAAAGGATTAAAAAAAAGAATTTTTGTTAATAAAGATTACACTTATTTGCAACTTTTGAAGGATGTAAATTTAATTTCAAAAAGCCTTAAGAAATTTAAAAGACAATTGATAAGTATAAGTTTTGATAATTCTTACGAGTTCATTGTTTATTATCTCGCAATTATAAAAAGTAATAATATAGCTTTAATTTTAGAAAAAGGTTTACCACTTAATAGACATTTAGAGATAATTGAAAAGTATAAAGTAAATATCTTTTTTACAGACTTTTTTATTGATAAAGACAATTTTAATAAAAATTATGAAATTGTTCCAGAAATATTTAATTTGGATGGAAAAAAACTTTATAAAATTTCAAGAAAAAATAAATTTGAAAAAAAAATAAATAAGAAATATTTTTATGATGTTTGTTTAATCTTATTTACCTCAGGATCATCGGGTAAAAAGAAAGGTGTGATGCTAACAAATAAAAATTTGATATCTAATACCAACTCAATTATTGATAGTTTACCAATTAAAAAAAAAGATGTGGTTAATTTAGTTTTGCCATTAAGTTACTCTTTTGGTTTATCTGTTTTGAATTCTCATTTAAAAATCGGTTCAAGTTTTTTTTTTCACAATTCACCTTTTGTTGGTTCTATAATTAATGAGATTAAAGAAAATAATTGTACATGTTTTTATGGTGTACCATCTACTTTTGAAATACTTTTAGATAAAACAAGCTTTATTAAAGAAAATTTCAAAAAAATAAATTTTTTAGCGCAAGCTGGTGGAAATTTGAATCTCTTTTACAAAAAACAGCTTGAGAAAAAGTTTAAAAACAAATTTTTTGTAATGTATGGTGCTACAGAAGCTTCACCAAGATTATCATGTCTGAGACCAAAATTCCTTTCTAAAAAAATCGAAAGTATTGGGAAACCAATTAAGGGTGTAAAATTTAAACTATTTAAAAATACAAAAGATAATTTTAGTGAATTAGGTGTTAGTGGAAAAAACATAATGAAAGGATATTTATTTGATAAGAAACTTACAACAAGATCATTCAAAAAAGATTTTTACCTAACAGGAGATTTGGCTTACGTAGATAAAGATGGATTCTATTATATTATCAAAAGGAAAGATAAAATTATAAAAAGATTTGGCTTTAAAATTCAACCCTCAACAATTGAAAATAAAATCAATACTTTAAATTATGTCAGAAAAAGTAAGATTCAATTTTTCGAAAAAAATAAAATGATTTTAAAAGTATTTGTTAATAAAAAAGATAAAAAGACTCAAATCCGAATAAGGGCAATTTTAAGAGAAAATTTTGCTAATTATGAATTACCAGATGAAATTATTATTATTGAGCCAAAAGACCAAAAATATAATATAAAAGATTAATCTGTTCAGATATTTATAAAAAATAAATTTTTTTTATTCATTTCAAATTTATTGTTATAAGACATAAAAACTTTTTTTTTTTTGTTATTATTTATGATTTTATAATTTTGTGATTGCTCACTTTTCCATTTAAATAATTGAAAAAATTTTTCATTTCTATGATTACAAAATAAAAATGATGGTAACTTTTGTTTTTTTATTAATTTGTTGTTAAACTTCATTAATTCTCTTCCATACTTTTTTTTTTTAAATTTTTTTTTAATTATTATTGCATCAAGCAACATATAATTAATTTTCTTTTTTAAGAGAAAAAATTCTCTCAATCTAAAGCAAGTATATCCAACTAATTCTTTTTTTTGACGGGATTTATATAATAAAATATGAATATCGGTCTTTTTAATGTTCTTTTTAAAAAATTTTTTTTGAGAAAAAATTCCAAATTTCCACTCTTCATCTTTTATTTTTAGGATACTTAAAAGATCTTTTTGATTAAGATGTTTAGTTTGCTTTAAATCAAAAATCACTTATTTATTTTTAAAATTTTTTTTGCAATATTTGATATTTTTTTATCATCTTTATAGATTTTTGAGAGAATTTTTGAAGTATTCTTGGGATCTTTTTTTAATGCTAATTTTAAGATTGCCATCCAACTTTCATTATTATTTGATCTGATTTTTTGTATTTGATCTACTAATTTTAATGTTTTTTTATAATTAACCATAATAAGTTTTTGTTCAAATATTGAACATAAAATAAATTTCAAATATATTTATTTTATATAATGGTTCTTAACAAAATAGTAAAAAAATTTATATTAGGTTCGGCTCAATTCGGTGACAAATATGGCATTGTTAATCCTAACGCCTCTAAATCAAAAAAAAAATCTCTGAATATCATTAAGCACGCAAGGTTTTCTGGAATAAATACAATTGATTTAGGGGACAAGTATAAAAGTTATAAAAATATCTTTACTAATTTTAAGTTACAAGATTGGAAAATTTCGATGAAGATATCTAACAACGTAATAAAAAAATATTCTTCTAAAAATAAATTTCAAGAATTTTTTTTTAATATGTTAAATCATCTAAATAAAAATAAAATAGAATATTTTTTATTTCATAATTCAAGCGATTTACAAAAAAAAAATGGAAAAAAAATATTTAATCAACTTTTAATTCTTAAAAGAAAAGGTTTGATTAAAAAAATAGGTGTTTCAGTTTATTCACCTAAGGAACTTAATAAAATCTTAAAAAGTTTTGAAATTGATGTGGTTCAATTGCCACTTAATGTTTTAGATCAAAGATTCAACCAAGCTAAGATTATAAAAAAATTAAAAAAAAGAAAAATTGAGGTACATGCTAGATCGGTTTTTTTACAGGGATTACTATTATCAAATAAAAAAAGATTAAAAAAAAAATATTTTAAAGATCATAAATTACTAAATAGTTGGTTTAACTATGTAAAAAAAAATAATATAAATGCTGTCAATGAATGTTTAAATTTTGTTGTAAAAAAAAAATTTGTAAGCAAAGTAGTTATTGGTATAAATAAATTAGAACAAATAAAATTGATTCTAAAAAAAAATAATTCAAAATTGAATTCAGAAGATCTTGATAAGTTTCATAACCATGATATTAAATTGATCGATCCAAGAAAATGGAAAAAAGTAAAATAATTTGTATTGTACAAGCCAGATATTCTTCCACAAGATTTCCTGGAAAAATTTTAAAAAAAATAAATAGCAAACTTACTGTTTTGGAATTTTTAATTGAAAGATTAAAGAAAAGTGAATTAATATCAAAAATAGTAATTGCGTGCACAGATAATAAAAAAGACCAAAAAATAATTAAATTATGTCAAAAAAAAAAGATTTCTTGTTTTATTGGATCAGAAACAAATGTACTAGATAGATATTATAAAGCTAATCAACATTTTAATGGTGATATCATTATTAGAATTACTTCTGATTGCCCATTAATGGATCCGAAACTAATTGATAAATTCATTAATCTTTTCTTTAAGAAAAAAGTTGATTATTTGACTAACATTATTTCAAGAACATATCCTGATGGTTTAGATATAGAAGTTTTCAACAAAAATGCACTACATATTGCTTGGAAAAATTCTAAACATACTTATGATAGAGAGCATGTTACGCCTTATTTAATAAGGAGTAATAAAATTAAAAAGTTTAATGTTTCTTTAGACAAAGATTTTTCGGATAACATATGGACATTGGATTTTAAAAAAGATTTATTACTAATTAAAAAAATTATAAATTATTTTCATCCTCACATTAATTTTACATGGGAAGAAATTATCTTTTTGATAAAAAAGAGGCCCAAATTATTTAAAGTAAACAATGATTTTAAAAGAAGTATAGATATTCAGAATAATCCAGGGCAAATGCTTTGGTATGAGGCTAAGAATTATATTCCAGGTGGAAATAATTTTTTATCTAAAAGACCTGAAATGTTTCTACCTTCAAAATGGCCTACATATTTTAAAAGTTCTAAAGGTTGTACTGTAACTGATCTACAAAATAAGAAATATTTTGATTTTAATATGGGAGTAGGTACAAACTTTTTAGGTTACTCAAATAAAAAAGTTGACCTGGCAGTTAAGAAAGCAATTGATGCAGGGAATATGACATCTCTAAATTGTACGGAGGAAGTAACTTTAGCAAAAAAGCTCGTTGAACTACATAAATGGTCAGGAGGTGTAAAGTTCGCGAAAACTGGTGCAGAAGCAAATGCAATCGCTCTTAGAATAGCAAGATGTTATAATAAAAAATTTAAGATTGCATTTTGTGGTTATCATGGATGGCAAGATTGGTATTTATCATCTAACTTAAACAATAAAAACAATTTGGATGAACATTTACTTAAAGACTTAAAAACTAATGGTGTACCTGAAAATTTGAAAAATACAGTTTTTCCATTTAAATATAAAAATTTTGATGCATTAAGAAAAATTGTAAAAAACCATAAAATTGGGGTAATAGTTATGGAATTTTCAAGAAATCAAAAACCAGATATAAATTTTCTCAAAAAAATAAGAAAATTAGCTACTGAAAAAAAAATTGTATTAATATTTGATGAATGTACTTCTGGATTTAGGCATTGTTTGGGAGGATTTCATAAGATTTTTAATATAAATCCAGACATCGCCACATTTGGAAAATGTTTAGGAAATGGTTATTCAATCACAGCTATTTTAGGTAGAAAAGCAATTATGAATTCTGCTCAAGATAGTTTCATTAGTAGCACTTTTTTTAGTGAACGAATAGGTTTTGTAGCAGCACTTAAAACAATAAGCATTCTGGAAAAAGATAAACCATGGACCAAAATTAATTTAATTGCCAAATATTACAAAAAAAAATTAATCAAAATTGCAAAAAAACAAAAAATAAAAATTAAAATTTCTGGTTTGCCTGCAATCATAAATTTTTCCGTGGAGAATGACACCGATAATGTTATTAAAACCTACATCACCCAAGAAATGCTTAAAAAAGGCTTTATTTTTAACGGCGCAATATATTTATGCATAGATCATAACAAAAAAATATTGAACAAATTTTTTTATCATTTAAATACCATTTTTCACTCAATAAATATCAATAAAAATACCAACAATTTAAAAAAATTATTAGATGGGCCGGTTAGCCACAATACATTTAAAAGATTAAATTAATTTTTTAAAAATCTCTTTACAGTTGCTGGATTTATTTATAATGTTCAAAAATTGAACAATACACAATAATGAAAATTTTAGACTGCACACTTAGAGATGGTGGATATTACACTGGTTGGAATTTTTCAAAAAATCTCTTTGAAAATTATCTTAAAACAGTATCAAAACTAAATATATCAATTATTGAGCTAGGATATTTATCAGATGTAAAAGATGAGAATGGTCTTTTCTATCATCTAAATAAAGAAATATTAAAAAAAGCAAAATCAATAATTCGTAAAGATCAAAAAGTTTTTGCTATGGTTAATTTTAAAGAGATAAAGAGCTTTCAACAACTTGACAAACTTCTTTTTGATAAAAATAAAGTTTTAGATGGAATTAGATTTGCTGTTCCACTATCAAAAATAAAAGATTTAAATAAAATAATCAATAAAATCTCAAAAAAATATAAAGACCTAAGTATAAACGTAAACTTAATGTATCTAAGTAAGTGGATTCATAATGAAAAAATGATTGTAAAATTATTTAAAAATATTTCAAAAAATATTGATATCTTATCTTTTGTCGATAGTTATGGTGCTCTTAATCCTGCACAAATTGAAAAATTTTTACACCAAGTTCAAAATAAGAATTTATATAAAATTAAAATTGGAACTCATTTCCATAATAATTGTGGTTTAGCTTTAGCCAATTCTTTAGCAGCATATAAAGCTGGAAGTGATGTAACCGATACTACATTTACTGGTATGGGAAGAGGTGCTGGAAATGCTGAAACAGAATTACTTTTAGCAAATTTCTCGGATAAAAATAATAAAATCTCCGGTTTTGAATTAAGTAATTTATTGGAAATTTTTTATGAAATGAAAAAAAAAATGAATTGGGGGAGTTCTTTTGCATATGCTTTCGCCGCAATGAATGGTTTTTCACAAAGTCAAATGATGGAGCTTATACAAAATAGAAGATTAGACCCTGGAACAGCTGTTAAGGCCATATCAAATCAACCAAAAAAGGGAGATCAAATCAAATTAAGAAATATTAAAAACTTAGTGAAACTAAAAAATTTTAGGAAAAATTCTCCTATATTAATTGGAGGGGCACCAAGTCTTTTAGATTATGGTGATTATTTTTTTGATAAAATAGATAATTTAAGACCAGTTATTTTAAGTGGGAGCAATGCTCTTTTTAATTTTATAAAACTAAACAAAAAAATTAAGAATCCATTAATTTTAATTTTAAGTGGAAATGAAGTAAAAAAAATGAGTGTCTTCAAAATTAAAAATATATTAAACAAAATAAAACTTTATGGAATTATCGCTGAAAAAGAATTTCTTCCTAAAAATTTCAAGTTTTACAACAAAAAAAATCTGGCGACTTCGAGTAGTATT
>MDTA01201612.1_pt1 | contig 10468 bp, 6 predicted proteins | sample 811151 | NCBI WGS metagenome assembly MDTA01 (sample SAMN05326648, study PRJNA326480) | marine metagenome | isolation source: seawater | place: Indian Ocean: South | collected 2010 | reverse complement strand
TGCGTATGCAAAACAAATTTCAAAAAACCCTTAAAAAAAAAGTAAGTTTTGAAGGCATAGGTTTACACTCCGGTAAAATAGCTAAAGTTTCACTTAATCCAGCAACTGAAAATTCAGGTATAGTTTTTAAAAGAACCGATATTAAAAAAAACAACATTATTAAAGCAAATTATCAAAATATTTCTTCTACAAATTTGTGCACAGTTCTAAAAAATAAAAATAATTCAAGTATATCAACAGTAGAACATTTAGTTGCTGCATTTTACATAACAGGAATTGATAATGTTTTGATCGAAGTTGACAACACAGAGATACCGATCATGGACGGTTCATCTAAAGATTTTATAGAAATTATAAATAATGCAGGTGTTAAAGAGCAATCTAAAAAAAGAAAATATATAAAAGTTTTAAAAGAAGTTGAAGTTAATGAAGGAAATAAACATATAAATTTATCGCAAGAGACTGAAAGTCTAAAAGTTGATTATGAGTTAGATTATGAAAATAAATTAATTTCAAATCAAAGAAATACAATAAATTTTCTATCAGATGACCTTAAAGATGTTTATACATCTAGAACTTTTTGTCTTTTTAAAGATATTGAGAATATTAAAAAAGCTGGTTTAGCTAAAGGCGGATCCTTAAATAATGCAATTGTAGTTGATGAAGATAAAATAATAAATGAAAATGGATTAAGAAATGAAAAAGAATTCGTAAATCACAAAATCCTTGATCTTGCAGGAGATTTATTTTTAGCAGGACATAGAATTGTAGGTAATATTAAAACTAAACATGGTGGCCATGAACTTAATAAAAAATGTTTAGACTTACTATTCTCAGATAAGAACAATTATGAGATATCAGAAATAAATCAGCCAAAAATAAGAAAAGAAAGTTTTATTATTACATCGGAAAAAATCGCAGCTACTGCATAATAGTCATTTAAATTTACCTTATCTCCCATATTTGATATAGAAGAATCCATGACAAGATTTCTTTCAATATTTGTTTTTTCTTTTTTCATTATTATTTCTTGCACAAAAAAAGAGCCTCAAAAAGAAATTAAACTTGCACCTGACGAAATTGGTAAAAAATTTTACCAAGAGGGAATAATTGCTATGGAGGACGGAGATTTCTTTTATGCCTCAAAAATATTTTCTGACGCTGAAACGAATTTTTTAAATATTGAGATGGCAGCTAAATCTTCGATTTTATCTAGTTACTCCTTTTATAGAATAAATTTTTATAAAGAAAGTTCACAAAATTTAAAAAGATTTGTAAGAACTTATCCAGCAAGTAAATATATCCCATACGCATATTATCTATTAGCAATAATTTCATTTGAGCAAATATTAGACGAAAAAAGAGACTTAAAACCTACAAGAGAAAGTAAAAAATTAATACTCGAATATTTAGATAAATTTCCAGATACCGAGTATGCCCTAGATCTGAAATTTAAGTTAGATTTAGTTAACAATCAACTTGCAGCAAAAGAGATGTATGTTGCAAGATATTATATAAAAACTCAAAAATGGATACCTGCTATTAATCGTTTAAAAAAAATTGTCAATGAATATGAAGAAACTATTTTTATAGAGGAGGCTCTACACAGATTAGTTGAAGTTTACTTTAGGTTAGGTTTAGTAAAAGAGTCCGAAGAAGCTGCAAAATATTTAGGTTACAACTATAATTCTAGTGAGTGGTATAAAAAATCATATTCAATATTGAATAAAGACTATGATGCTAAAGAACAAATTAAGCTTGAAAATGAGAAGGACGATGGTCTCATCAAAACAGTTATAAAAAATATTCTTGGAAAAGATGACTAAACAAAGAGAAAAAATCCTAAAAGAATTTAAAAAAAAATATGAATTGCTTAAGAAATATAATTACCATTATTATGAAAAAGATGATCCCAAAATTGATGATAGAAAATATGACAAAATTAAAAACGAACTATTAAATTTTGAAAAAAAATTCCCTTTTGTAAGTGAAATCGGAAGCGTTACAGAAATAGTTGGTCACACCCCATCAAAAAAATTTTCAAAAATTAAACATTTAAAACCTATGCTTTCTTTATCTAATGCTTTCAGCAAAGAGGATATGGAGGATTTTAAAGAGAAAATACTAAATTATTTAAATTTCAAAGAACAAGATATTGAATTTTTTTCAGAACCAAAAATTGACGGTATATCAGCCTCTTTACTTTATACTGATGGGATATTATCAAAAGGTTTATCTAGAGGAGACGGTACAACTGGTGAGGATATTTTGGAAAATCTTAAAACGATTAAAGATATTCCAAAAAATATAAAAAAATATAATCCACCAAAAACATTAGAAATTAGGGGAGAAGTATTTATTAATAAAAGTAATTTTTTAAAAATAAAAGATGATTTTAAAAATCCCAGAAACGCAGCTGGTGGATCTTTACGTCAAAAAAAATCGAGTGAAACAGCTAAAATTCCTCTTAAGTTTTTAGCTCATGGTTTTGGTGTTATCGAGCCAATTTTTTTTAAGACTCAAAGTGAATTTGTTTCAAAAATAGAAAACTGGGGGTTTAAAGTTAATAAACATAATAAAGTTGTAAAGAATATTGATGATATAGAAAATCAACATAAATTTATTGAACAAATAAGGTCAAAACTAGACTATGATATTGATGGGATTGTTTATAAAGTTAACCTAATAAATCTTCAAAAAAGACTAGGTAGCACTGCTAATGCTCCAAGATGGGCTATAGCATATAAATTTTCATCAGAAAAAGCTGTTACAAAAATCAAAAATATTATTATACAGGTAGGAAGAACAGGTGCTATAACTCCTGTTGCTAAAGTAGAACCAGTGAATGTAGGTGGGGTTCTGGTTTCAAACGCAACATTACACAATGAAGAAGAAATAAAAAGAAAAGATATAAGAATCGGTGATACAGTTCTTCTTCAAAGAGCTGGAGATGTAATACCACAAGTAGTTTCAGTTCAAAAAAATTTAAGAAATAAAAATAGTAAAGAATTTCAATTTCCTAAAAAGTGCTTATGTGGTGCAACCACAATAAAAGAAATCAGTAAAACAACAAAAAAGGAAGATGCTGTAAGAAGATGCAACAGAGGTTATGCTTGTAAATTTACAGTAAAAGAAAAGCTAAAGCATATGGTTTCAAAAGATGCTTTTAATATTGATGGACTTGGAAAAAAGGTAATTGATAACTTCTTCGAAATTGATTTAATTAAGGAACCAGCGGATATATTTAAATTGAATTTTGATAAAATTTTAAACTTAGAAGGCTGGGGTGAGCTTTCCGTAGAAAATCTTAAAAAAGCAATTTTGAAAGCCAAAAAAATTAGTTTAAATAGATTTATTTATTCTATCGGTATAAGGCATATCGGACAAGAAAATGCTAAAACTCTCGCCAGTTTTTTTGGTAATATAGATAATTTTAAAAGATTATCCCTAGAAGATGATAGAAATTTAAAGCTTAAAAATTTAATTGAGCTTGATGGTATAGGAGAAACTCAAGTTGATTCAATCAAAAATTTTTTTTCTGATAAAAAAAATGTTAAAATCGTAAAGTCCCTTATTATCCATCTAGATATTGAAAATTTTTCACTTAATGCAAGGAAAGGGGTATTTAGTGGTAAAAATCTGATGATAACTGGAGGATTAGAAAAAATGAGTAGAGCTGAAGCAAAAACTTTAGCAGAAGAAAATGGAGCTAAGGTTTTTGGAAGTTTATCTAAAAAATTAAATTATTTAGTAGTTGGAAACTCAAAACCTACTAAATCAAAAATCGAAAAAGCTGAGAGTTTAAATATAAAAATTTTAAATGAAGAGGAGTGGTATAAGCTTTTAAAGCTCTGAACAAGCATTTATAAGGTCTTTCTTTTCAACACCACTCATATGTCTTTCAAATTTTTTAAATATTGATCGATGGTAGCTATTTATCCAATTTATCTCCTTATTGTTTAATATTTTTTTATCTATAAGGGATTTGTCAATTGGAGCTAAAGTAAGATTTCTAAATTTTAATTCATTTTTAATTTTTTTAACATATATTAAGTTTTCTATTCTGATACCAAAATTATTTTTTAAATAATAACCTGGCTCATTAGATATAATCATACCTTCTTCTATTTTAATTTTATTATTTTTTGAGAAAGCCTGAGGCCCCTCATGAACATTTGCAAAGTAGCCTACACCATGTCCTGTTCCGTGGGGATAATCTAAATTAATTTCCTGAAGAGCGTATCTAGCAACTTTATCTATGTCTGAACCTGTAGTTTTAAAACTTAATTTAAAATTAGAAACAGCAATATGACCTTTTAAAACTCTTGTAAAAATATTTTTAATTTTTGTATAATTATTATTTAAAGAGATTGTTCTAGTTACATCAGTAGTTCCGAATTTATACTGACCACCAGAGTCGACCAAATAAATATCCCCTTTTTTTAATTTTCTATTTGATTTTTTATCAGCTCTATAGTGAATTACGGCACCATTGGGCCCAGTAGCCGAGATAGTCGGAAAGCTTGAGCTCACAAATTTTGCACTTTGTTTTCTAAATTTTAATAATTTGTTTTCAGCGTCAATCTCACTTAAATTTTTATTTATATAATTTCTTTTTAACCAAAAAAGAAATTTTGTAAGAGCTAGACCGTCAATAAAATGAGAGTTTATGGAATTTTTAATTTCAATTTTGTTTTTTTTTGATTTTAGATAATATGTGTAATCTTCCTCATTTTTAACAAAATTATTTTTTTTTAACATATTTTCGTAATAAATTGAGCAACTAAATTTATCTATTAAAACTCTCTTTTTTTTTATTTTCCTTAAAAAAATATCTAAAAATGAAATATCAATTATATTTATGTTTTTAAATTTTTTTTCTATTGATTTATTTAATTTTTTTTTATCTATAAATAATATTGAGTTACCTTTTAAATTTACAATCATTTGTGCATTTACAATAGGTGAAAATTGATTGTCAGCCCCTCTGATGTTAATTAACCAGTTAACGCATTCTGGAGCAGAAATAAAAATCATGTCCACTTTATTTTTAATAAGAACCTTTTTAATTTTGTTCATTTTTGAAAAATAATTTTCTCCAGAGTTTTTATCATTTATTAGCCAAGCTTTACTTTTAATTGAGTTTTTTTTTATTTTAATTATTTGGTCTATTAAATTGCTGTTTAAAGGCTTGAGTTGAAAATTTGAATTATTAAAGTATGCATTTAATAAATGGGAAGTATATAATTTTGGATCAAATCCAATTTTAAGTTTTTTTTTAATAATTTTTCTAAAACTTTTTGAGGGTAAGGTTATTATCTTAAATTTGCCTTTACATTGCTTTTGTGCTTGTAAAGTATATCTTCCATCCACAAATAGATAATTCTCTTTTAATAAAATAATTGCAAAACCGGCTGATCCTGTAAAATTAGAAATATTTTTTAATCTATCTTTATGAATTTGAACATTTTCATTAAAAAATTCATCATTTTTAGGAATAATGTATCCCTCTAAATGATTTAATTTTAAAATTTTTCTGAGTTGTTTTATTTTTTCCATTTAAGAATCTTTTTATTCTTATATCTCTCCCATCCAGGGCTTCTATATTCATTTTCTTGCTCTATAAAAAGATCTTGATTAATATCAAATTCTTCAAAATTATTATTTTCTAAACTTTCATTTTTTTCAATATTTTTTTCTGGTAGCTCGTTGACAAATCTTGACGGCAAAGAGTCCATCCAATCACCTTGAAAAGATCTTTTGATTGCAAAAGAAATAAAGGTTTCTTTTTTTGCTCTAGTTATAGCGACATATGCTAATCTTCTCTCTTCCTCGAGTGCAAAATCACCTTTTTCTTCTAACGATTTTTGATGTGGGAACAATCCTTCCTCCCATCCTGGTAAAAAAGTCACATCAAATTCAAGGCCTTTTGCTGCATGCATTGTCATCAAATTTATTTTTTCCCCATCCCAGTCTTGATCAACAGAAGTTGCTAAAGCAACATGTTCTAAAAAAGCATTTAAATTGTCGTAGTCTCTCATTGCACGAATTAATTCTTTCAAGTTTTCTAATCTATTTTCATTTTCTAAATCTTTTTTGTTTTTTAAAACAAGTGAGTAACCTGACTCATCTAGAATTAATTTTAAAAGATCGTAGTGTTTAATTTCTTCAGACTCTCTTCTCCATTTATGTATTAAGTTTATGAAAGAACTAATAGTATTTTTTATTTTAGGTTTGAATCCATTGGACTCAATTATTTTTATTATAGAGTCCTCAAGACATAATTTGTGTTTATTAGAAAATTCATATATTTGATTAATTGTACTAGTTCCTATTCCTTTTTTTGGTGCTGAGAGAACTCTTTCTAGAGCTAAATCATCAAATTTTTGGTTAACAATTCTCAGATAGCATACCGCGTCTTTTATTTCTGCCCTCTCATAAAATTTAATTCCGCCTAAAACTCTATAATTTATTCCAACTTTCAAGAATCTCTCCTCAAATTCTCGTGTTTGATAGATTGCTCTAAGCAGAATAGAAATATTATTTAAAGAATATTTTTTCTTAAGTTTCTTTTCAATTATATCAGCTACACCCTCTGCTTCCTCCCTGCCAGTCCTATAGCAATTTAATTTTACAAGTTCTCCACCTTCACTTTCTGACCATAACTTTTTACCAACGCGGTTTTCGTTGTTAGAAATTAACCCTGAAGCAGTCTCCAAGATATTTTTTGTAGATCTGTAATTTTGTTCTAATTTATATACTTTACAATTAGGATAAATTTTATCAAAAGTAAGAAAATTTTTAATTTCAGCTCCACGCCAACTATAAATCGATTGATCATCGTCACCCACGCAACAAATATTTTCATTTTTGTTTACTAAAAGATTTAACCACTTATTCTGAATAAAATTTGTATCCTGAAATTCATCTACTAAAATATACTTGAAATTGCTATTATAAATTTTTCTAATTGAACTATCATTTTCAAATAATTTTACACAAAATAGAATTAAATCTCCAAAATCAAAAGCATTTAAATCCTTAGTCTTTTTTTGATAAATATGATAAATTTTTTTTATAGTATTTTCTAATGTGTTCGATTGATCTATTTTTATATCATCTGGAAGAAGTCCTTTATTTTTCCATTTGTCAATAAATGATATCACAAACTGTGGAGATACTTTTTTTAAATCTATATTTTCAGACTCTAATATTTTTTTTAAAAGCTTCTTTTGGTCATCTGTATCAAGAATAGTAAAATTACTTTTATACCCGAGAACATCTGCATGTCGTCTTAAAATTTTTACACTAATAGAATGAAATGTTCCTAGCCACGGCAAAGAGTTGGAAACATTTTTTAAATTACTTATAATCCTGTTTTGCATTTCTCTTGCAGCTTTATTTGTAAATGTGACGCAGAGTATTTGATTAGACCAAGCTTTTTTTTCACTTATTATGTATGCAAGTTTTGTTGTTAAAACCTTAGTCTTTCCAGATCCTGCCCCTGCAACTATTAAGCTTGGACCGTCCGTATCCATTACAGCTTCTTTTTGATTTTGATTTAATCCTGCTAATAATTTATCGATTAATTTCATAATTTACAAAATAATTTATATACCACTTAAAAAATAAAAAAAATGGAATTTAGGTTGAATATCAATCTACTTTGGCTTTGTCATAGAAATTGGGTTCATAATTTTTTTGAAACCCTTCTCATCTAACACACCAGCTTTTATTATCTCATGTTTAAGAGATGTACCATTTTTGTGAGCTAATTTTGCTATTCTGGCTGCTTGATCATATCCTATGGTTGGTGCTAAAGCAGTCACACTCATTAAAGAGTTATCTAGTAAATGCTTTATCCTTTTTTTATCAGCTTTTATTCCTTTAACGCAGTATAAAGCAAAAGTTTTTGCTGAGTCAGCCATTATCTCAATTGATTGCAAAATGTTGTGTATTATTAGTGGTTTAAAAACATTTAATTCAAAATGACCATGTGACCCAGCCATTGTTATACCATTGTGATTTCCAATTACCTTGACACATACCATCGTAACAGCCTCTGATTGTGTTGGATTTACTTTCCCAGGCATAATAGAGGAACCCGGTTCATTTGAAGGCAATATTAGTTCTCCATAGCCAGCTCTTGGCCCGGATCCTAGAAATCTTATATCATTAGCTATTTTCATTAAACAAACTGCAGCAGTATTCATTGTGCCAGAAAAATTCACTATTGAATCATGAGCAGCAAGAGCTGCAAATTTATTTGTAGCATTCTTAAAAGGTAATCTAGTTATTTTGGATATTTCTCTTACTACTTTTTTATCAAAATTTTTTCTTGTATTTAACCCCGTTCCTACCGCCGTACCTCCTTGTGCAAGATAATATATTTCTTTAAGCGCGCTCTCAATTCTCTCTATACATTTTTTTAATTGAGCATGATATCCTGAAAATTCTTGGCCTAAGGTAATTGGTGTCGCGTCTTGTAAATGAGTTCTTCCAACTTTAACTATATTTTTAAATTCTTTTACTTTCTTAAATATTTCTTTTTCAAGAAGTTTTAGAGAAGGCAATAATTTTTGATTTGTTTTAAGTGCTATTGAAATATGCATAGCAGTGGGGAATACATCATTTGTTGATTGTGATTTATTAACATGATCATTTGGATGAATAGGTTTTTTTGTGCCCATTTTCCCCCCCATCATCTCTATAGCTCTATTTGCTATAACTTCATTTACATTCATATTTGTTTGTGTGCCCGAACCTGTTTGCCAAACTTTTAATGGAAAATGCTTATCATGCTTTCCTTTTATTACTTCATCAGCAGCCTTAATGATATATTTGCTTAATTTCTTATCCAAATCTTTATTTTTTGCATTCACGATTGATGCAGCTTTTTTTACTATTGCGATTGAGTGAATTACGATTGGTCTTACTTTAAAATCTCCAATATTAAAATATTTATTAGATCTCTCTGTGCTAGCACCCCAATACTTATCACCAGGTACTTTTATTTTTCCTATGCTGTCAAATTCTATTCTATATTTCATTAGTGATTCTTTGCTATAATACACTTTTATTAATAAATTATAAAATATAAAGGAATATAAATGACAAACTTTGAACACGTGAAAGTCTTTATGCAAACTTTTGGCCAAGAAGTGAAAGAAAAAGCGGAATTTCCAGACAATGCAATTTTAAAGTTAAGAATAGATTTAATTAAGGAAGAACTGGATGAGCTTAAAGAAGCAGTGTCAAGAAAAGACCTTAAAGAAGTCGCAGATGCTTTGACAGACATACTTTATGTCACTTATGGTGCTGGACACGCTTTTGGGATTAATTTGGACAAATGTTTTAGTGAGGTACAAAATTCAAATATGAGCAAGTTAGGCATTGATGGTAAACCGATTTATAATGATCAGGGAAAAGTTATGAAGGGTCCTAATTATTTTAAACCCGATTTGACAAAATTTATAAATCAATGAGTGATAATTTATTTTGGATATTGACTGGTATCGCTTTAGGTTTGGTAATTTATTTCGGTGATAAATATTTATTTTAAAATTTAATCATATTTTTTTTAATATCTATTACAGAATATTCATCGTTAAAGCTTAAATGATGAGTTCCTACAATATCATCAAAAAAAATAGGTTTGATGTTATCTAATTTTTTTTCATCATAATTTTTTTCATTAATTGTTTGAATCTCATTTATGTCGAATTCCATACCATAATTATTAAAACCTGCTCTTTGACTAATTCTAAATATTTTTTCATTATCTATAACTAATCCCGCATTTCTTGCCTTTTCGGTTAAAGAAATAATTGGATTTTTTTGGTGGGGGGTCCAATGCTCGGTAAGTGGTCCATTTCTTGAAAAATAAATCGAGAGTTCCGAAGACGCATCTAAGTTATTCTTATCCGTATTTGTTAAAAGCCACCAAATATTATCTCTATTGAATATTAAAGTATCAACCGCAAAAATATTTTTTATTAGAGTTTTATGAAAAACCCACTTTAAAGGAAAATCAACGCATTTATATAACCTTATATCTTTTTTTTCTCGAGTTTCAGGGCACATGTAAAAAGTGTCATTAAATTTAAAAATGAACGGAAAAGATAGATGAAAATCTTCTTCTAAAATTTTACCTAAAAATCTACTTTTATTATTCTCTAATTTAAAACAAGAAATATTTCCTTGTTTTTTTTTTAGATTAAAGTCTTCTACAAAAACATAATTTTTTTGATCGTGTTTTACTAAAAAAGGATCAGCTATAAATCTACCTTTTGGGTTTTCTATTTTAGTAAATTTTTCTAAATTTTTTTTATCAAATCTATCTCTAATAAAAGCTATGCTCCAAATTTCTTTAAACTTAAAAATTTTGTGAAAAATTTTTTTTATTAAAAACAAATATGTAAAAAAAATATATCTTAATAACTCAAAAAAATTTGGCTCCTTATAAATC
>MDTA01023100.1_pt1 | contig 10468 bp, 8 predicted proteins | sample 811151 | NCBI WGS metagenome assembly MDTA01 (sample SAMN05326648, study PRJNA326480) | marine metagenome | isolation source: seawater | place: Indian Ocean: South | collected 2010 | reverse complement strand
TCATAACATGGGCTTCGGGCTCAGTTACTGTCGAGAAGAGAATGCCAACTCTGATTTGTTTCGTTTCCCTAGGTAAAGTGAACGAGCTGAATAATTCTGTTGGCTCTCCTGAAGGAGAGTCTTCTTGAGATTCAAAAATAACATTTCTTCGAATAATCTCTCTACCCGTTTTAGCATCTGCCACATACAGGAATGCGACGCTTGGATAGACTACTGAAACTTTAGTGTAGAGTGTCATTTCAGAAGAGGGTTTTACTGGAACTATGGCATAGGTTCCAGGTGTGCTGATTGGTTTAGAACGAACAATAGTTCCATTAGATGACTCGTCCAGAACAGTGTTCTGATGAGGAATGAAATCGAGATTAGTTAGAGCATGGAATCTTCCCTTCGAGATCTGTTTACTAGAGTTATTAACCTTAGAAATGTGGAGTGAAGTTATGTAGCATTTGTCGCCTAATTCCTGACGATGGCACAGTATGCCTACTATGATTTCTCCTTCCTGGTCTACACGGAATGGGACCGAAACTGGTTCTTCCTGGGTAGGGATATGGACAGTGGGAGTCAATCTTACCTTTGAAGAATCCATTGCCCACGGGAAAAAGGTAGACTCTGCGTCTGCATGAGCGACTGCAGTTAGGATGTATTCCCCTTCCTTAAGTGGGATAGGTATCTGTGACTTGATGCCCGGGGTGCTACCCTCTTGAAGGACTGTAACCTCTATTACACCATCATTATGGATGATAATTTCTGAATTCTGATTCTTCTCAAAAAGCCAATTAGTAGAGTCTATGGAGAATTCCTCGAAAACCTCTTTTTCCTCATTGCCGGAGTGAGTTTTTTCACCTTCATTTCGCGCAATACTTCTCCAATTCCGACCTATTTTGACTATCTTTGGAGTTTTTTGGGGATTGCCCTCGGGAGTGTCCCCTCTTGGCTCCATGAGTTTGCCTAGACGTTGTGCTCATCAAGCGTTCTCTCAATGAGGTCTTGGAGTCCGACTTCAAGCGAAGTCAAATCGTCAGTATCCAGAAATTTTTCCAATCCATTCAAGTCGGCCGTGGAGTGTCTAACATCCCCCAGTCTTCCGGGAGAGAAGATTACCTCGGGGAGGGGGCGTCCAGTTAATTCAATCAACCCAGAGATCATATTTGCAAGTTCCAATATCGAGATCCCTAATCCAGAGCCAACGTTGATCACTGAAAAATCACATATGGGAGTAGCAAGGGAGGATATTATGGCACTGCAGACGTCATTAACGTGAATGAAGTCTCTAGTCTGCCTTCCATCTCCGAAGATTTCTATTTCTTTCCCTAAAATTGCTTTATGGATGAATGCTGGAACCACTGCAGAGTATGCGCCATCTATTTTCTGGAAAGGGCCATAGACATTGAAGAATCTAAAACATAGGAAAGAAGTGTTTCCCGTTGATAGTTTTCTTGCAATTTCTTCTCCATGAAGCTTGGTATCGGCATATGGAGATTCAGACTTCCCCTCCTCTCCAATTTTTTTGATTTCTTTATCGGAGGAGCCGTAAACCGCGGCGCTAGAAGCGAAAATAACTTTCTCGACTTTTTGCTCTACGCAGGCTCGAAACAGTTTTTCCGTTGCAATAGAATTCACATTTAGGAATTTTTTGGGATCCTCAAATGATTCTGGAACGCTTGTCTTGGCGGCTAAGTGGATAACGGCATTAAAATCTGAAAGTCTAATTTCTTCCCAATTAGTTTGTGCTATGTCGCACTTTATGTCGGGTTTTCCGACTAAGTCAAGACTAGTGAAATCGATATTCATTGAAGTTGCCATTCTGATCAAGTTCCTACCGATGAAACCGGAGGAACCGGTAATCAGGACCCGCATTTCTCCGATTTTCATTATATCACTGATTATGCATTGATGAATATATTCCTAATCCTTTTTGAACATCTCCATCATGAACAATAACTCCTTTCTTGAGAACAATTGTCCTTGTGGCAAGTTCCTTTACTAGGCCAACTGAATGAGTGGAAATAACGACAATTCCAGAAGATTGAATCATCATTTTAAGACGCTCTGTCGCCTTTGCTTTGAAACTTGGATCGCCAACTCCAAGAACCTCATCAATAAGCAGTATGCGCGGATCAAGACTTGTGGCGAAGCCAAAACCAACCCTCCCTTTCATCCCCCCTGACAGTTCCTTGACTGGGCGGTCAAACGATTCCCCCAAATCGGAGAACTCCTCTACCTCATGGAGGGTTTTGTTTGGATCTACGCCGTATACCTTTGATAACCAAAGAACATTTTCTCTGGAAGAGATGTTCGGATCAAACCCAGGATTTACTCCTGCTAAATGAATAACATTTCCCATAATTTCGGCGGAACCTCTTGATGGTCGAATTTTTCCTGCCATGAAATTTAGCAGAGTGGTCTTTCCGGCCCCATTATGTCCAAGAACCGCAACTGTCTCGCCTTCCTCGATTTCCAAAGATATTGATTCGATGGCCGTATGTATTCTTCTTTTGAAAAGGAATGACTTGCCCTTTCTAAGAGTGACATAATCTATCTTGGCATTATCAATTTTTATTGAATTCATGACCATGATGTGGCCCTCCATCTTTCTTTATCCGCAGTTAAGTAGCCTATCAAGGAAAAAAATGCCCATACAGAAAGGACTGAAAATGCAAAAATTGGTTCAAATGGGTATTCGGTCCCATAAGTCAAACTCCTAAGGTACTCGACTGAAAGTGTGAACGGGATGTAGCTTAGAACCTCTCTATGTATGCCCGAGGTTGAGTTGAATTCATAGAGACAGGGTTGAAGGAAGAATGAGAGAAATAACACATATCCTAACAACTTTCCCAAGTCTCCAATTCTAGAAACGTACGGGCAGAGTATCATCCCAAGACCTACTCCCATCAGAGAAAGTGAGCAACAAAAAATTGCCATCGTAGGAAGTAGCATAATCGGCGCACCAAAAATAACCACTAGGACTGAACTTCCTGAAATTCCTATCATCAGAGCGGTAAGGAACTCTGTAGAAATGGCTGATGTCATGAATATCATTGTCGAGGTATGTTTCAGTGGGAATGGCTCGTTTGATAGATTCATAGAATATCCATTTCTGAAAGCCGAATTGAACGCTCTAAGAGTCATTACGCCTATTACAATCGAACCTGCAGTGGAAGAGCGACCTGTGATGGAGAAAAGAAACGAGTAAATTGCTGCGAGTATTAATGGGTCTAAAATCACCCATATCACGCCCAGACGAAGAATTGAAGTTGGTTTGACTAGATTTCTCGCCCCTATAGAAAATCCAATTTTGAATTGTCTCCACCCAAAAGACTCTCCGGAAAAACGAGAATCAGCGGATATCTTCATGCTTTTACCCCCGGGGTACCAATTATTCACGTTGCCTATCTGGATTCCATGCATCTTTTGATGAATGGGTCAGAATGGAGAGTTGAGCAATCACCATTATTGCACAGCCCTCCAGAAATGACCTACCTTTTGGCCAAATAACGATAGAAAGTAATAATGAAATTAGGCCAAATCTAATGTTTGTATCAGAAGTTAGTGATGGAGCCGATTCTGGAAAAATAATGAAGGTCAAGATGCCAGTGAGAACAAATGTGGCAATCCATGGCAACAAGACATAAAGACCGATAGTACGAAGAAAAACCGAGGGGTTGACTGGGTTTTTTGTAGGAAGAGACATTCCAATGTTTGCAATCAGGTTACTGGATAATCCCCTCCCCCTTCTTACTCTTCTACGAAGATTTCCAATTCTGGATAATTCATTATTCTCATGAAAGGTCAACCTCTCATCCATAATGCTAACGAAGTTGTTTCTAGCGCAAAGAATGGCTAACTGTGAGTCGTCTGCATTAAATTTCTCATTTAATGACATTCCTCCCAGAGCATCTTTTCTGAAGCAGCACATTGATCCTTCGACTACTAGAATGGAGGAATTAAGGGACTGTAAAATTCTTCGATTATTTGAGTGTTTTTTGTAAACTGATTCGGAAGAGAATCGGGATCTGTTGGATTCGTATTGTTCCATTCCACATACAAGTCCGATTTTTTTGTTTGAGAAAATTTCTTGGCACAATCTTAGCCACCCCGGGGATGATGTTGCATCTGCATCCATCATCATCACTAAGTCTGTATCTATTATCGATAAGCCTAGATTTACAGCTTTGGTTTTCCCGGGCATTTCTGAATCTATTACATCCCATCTTGATTTTGGTAGGGGTGATTTTTTCAGAGTATTTACTGCTATATTCTTCGTATTATCGTCTGATGATGAGTTGACCACGACTAATCTGGTTTTCTCGGAATTTTTTATTTCCTCGATGACTGAATTGATTTTACTTCTTGCGAATCCTTCCTCGTTCCTCATTGGTAGGAGGACGCTTAGGGACAATTCAGTAAGCGACGGAAGAATATCTGGCGTAATCATTGATGTGCCACAATTGATTCATGTACATAGCGGTGATGGGAGGGTCGTGGATGAGCGAAACTTCGGAAGAAGGCACATTGTACTAACTCCAATGAGGAATGAGGGCGATTTTATTGAGAAATGTGCTCGATCAATGATTGGACAAACCATAATTCCTGGAGAATGGATAATTATTGATGACTCGTCTGAAGATTCTTCTTCGGAAATTATCAATATGTTTGCCAGTAAGCATTCTTGGATCAAAATCGTGAAACCAAAACTCGCGGGAAAAAGAGGACGAGGCGAGAGGATCGCAAGATTGGTGAATTTTGGACTTAGTGAAAGCACTTTGGAATGGGACTTCTGTTCGAAGATTGATGCGGATATAGTACTACCAAAAGATTACTTCGAAGAGGTTTTTTCTCGATTTGAGACCAATAGCAATCTAGGAATTGTTAGTGGTGGTTGTTACGTCAAGGGTCGTCGACGGCTAACCCTGGAAAAGGTATCTAGGGACCATACCAGGGGTGCATTAAAGACCTATTTATCTGACTGCTTTCTGGATATCGGGGGAATAAGAAATGCTGATGGATGGGATGGAATTGATAATATACACGCACAAATGAACGGTTGGGAGACTCGTAACTTTCCAGAAATTAAGGCGATTCATCTCAGGAGAACCGGATCAAAAGGGGGGGAAGTGAGGGGTTGCTTTGAAGCAGGGAAGATTGCCCACTTTATGGGTTACCATCCTATTTTCATTATTGCTCGGAGTATTCACCGGATGCTAGGTGTTCCATTCATAGTGGGGGGCTTTGCTATGTTGTTTGGATTCTTTACAAACTGGACCGTTAGGCGGCCTATCTTTGAAGAAGGGGAAACTGTACAATATTTACGTAGGAAGCAGTTGGAACGTCTGAGATTGCTTAGAAGGAGATAAATTGAGGCCGATAACATGGGAGGTTTTCTAGTATCCAGGGAGGACAGGTTTGGGGCGAGGATGATTCCTCTACTCAGTGCTATAAGATTGGGGAGGAAGTTAGGTTTTGATGTGAAGTGCATTTGGAAGGAAACTGACGATATGCCCTCCTGGAAACAAATTTTTGAATCTGAGGAGATTCGCAGCAGCAAATTCGATGGCTTAGAATTCACAGAAAATAAAGAGGATATTGGTGGAAGGGAAATAAAGAGGCCAAACTGCGATATTTCTTTTGAGGCTGAAGTCGGACTTTATTTACATAGATTTCAAGACGATTTCGAGAGGGATAACGATGGGAGGTTAATCCATCTGGACAACCCCGTAGGAATCTATCTATTGAAAGGTGAAAGCTTGGATGAAGCAATTAAGGAGTTGTCTGAGTTATTCATTTCTATTCCATTTAATGAAAACATAAAGAGTGGATTCAGAAGAGTAGACGATGCAATGATAAAGAAAGGCGTAAGCAGGGAACAGAGTATCTCAGTTCATATCCGCAGAGGGGATGCTGTGGACTTCGCAAAAACTGACACAATAGCCCTATTTGAGAGGATTGTTCCAGTCCATGAATACATTTCCAGAATTAATGATTTAGATAAGATGATGGATGTTAAACAAATTATCGTAGGTTCAGACGATCCAGAAATGGTAGATAGGATAGGTTCGGAGACCAAAGGAAAAATAGTAACATCGATATACAATTTTATCGAAAAAGAAGAATTCTCTGAGATAGAGTTCGACGTAATCGATATTTATCTTCTCTCGAAGTCTTGCTGTGTATCATCGGGTTTTTCTGCCTATTCTATCCTTGCTGGAATAATCGGAAGGTTTCCAATCCATAGACTCGATTTGAATCAGGATTTAGAAAGAAGATTACGGGGGATCGAAAGAGAGGTTTACTCTCAGAGAAATATTCCAGAGGTCGGTAAAAAGGCGGTAATGAGTGCTTATTCTTATGTCCATAGGAGAATGATGAAACAGAGTGATTTTGTTAGAGCAAGGAAGGTTGCCAGCCAAATGGAGGAGAGATTTGTAGACAAGTCTGAACCAAAGAACTTGCTGGGAAATTTAGCCTTTCTTGAAGGCAATTATGACGAGGCAGTAAGACTGCATATGTCTTCAATAGATATTGATCCCATGAATGCTCATTTCCATGTTGCTCTTGCTCATGCCCTGAGAAAAAGTAACTCACCTGAATGTAAAATTGTAGCGGAAAAGGCATTCCTATTGGATCCATTGAACCAGAATTCAACCAGACTATTGGCAGATATTTACAGGAGTAATGGCGAATATAAAATGTGCTTGTTGAGCTTAATATATCTTGAATTATTACAAAATTATTCTGGTGCGAATATTGGGGCGATAAATGGGATTGCAAGAGAAATCGCAAAAATGGGAGATGGGGATGGCGGGTTTGAAGAAAAAATCAATTCAATTATATCAGATAAACTGTTTTCTAAAGGTGAAGAACTCGTTAAAGTTGTTAGAAGTGAAATGATCTCGGAAGGAAGTGCAGTTTCTCGTAAAATTAAGAGTAAAATAGAGTCAAAGATTCCACGTAAAAAAATAAGGGAAGAGATATTCACTAAGCTAGAGGAAAATAAGAATTCGGAGTCTTGTTTAGTTTTCTCCACGGAGAGGTTCATTGATGGGAGGAGGGCCCTTATCGGGGGCTTAGCTGATAGGATGAAGGGCGCTTCAACTGTGATGCTCCTTTCCATCGCTTTAGGGAGGAGGTTTGAGATTGAATGGCGCCACCCCGAGGAGATTTCAAGAATCTTCGATTATTCTGAATACGACTGTTCACTTAGTGAGGGCACGGATGGAGGACTAGAAGTTGACCTCATTGACAGGAACTTTTCTACTGAAATCAGAAAAAATATGCAAGATGGATCATTGGGGGAATTATTCCCAGAGGATGAATCCAGGATCAAGATTTTTTGTAATTCTGTTGACGTCGAGGTGGGAAAAAATGATCATTTTGCTAATCGATTCTCTGATTCTTTTTCGAGACTAAATAGAACAGATCTTGTGGGTTCTTTTTTATCCTTGCTGGAGTATCGCCCCGGTCTAGAGGAATCTATGATCCTGATGGCATTTATGTCTAGAACGGAACATTTTGACAAAACAGTGGCAGTTCACTTCAGAACTGGGGGAGATGGGGGCTGGAGAGACCCAGATATGGATGACGTGACTAATGTGGATAAACTAATTCAACGTGCTAGTGAGATTGCTTCAGAACACGAAGGAAGAGTTGGGGTCTACTTCGCCTGTGATTCTGACAATCTCAAGAAGGTCGTATTGAAAAAATATAGTTCCCAACTTGATATATTCTCAATAAACATCCCTCTCGCCCACATAGACAGATCAGAAGATAGAGATGCGGTGATGGGGTCTAGATTTGCAATTATGGAGAATTTCATGATTTCAATGTGCGATGAAATTCTAACAGGAAAGGGGGCTTTCGCGGAATTATCTGCGAATAGGATCTTTATTGAGCCTTGGAGATATTTCTAGAATAAAATCCACGTATTTTCTAAATTAAATCTATGTAAATTTTTTACTCTCAACTATGATTTTCTCATTTGTGGCGGTTTCTAAATCATGATCTACCATTTCTGATACCATCTCCTCTAGTGATATTCTTGGGGACCAGCCCAATTTTTCTTTGGCTTTGGAAGGATCTCCAAGCAGTGTTTCTACCTCGGTTGGTCTGAAATAACGAGGGTCTATTCTGACCACAATATCTTCTGTGTCCGTCCTTACCCCTACCTCTTCTAATCCTGTGCCCTGCCAATTTATTTCGAACCCGAGGCGTTTTGCGGTCAATTCGACAAAACGCCTTACTGATTCTTGTCTTCCAGTAGCAATTACAAAATCCTCGGGCTCATCCTGTTGAAGCATTAACCATTGCATTTCTACATAGTCCCGTGCATGCCCCCAATCTCTTAATGCGTCCAAATTACCCAGGTAAAGACATTCTTCTAGTCCCACCGATATTCTAGAAAGCCCCCTAGTGATTTTTCGAGTAACAAACGTCTCCCCTCTTCTAGGGCTTTCGTGATTAAACAAAATTCCGTTACAAGCATAAATCCCATATGCTTCCCTATAGTTTACTGAAATCCAGTATGCGTATAGTTTTGCCACCGCGTAAGGACTTCGTGGGTAAAACGGGGTCTCCTCCGTCTGTGGGGTCTCTAAGACCTTCCCATAAAGTTCCGAGGTGCTAGCTTGGTAGTACCTACACTTATCCTCAAGGCCCAAGAAGTGGATTGCCTCCAGAATCCTTAGAGCTCCTAATGCATCTGTATTTGCTGTATATTCAGGACTTTCAAAACTAACAGCAACGTGGCTCTGAGCACCGAGATTGTAGATCTCATCTGGTTCGACTTCTCTAACGATTCGAATTAGATTGGAGGAATCTGTAAGATCTCCGTAATGGAGGAAAAAACGTGGTTCGCCTTCATGTGGATCTTGGAAAATATGGTCTATACGATTTGTGTTGAACGAGCTAGACCTTCTTTTAATTCCATGGACTTGATATCCTTTTTCTAAGAGGAACTCTGCTAGGTAAGACCCATCTTGACCTGTCACCCCGGTAATTAACGCCTTCTTCATATTCTCATCTATCGCTCATAGTTCAGTATTATAACACCAATGATGGTTGTAATTAGGCTGCGCTAAAATGAATAGAGAGAAATATGAAGCCATTAACGGAGATTTAGGTCATCGGCATGAGGGTTCTTATCACGGGCGGTTCAGGCATGGTTGGAAGCAATTTGAGGGAAAAGCTGAGTTCTCTAGGAATCAAATCCATATCCCCCAATCAGAAGGAGCTTGATTTGACTAAACAGGATGAGGTCTCTAATTTTTTCACACAACAACGCCCAGAAGCCGTAGTTCACTGTGCTGGACTAGTCGGAGGGATTCATGCAAATATAGCACGACCCTATGATTTCGCTATGCAGAATATGTCAATGGGATCTAATATCGTGAACTCCTGTCTCGAAAACAGTGTTGAGAAGCTTATCAATCTAGGAAGTTCGTGCATGTATCCCAGAGAGGGCCATAACCCCTTGAAAGAAGAGTCTCTCTTAACTGGGCCACTGGAGCCGACAAACGAGGGTTATGCAATTGCAAAGATTGCTGTTTCCAGGCTCTGTAAGTACTCAAACAGTCAATTCGGAACCGATTTCAAAACGCTGATTCCATGCAACCTCTACGGTAAGTATGATGATTTTGATTTGAAAAAGGCACACCTTATACCGGGAGTGATTCATAGAATGCACTTACACAAAAAATCCGGAAAGGAATCGATCACAATATGGGGTGACGGAAGTGCTAGGAGAGAGTTCATGTACGCCTCGGATCTTGCTGATTTCATATGTTTCGCCTTATCTGAGTATAATTCTGTACCTGAAGAAATAAATGTCGGATTAGGATTTGATTTTACTGTAAAGGAATATTATCAGATGATTGCAGAGGAAATCGGATACTCTGGAAAATTTGAATTCGATCTATCCAAGCCCACTGGAATGAAGCAAAAGTTGGTAGATGTCAGCAAACAAGAAGCTCTTGGTTGGTCTCCTCCGACGGATACGAGAGAAGCGATAAGGAAAACTTATCGGCATTTTATGGATGCGTTAATTTGATGCTTCCACTGGCTACAAGTACTTGGGATCAAGAGGAATACGATGCAATTCAGAGGGTTATAGAATCCGATCGATATACGATGGGACCAGAAGTTGAGAAATTCGAGAGCGATTTTGCTGAATTCTTCGGAACTAATTACGCTGTGATGTCCAATTCTGGTTCATCGGCGAATCTTTTGGCTATTGCCGCGCTCATTCACTCTAAGAGGCACCACCTATCTATGGGGGATGAAGTCATAGTTCCAGCTGTGTCGTGGTCAACAACATACTACCCCCTACATCAATACGGACTGAAAATGAAGTTCGTTGACATCGATCGGGATACTCTTAATTTGGACTTGGATGAGTTAGAAAGGGCAATTACTGATAAAACAAAGATGGTATTTGCAGTAAATCTCCTCGGAAACCCGATTAATTTCGAAAGAC
>MDTA01203262.1_pt1 | contig 10470 bp, 9 predicted proteins | sample 811151 | NCBI WGS metagenome assembly MDTA01 (sample SAMN05326648, study PRJNA326480) | marine metagenome | isolation source: seawater | place: Indian Ocean: South | collected 2010 | reverse complement strand
TGCTTTTGAATCTGTTACTCAAGTAAGAGAGTGGACATTTGAGATTGAAAGGGCTGAAATTGATGTGACTACTATTGGTGGAACTCCAGGTCAGAACGTTCCGTTTAGAGAATACATTGCAGGTTTTGGTGATGGCACTGGCTCTGCTACTGCTTATATGACCAATGAAGACACTGCAATGGTCAACAGAATGATTCAGGACGTATTCCAGCGTCAACAGGTAGGAGCTTCATTTAAGCTTTATATAGATCAAGTATTTTCTGGTGGAACGTTGAGCGATACACTAAGTCGTTCTATTGAGTTTCCAGCAACGTTGACTTCTGCATCAATGAATGTAAATCCAGATGATGCACAGGCTGTGACTGTTAACTTCAGACCAGCAGGAGATGTCAACTTTGACTTTAGCCAAACATAGATAGTAAATATTTATAGAGTGAGCTAGAATAATTAGGTATAAAATATTTTTATGGCAGCGTCACCTAAAAACATGCGATTAATTGATCGTCTTGTTAAAGCTACTGATCTAAGTAAAAAGAAAAAAAAGGTTACTTTATCTACTGGAGAAGTTGTTGAATTATGGTTGTCACCGTTAACAATGGCTGAAAGAGCACAAGCTCAAAAGGAAAGTGATAATGATGATGCTAATGATTTTGCTTTGCGTTTATTAATTAACAAAGCGTATGAAGATGGAGGAAATCAAAAATGTTTTCAATCAGGAGATATTGATGTTTTAAAAAATGAACTTAAAGATTCTGATTTACAAAAGCTAATGCTTCTTGTATTGCAAGATGACGAGGAACCTATCGACCCAAAAGGCTAAGTGTGGAGTTGCGAAAAGATAATTTATTAATGCTTCAGTTTGGAGTTGCGAAAGAGTTGGGTAAGACTTTAGGTGAAATACGTCAGATGACAATAGAAGAGATATTAGGATGGTCTGCTTATTTTCAAGTATTGAATGAAGATCAGGAGAAAGAAATGCAAAAAGCTCGAAGACGTAGGTAAACTATCAATATTGGTTTTAAATAAATGGCTAATGTTTCGGCGGTTATAGATTTAAGAGTTACTGGACTAAAAGGAATTGATGCTGTAACAAATAAGCTTAAACAAATTGAAAAAATAACAAAATCTATAAAACCAATACCAAGTATTTTTGATAGACGACAAAGCGAGTCAGTAAAAAATGCACAAGACGCTTTAACTGGTTTACTTAAAAAGTTTGGAGAAAAAGGGAAAGCTAGTGATTTTGCAAATACAATAAGTGGTTTAAATAATCAATTATCTAGTTTTAACAGAATTGCTAATAATTCAAAGGTTAATTCTGAACAATTTGCCAACAGTTTATTAGCTGGTGAAAACGCATCTCGTCAATTATTAAGGGCTGAATTAAAAAGAATACAAACATTAAATAATGCATATTCAACGGATACACAAGCAAAAGGAGGTGCAAGTGTAGGAATAGGAAAACAATTAGCAGAGCTATTAAAAGTAGGTAATACCATGCCTAAATCTACTGCTGGATTAAATACTTATAGAGCAGAATTAGAAAGAGTTTTAAATGTGGTTGATATTGGAAGTAAAGAATATAGGGAGTTAGAAGAAGCAATTAAAAGAGTTAATGCTCAGATGAGGCAGCTTAAAGCTAGAGGTGTTATGAGAGGAACGGTTAGTGGTGATACAGGATTTTCAGCTAGTCAATACGGACCACAACGAGCAAGAGGAAGATCAGGAAGATCAGGAAGGTTTGGAAGAATTATTCAAAGTGCTGGTATCGGTGGTGGTTTTCCTTTGTTATTTGGTGGGGGTCCACTTCAATCTATTGCTGGTCTTTTAGGTGGTGGTATTGGAGAAGCTATTAGTCCAAGAGGAGGCTTTGCTGGTTCGATTGCTGCTACAGCTATTGTGTCTCAAGTATCACAGGCGGTTACAGCAGTAGGAGCATTAGGAAAAGCTTTAAATCCTTTAACTGCTGACATAGGAAAACTTACACGAGCGATAGGAATTGTTGGTACAGCAGAAGCAGAGAGATTGAAAGTTATAGAAGAACTTGCTGGAAAACAAGCTGCTTTAAAAGCTGCTTCTGATTTACTAGCTAATCAAATTGGTACTGCTGGTGTTCAAGCGTTAAAAACATTTGGAGAAGATTTTCAAACTTTAGGAAATGAATTTTCTAGGTTATTTACTGCGATGGGTGCGTCTTTAGCTAATTTTATAAATAACTCAGGAGTGTTAAAAGCGTTAATTGAAAGTTTAGAAAACCGAAATTTAAGAACGCAAGCTTTTAATAATCAAGATCCAGAAATGCAAGGGTTAATAAAAAACCTACAACGGGCAGAATTTGAACAAGATATTGCTGGTGTTTCTGGTGGTGGTATTAGTTTAAAAGAACAAGAAAAATTACAAAATAACGTAGCAAAAGCACGACAAAAAGTATTTGACCTTCAAAGAAAAACAAATGCAGAAACAGATATTCAAATAAATTTAACTCGCACTGCTAAAGATATTTTTGACGCAAATTTAAAAAAATTAGAAAAAGAAGGTTCTATTTTAAAAGAAAAATTAAAGAATGGAGATGCAGCAGCCGAAATTAAAAAACTAGAACTAGATCTTCAAGAAAGATTAAATGATGAAAAATTTGAATTTACTGATAAGCAAAAAGAAGCGTTAATAGACGCTAAAAATCTTAATGATGAAACAAATAAAACAATAGAATTGTTTAAACAAATTAAAACTACAATTGCAACAGGAATTACAAACGCAATAAAAGGATTGATAGAAGGAACAAAAACTTTAGGAGAATCATTAGGTGCTATTGCTAAACAAATAGCAGATTTAATTCTTCAAAAAGCAATCTTAAGTGCCGTTGATAAAGTTTTTACTTTTGGATCGGGTGGTGTAACAAAAGGTTCTGTATCTGACTTGCCTAAAGTTGCTACAGCAGCCCAAGGTGCTTTTTTTGGAAACGGGATTAGACCTTTTTCTACAGGAGGTATAACTACAAGACCTACTCTTGGCCTGATAGGAGAGGCTGGAGAAAGTGAATACATAATTCCTGCATCTAAGATGTCTACAGCAATGCAACGCTATTCAGCAGGTGCCAGAGGTGAATCTGTTATTCCTGGCATTGGTTCGTCACAATCTGTAGGTGGTGGAGGTGGTTCAACTACTGTTAATTACTCTGGCCCTATATTGAACTTTAACTCTGAAGAATTTGTACCTAAATCTGCTGTAAACGACATCATTAGTACAGCAGCAAGACAAGGTGCTTCACAAGGATCTTCTCAAACTTTTGCTACTTTAAGAAATAGTCGTAGTGCTAGAAGCCGTATTGGATTATGACCTTAGTTTCTTTAGCTGCTTTTATTGAAGTTACAAAACCTTTAGGTGGTCAACCAAATGTCACTAACAAACAAGAACAAACTGTTTTTACTACAAATAAGTTTCAAAATGGTAAATACAACGAAATTGTAGATGGTCATACTTATTTATCTTTTTTATATTCAGGAGCAGCTTTAACAACTTCTGGAGATAATTTAGAAGCCTCTCTTATTCTTGCTAATAATCCTGTCAGCATGGGTTATGTAAAAGAAATGGTAGAGAATAAATATCAAGTAAAGGTAGAAACTTTTTTGATGACAGAATCGTTTGCAAAGAAAAAAATATTAGCTGCTGAGACATGGTTAGCAACTTTATTTAATTACGATCCAGTGCAAATAGAGCTTGTTCTTTCTAGTGCGATTGATGCAGTAGGAGCTAACGCACCAACTAAAACATTGACTTCAAAAGATGTAGGACATTTACCTGTTACAGGAAATATCCAAGCAAGATGAAACCATATCAGTTGATTGGACTGCCTTATCGTTTAGGGGCTGATCCTATAAGACATGGTGCTGCTGATTGTTTATCTTTATGCCGTGTATGTCTTGGTTCGTATGGAATACAAGTTCCTCAAGGAAAAAGGAGTTGGTATAGAAGATTAAAGAATAAAGATTATGATGTCTTTTTTGAAGAATTAAATAGGTGGGGAGTTAAATCACCCCCTAAACTAGGGACAATTGGTCTTTGCAAATCAGAAAATGGTTTGGGAATGGCTTCTTTTTATGAGGACGGATGGCTGAGTTTCCAAGAAAGATTCAACGAATCAACGGTAATATGGACACCGTTAAACAGCCTTACGGTGATCGAGTCTTATTACCCACGGAATTAGAGTTATGTAATCTTTTAAATTTAAGTAAAGAAGAATATTTTTATTTTGTAGATCAAACGCTTATATATGATGGAAAGAAATCAAAAGAATATGATTTAATACCAGACATTAGAAATGATGTCGTAACTACCTTTGTAGCTAAAAATGCTGTTCAAATAGGTATTGCAATTGCATCTGCTGTTGTTTCTTATTTGTTAACGCCTAAGCCAAAACAGTTAGATAATAGAGCAGCTATAAATACAGCAGATGTTATTGGTGCAAAGCGTTTTGCTCCTCAATTTGGTTTTGATTCAATACAAGAATTAGCCACTATAGGTGATATTGTTCCTTTAGTATTTGCAAACCAAGATATAAATTTAGAAGGAGGAGTTAGAGTTAATAGTCAGTTGCTTTGGTCACAACTAAAAAGTTTAGGACGTTTACAAAGATTATCAGCTAAAGCTTTATTTTGTCTTGGTAACTTAGCTGAAGCACCAGATGAAAAAGGTTTTGCAATTGGTGATATGTTATTAGAAAATTATCACAAACAAAAGTTTACTTTATATTTTAAAAATAACGGTGGACGTATAACAGAAAGTGATTCTTTAGAAACTGATTCAAGTAAAAAATTACCTGTTGAAAATCAAGCTGATCCTTTTGCTATTCCAATGTCAGTTGTTGGAAGTGTTGTTTTAAATAAGCCAGCATTTTCTAGTGCAAGGAATCCTAATACTCAAACGACTTTTGGTTTATATAATCCAATGCCAAATGCTTCTATATTTAGACCTGCTTACGATCTAGTTAGGGATGTTAAAGGAGCTAGTAAACCTGCTATTAGAGATATAGGACGTAAAAGAAAAAAAGTAGAATTTTCTAGTTTTCCCATGAGAGCAGGATTTATAGTTCAACCTGCTGATGGTTCGTTGTTATCTCTTAGAACTGTTTCTGTTGATGATGAAATTGTGTATGAAATCCTTGGTGGAGATTCAGTTGGTGTTCAAAAAGATAAAAATGAAAAAGAACAAGGTTTTATGCCGCATGGAGTTGTTGATATTACTAATTCAACAAAAGCAGTAAGAGAGGCTTCTGATTCTTATATTTCTGTTGGTGAAACTTATATGTTAGGAACAAGTATTGCTACTTGTATTGATATTTCAAGTAACAGTCCTTTTGATAATACGTTTACAAAAAAATATACTTTTAAAGTTACTGAAATAGATAGTAATTCAAATCAACTTGAGAAAGCGGGTGGTCTTGCAAGACACATAGATAATCCATTATTTAATCCAAATGGTCGTGTTTTAGAAAACGTATCTCGTTTAGGAGGAGGTGGTAATAATACTATTTTTATTGATCAATTTTTAAACAATAGAGATTTAGCTGATCCTGTTGATGTTTATCATTTACAAAGATTAGCAATAGGAACAATTACAAATAATAGAAAATGTAGAATTACAGAGATTGGTTTTAAAAGCAAAGTATTTAAAAAAATAAATTTTGTAAATGTTAATTCTCAACCTGAAGTAAGTGCTATCGATAAAATTTTTAGTGAACCTGGGGGTCAATTAAATTTAGGTCGTATAGATAAATTTATAAATAGATTTTCATTTTTTAAATTATATGTAAGAGAGTTAGGATCAGAGACATGGGATCAATTAGTTAACAGTACAAATACTTCACAACACACAGGATTGTTTTGTGTAAGAGGAAACACACCAGAATTCCAATATAATTTTATTAAAATACAACATCCAAGAGAAGATCAATTTGAATATAGATTATTACCTTGGCCTGGTCGTGATGTTATTAGGAAAATTAAGGGAACGAATGGCAGTGTAAAAGTTAACTTGTTAAATGCAAACTTTACAAAAGAAAATCAAGATTTAGTTGGGTTTGAAAGAAATACAATATATGGAGTTTTTAGCGTTAAATTTGTTGGAAATGATGAATTAACTTTAGATAAAGAAACACTAACTAATCCAGAATTTATTATCGGTAATGTCCCTACAGATGCAGAAACAGGAGAACAAACAGCAGGAATAAAATCTTTAAGAATTACTCAACACATGAGTAATAATCAATCATTTCAAATACCAACTTCTCAAGAATATGTGGTAACAGATGCAGCTTTGTGGGGTTACTTTGGTAATTTTGGATTTAATGCAGCTAATGGAACGAATATAGGAAGTCTTACTTTTTTTGATATAATTACTAACCCTGCATTAGTACCACCTGGATTTATTAGGTTTGATTTATGGTATAGAGGTAGCAAATTAGTATCTGGTCAATTAATACCTGCTGCACAAGATATTGAGACAATTCAAGTTGATATTGGTAATGAAAGGTTTAGGTCTACAAAAGTTGGTGGGATTGCAGCAAGAGTTACACATCCAGAAACAAACTCAATATTAAATCCTGTTTTACAGTTATATGTAGAAAGATCTGTCTTGCAAAGTAAGCCTGTTCAACCATACATAAATACTGAAGTATCTTTAACAAGTAACGGTGCTGGAACGGGGGCAAAAGTACAACTTACTTCTTACACAAATGGAACTGATGTCGCTTCTAAATTTCATATAACTGCTTCTGGTTCGGGATATAAAGAGGGAGAAATAGTCACTATTCCTTCTCAAGTTGCAGGTGGTGGGAATCCAAATACTCCAACTATTACGTCAGGCATTAATTTGTTATCTTTCGCTGATTCAATTGATAATCAACCACCAGAAGCACATTTAAACGATTTTGATGCTGCTTCTGATATGTATAAATATGAAGGTGATCAGTCAAGCCATTTAGACGAACCAGAGCATCAGGTCGTTTATGTAAATGAAATTATTAATGAGGTTAATGAAATTTCTTATGACAATTTAGCTTATGCAGGTATAAGAATTAATAGTTCAAAAGAATGGACTAATTTTGCACAGTTATCAGCCTATTTTAAAAAAGGAATTGTTGTAGAAAGTTTATTAGATAACAGCACAAGATCAACAAGTCTTTTTCCTGAAATTGTATATGCCTTATTAACTGATAGTAAAATTGGTGCTGGTGAAATTATTGGGGCTAATTCAGTTGATAAAAGAAAAATGGTTGTAGCTGCAAAATTCTGTAAAGCAAATGATTTTTATTGGGACGGTGTAATTTCTCAAAAGATAAATTTAAGAGAATTTATTTTTGAACATGCTGGCTATAACATGTTGAGCTTTCAAATAGTAGGTGGACGTTTTTCTGTTTATCCTGATCTACCTTTTGAGTGTGAACAAGAAACAAGTTTTATTGCTCATTTAAACAATACAAATGAAGCAGCAGGAATTAATGCAATACAAAACATGGATGTAAGTAAATTTAAAATCAATTACGAAGCGGATATAAGAAGTCGTGTTAAATGTCTTTATACAGATGGCAACACAAGAGGTATGCAAGTTGGATTTTTAAATCCTCAAGAACGTCAATTATTTAAAGGACATGTTCTTTATAGAAAAGAAAAAACCAATGGCTTTAGTGAGATAGATTCTGATCTATATAGATTTGTTAATAATTTTGGTGGTTCTGAAAATGATCCAATAGAACGATTTGATCTAAGTGGTTTTTGTACTAGAAAAGAACATGCACGAACTTTTGTTTATTATGCTTTAAAAGTTAGAAAAGAAATTGACCATACAATTCAGTTTGAAACGGCCCCTCAATATATTGAAAACGTAGGACCAGGAGATTTAATTAAGGTAATCAGTGAGGTTTCACATACTGATCGTTTTAGAAATGGAGCAATAACACCTGATGGAACAGTTGTTACAAACAAAGATGGTTTAAGTACTTCAGAAAATATTTATTACTGGCAAACAGGAACGGAAGGAATAAAAACAATGAATAACGTAAATCTTTTATCAGCCAATCATGGAGTTCCTGCTGGTAGTTTATTTGCAATAAAATCTACTACAACAGAAAATAAAATATATAAAGTTCAATCTATTACTTATGGAGAAGAGGGTTTGATCGCTGTATCAGCTAGTTTCTATCCTGTGAATTCCAGTGGAAAGTCTAAACTGTTAACAGGACTTTTAACGTCTGGTGAGTTAACGGAGATTGAGTAATGGCAAAAGTTATTTTTCCTTCTGGTCTAAAACCAAATCAAAGATCATTTACACCTGGGTCGTACCCAAGCACAGAGTTTCAATCACAAGATGGAACTAAAACACATTTGAGATACGGCAATAGAAGGGTTGATGCCACTTTAGTTTTGGGTTTTGTAAATATTACTGACGATCAAGTAGTAGAAATTTTAAATCACTATGACAGTGTTATGTCGGTTTACGATCATATTGAATTTAGTAATGAAAACGGTGCATTAGGTATAGAAGATTCAAGTTCAAACAATGTTTTTAAAGAGGAAATAACAGGATCAATTGGAGGAGATGGAACTACAAGATCAAAATTAAAGTGGAGATATAGTGCTCCTCCAAACGTCACAAGTGTTTTCCCAGGAAAAAGTAATGTAAGTTGTAGTTTTGTTGGTTGCCTAGATGCCCCTTAGAATAAACGCAATGTTTAGGATTTTGGGTCGTGCCTTTTTATAGCGGTCAACATGGTCAGCTTTTAATTGATGGAACGCAAGCTGCAAAAGTCAAATCATTTGGCTTTTCTAGTTCTCAAGCTGTTCTTGATACAACATCTTTAGAAGACACTGATAGAACACTAATTGCAGGAATTAGAAGTTATTCAGGAACAGCTAGGCTTGCGTATCATCAAGCATCTGCTGGATCAGGTGGTGATGTAACTACGTTAATTAATAAATGTATAAAAGCAGGAAGTGGGGCAGGCGATGGGACAGCAGCAGAATCAACGGCTGTTACTTTCCAATTAAAAATTGCGGATGGATCAGCCAATGGTAGGACCATATCTTTTAGTGCGTTTATCACTTCGTTTAACATGAACGTAGCGATAGGAGAAGTTATAGAAGCAGATGTAAGTTTTGAAGCTAACGGTGCTCCAACAGAAGTTGCTATTTAATCGTGGGTGTTTATTTTGGTCAGTCAGGAGAAATTGCCTTAAAACGTGATTCTCTACAAGAAGCTTTAAAAACAAAGCTAGATCCTTTTGATGTCAATACATCAAAGAAAAGATTTAGCGTTGACTTTGCTGATGGATCGTTATTAACAGGAGATCAAATAGAAATTGAAACAGTAGATGGTTCAACATTAGAACTTATCAATGGACATAATTTTCCTGATGCAAAAGCTTATATTCATGTAGATCAAGCTGGTGGTATTCGTTTATATAACACTTTTGGCAAAGCTCTTAGTGGAGAACAGTCTGATGCATTGACCTTAGTAACTCCTAGTGCAGCTAAAGACGTATTGATAAAAACAAGGAATGAAAGGTTTAGGCAGTTAGCAAATGTAACTGATTTTGAAATGACAACGAGTAGAGATCAAGTTGATACAACTAATTTAGGAGATCAGTTTAGGAATCAATATGAAGCAGGACTTATTTCAGGGCAAGGAACATTAAATGCTTTTTTTGAACATCGTTACGAACATGGGTATAAACAAAATGAAAGAGGCGTTGAACCAGAATTTCCATTTTATCTTGCACAATTAGTGCTAAGAACTCAGCAAGGATCAGACTTTGATGGTGCTTTTTATTTATATAAAGATAACGTAAATAATAAAAAAGATGTATTTTATGAATGTAATTGCATCGTAACAAATGTTGCGATTAATGTTACTCCATCAGAAATAATTGAAACTTCTATTGAGTTTGTAACAAATGGAGTCATCAAGTTGAAGACAGGTGGAACGCCTGGATTCTTGTTACAGGAAAACACAGATAAAATATTGCAAGAGAATCAGAGTCCTATATTGCTCGATTCAGATTAAACTGCTTGTAATAGTTTTTAGCGTCCAGGCATGGCAGATCTTCAGATTTCGCAGTTACCAGCGTTAGCGGAAGCAGGTGTTCAATCAACAGACGTATTAGCCGTTGCAGATTTAAGTGCATCAGAGACAAAAAAAGTAACAGTAAAAGATCTATTAGCAGCAGGTGTAGCGTTAATTGACGCAGGAGATATACCAGCAGCCAAAGTTGGGACATTAGGAACAAACCAAGTAGCAACAGCAGCAATACAAGATAGTGCGGTAACAAATGCCAAGCTTGCAAATTCAAGTATCAGTCTCGGAGGTTTAAGTCTTTCACTTGGATCGACAGATGCGACTCCTGCCCTAAATCTTTCTGACGCTACAAACTACCCAACATCTTCTCTTAGTGGAACGATTACAAATGCACAGTTGGCA
>MDTA01128152.1_pt1 | contig 10472 bp, 9 predicted proteins | sample 811151 | NCBI WGS metagenome assembly MDTA01 (sample SAMN05326648, study PRJNA326480) | marine metagenome | isolation source: seawater | place: Indian Ocean: South | collected 2010 | reverse complement strand
GATGCAGAAAGATATTTTGCTTTACTTAAAGTTAACAAGATTAATTTTGACGATCCTGAAAAAGGTAAAAATAAAATTGCATTTGATAATTTAACACCCCTATATCCTAATCAACGAATTAAATTAGAAGTTGAAAGTATTAAAGTTGAGAAGAAACCAGACAATACTGCTAGATTAATTGATTTAGTTAGCCCGATAGGTAAGGGTCAAAGGTCTTTAATTGTTTCTCCTCCTAGAGCAGGCAAAACAATAATACTTCAAAATATCGCTCAATCTATCACCGCTAATCATCCAGAATGCTATCTTATGGTTTTGCTTATTGATGAAAGACCGGAAGAGGTAACTGATATGCAAAGATCTGTTAAAGGTGAGGTTGTTGCATCAACCTTTGATGAACCTGCTTCAAGGCACGTTGCCGTTGCAGAAATGGTTATTGAAAAGGCGAAAAGATTAGTAGAGCATAAAAAAGATGTAGTTATACTGTTAGATTCTATTACTAGATTGGGTAGAGCTTATAACGCTGTAATTCCTAGTTCAGGAAAAGTTTTAACAGGAGGAGTTGATGCTAATGCTTTACAGAGACCAAAAAGATTTTTTGGTGCTGCTAGAAATGTCGAAGAAGGTGGATCACTTACTATTATTTCAACTGCATTGATTGATACTGGTAGTAGAATGGATGAAGTAATTTTCGAAGAGTTTAAAGGAACAGGTAATTCAGAATTAATACTCGATAGAAAAGTTGCAGACAAAAGAATCTATCCAGCGCTCGATATTACAAGGTCTGGAACTAGAAGAGAAGAGCTTCTTTTTGCAAAAGACGAACTTTCTAAAATGAATGTGCTTAGAAGAATTATTAGCCCAATGGGAACCATGGACGGCATAGAGTTTTTGATTTCAAAATTAAAAAATACAAAAAATAATTCAGATTTTTTTGACTCTATGAACAAAAGCACAAATTAGATAATTACTGGATCGTCCTATTATTAGAGTTAAAATCATGTATGTAAAAACTCATTATACTTTCCAAGGTTTCGATTTTGTCTTCAATCGTTAATGCCTCCAAAAGTTTTTGCTTCTCTTCATTAGTTACGGGGGAAATCATTGATAGAGTATTTATTTTTTGATTCTCATCCAATTTTTCAAACTCTTGCCAATTTAATAATAATCCATTTTTTTTGAAAAATACTTTAGCTTTGCTAATGAGACTACTGGTCTGAAAATTTTTATTAGACTCATTTAGGTCAAGCTTGTAATTTTTATAATCAACCTTAAATTCACGATATAATTTATTGTTATTTATTTCTTCTAGAATATCAAATCTCGTAATACCGGTTAAATTTATCAAGACACGCCCATCTTTCATTTTCTTAAAGTCACTAATTTTTCCTAAACAACCAACTTTATAAAGCTCGCTTCCATGTCTTTGTGACTGCACCATACCCATAAATTTGTCTTTTTTATAAGTATCGTTTACGAGATCTAAGTACCTTTGTTCAAAAATGTTAAGTGGTAGATTTGTTTTTGGAAAATAAATCACTCCGCTTAGAGGAAAAACTGGAATTATTTTAGGGAAGATTTTCATTTTATATTAGTATATTAAAAAATTTAAATTAGTCATAGCGACATTTTATTTGTATTGACCATTCTAGTTACACTACACTATACTATAATTTGTTTTATTGCGGGCATAGCTCAGTGGTAGAGCGTCTCGTTGCCAACGAGAAGGTCGAGGGTTCAAGTCCCTTTGCCCGCTCCATAACTAATTATGAGTGATTTATCTAGTAAAAAATGTATTCCATGTGAGGGAAACATCCCACCTTTTGATAAAAGCGAAATCCATAATTATTTAAAAAAAGTAGATGGATGGGATGTGAAAAGCAACAATGATAAAAGTTATTACTTAATAAAAGATTTTAAATTTAAAAATTTTATTGAGAGTCAAAATTTTATTAATAAAGTAGGTGAAATAGCAGAGATTGAAAACCATCATCCTGATATATCTTTTGGATGGGGTTATTGCAGCATAAAAATTTTTACACATGCAATAAAAGGTCTAGCAGAAAGTGATTTTATTTTAGCTGCAAAAATAGATAAAATTTAATTAGTGGTAAAAATGTCTTACACCAGTAAATAACATTTTAATTTTGGCCTTATTGGCAAAATTTATAATTTCTTTATCTCTTATAGAGCCACCAGGTTGAATAATGATTTTCACACCGGCTTTTACAAGTAGATCTAATCCATCTGAAAATGGAAAAAAAGCATCCGAAGCCGCTATTGAATTAGTAATTTTTCTCGGTTGAAATTTTTTTGCTTTTTGAATAGCGATTTTACAACTATCTACTCTACTCGGTTGTCCACCTCCAATTCCAATAGTAGAAAAATTATTACTTAAAACTATTGCATTTGATTTTACGTATTTACAAGTATTAAAAGCAAATTCTATCTCGGCAAGTTCTTGTTTGCTTGGTTTTAATTTTGTAACACATTTCAATTCTTTTTTTTTTACTATTTTATTGTTCTTATTTTGAATTAAGAAGGACCCGTCAAAAGATTTTATAGAAATATAATTTTTATATTTAAATTTTGATATATCAATAATTCTTAAATTTTTTTTTCTTTTTAAAATCTTAAGTGACTCTTTGTCAAAACCTTTAGATAAGATCACTTCAAGAAAATTTTTAGATATCTCGCTAGCAATACTTTTATTCATTTTGTAATTACAAGCTATTACACCTCCAAATGCGCTTACCGGATCACATTCGTATGCATTTTTAAAACTATTCAGCGGCTTTTTATTTATTGATATACCACAAGGATTTGCGTGTTTGATCACCACTGTAGCAGCTTTATCTTTTAGCGATTGTAAAATTTCTAGACCAGCAAACAAGTCGTTGAAATTATTATAACTTAATTCCTTCCCGTGCAGTTGTTTAAATCCAAGATTTTTATCGTCGTAATCATTAATATAAATTGAACTTTTTTGATGAGGGTTTTCACCATATCTGAGGTTCTCATATTTCCTTCCAAAAATTGTTAACCTTTCAGGAAAAATTATTTTAAGCTTTTTATTAAACCAATTTGATATTAAAGAGTCATAGTAGGCTGTGAGACTAAAAGCTTTACTTGCCATAATTTCTCTAAACTTAAGGGATGATTTTCCTTTATAGCTTAACAACTCCTTATTTAATAAATTATAATCTTTTTTATTTGTTATTATCAGTACATTTTTAAAATTTTTAGCTGCCGCTCTAACCATAGTAGGGCCACCAATATCTATATTCTCAATTATACTTTTCTCGTTTTTGGATCTAGTAATAATATTTTGAAAAGGATAAAAATTAACCACTATTAAGTCTAAAGGCGGAAATCTTTTTCTTTTCATTTCACCCAGGTGTTTTTTATTGGATCTATCATGCAAAATACCTGCGTGAATTTTTGGATGAAGCGTCTTCACTCTTCCATCCAACATTTCTTTAAAGCCTGTATATTTTGAGATCTCTTCACACTTATATCCCAATTTAATAATTTGTTTATAAGTGCCACCAGAACTTATAATTTTTACTTTAAACCTATCTAATATTTTTAATATTTTGAGTAGTTCATCTTTATCTGAAACAGATATTAGTGCATTTTTAATTTGCCTCAACATCAATTTTTTTTCTTATTTTCCAATTAATAATTTCTTTTTCTTTTGTTAGTTTTCCTTTTAAAAAAATATTATAATTATTAAATATTTTATTTCTCCCAAAAAATAAACCCTTTTCGATATCAATTTTGCATCCATCTGCATCAAAAAGAAGTGATTTATTTTTGTTTACTTGTATTAAAACTCCTTTACCGCTCATTGTTTTTACAGCATTAATTCCAGGATATAAGTGAAATCTAATATCAAAAATATTTGAGTTTACCTTAGTTGATAAAATTACATCAGATCCGTTAATATCCTCTGTAGATTTATTAATCATTATTTTTCTGTGAATAATTATATTATATTTTTTTTTATACGCGTCATGAGTCGCCTCAAAACCAGCAAAGTTGTTTTCATCTATAATTTTGAAATTATTAATTGAAAAATTACTTTTAATTAAATAACCAAAAGCTTTATTAATAATCTTACTTTTCTCTAATCTGACAGTCGAAATATTATTAATAGTCAAGGTTGACTGAGAAGATGTTAATCTACTTAATAATGTGGCTTTATCGGAAATATTTGATCCAAAGCCTGAATTAGTAATGACCTTATTTTTTTCATGAAAATACTCAAAAGAAAGTGGCCCAGATTGATAATAATTAGAAAAACTTCTTGATGGCGGGTTATTGGTATCAAAATAAATTGTATCTTTCTTAAATTTGAGTTTTTTTACATTGTGAGCAGTATTTTTATCTTCTTTTAATTTATAATTAAAAGTTTTTAAATAATCCAAAAATATATCAAGAGATATTTCATTCGGTCCATTCATAAGTGGAATTTGTTTATTAGGGGTAATAATGGAGGCTAAATTTCTCAAACAAATCTTAATTTTTTCTTCAAGATAATCTGGAATAATATATTGAGCATCTTTTAAACATTCCTTAATTAAAATAAGATATTTAAGGATCTTAACTATATGTTTTGGATTTTTACTTAAAGGAAAACCATCTCTATCAAGGAAACTATCTAGCAATTTATCCATTTTATCTGATGCAAATTCGTAATTATGAAAGTGATTTTTAAATACTATACCGCTGATCATTATTGCGGTTAAAACTTCAATTAAAAGCATTTTGTTTTCCTCATGAACATAATTTCTTTTCAAATGATTTATTTGCGCAAATATTATTTTAAAATACTCATTTTTAAAGACTATGTTTTTATTATTTAAAACTAGATCAGCATTTAATATCCAACTAATCACCCTTAAACTAGTTAAAGAGGGTTCCCATACATTGTTTTTAAACTCTCCAAATTTTTTTATCCATTCATCTATCATTTTCCTTACAACAACCCCATCATTTTTTCTGTCAATTAAACTTAGCCACAAAAAGTTGTGTATTTGTTTAAATCTTTTTTTTTCAGAACTCTTTGTAAGTAAATAATTTGTAAAATCTTGTTTTATATCAAATTCAAATTTTTTATTATTTGTGAATGAAGACAGAAGATAAGAATTGGGAATGAAATGAATTTTAATTTCTTTTTTTTCTATTAATTTATTTTGATAAAAATTACTTTGAAAATAAATGTCTTTTAAAAATTTAGATAAGTAAATCTTTATAGCTACAAAATAAATGTAAACACTTTTTATGTTTAGCATCTCAATTAGATCTTAATAAGCTAATATTTTTTTTTAAATCTCCTCCATTTTCTTTAAATATGGTAGATCCTGAAACTAATATATTAGCACCTGCTTCCTTTGCTTCATTTGCATTTAAAAAATTAATTCCACCATCAATCTCCAAATCTACACTAAGTTTTCTAGTTTTAATTATGTTCTTCAATTTTTTAAGTTTCGGTAACACTTCAGGCATAAATTTTTGACCGGCAAATCCCGGTTCCACGCTCATTACTAAAACTAAATCTACTTTGTCTAATATATTCTCGATTGTATTGATATTTGTTTTTGGTTTTAATGAAACACCAACCTTTTTACCATTTTTTTTAATAAGGTTTATTGTATTTTCTATATCATCAGTTGCTTCAGGATGAAATGTAATTATATCAGCTCCCGCATCAGCGAAGTCTTTTATATATTTGTCCACGGGCGAAATCATTAAATGAACATCAAAAACTTTTTTAGTACAAGATCTAACTTTCTTAATTATTTCAGGTCCTAGAGTTAAATTAGGAACAAAATGGCCATCCATTACATCAACATGAATATAATCGGCACCAGCTTTATCCAAAGCAATTATTTCTTCGCCAAGTTTGCTAAAGTCTGATGAGAGAATAGATGGAGAAATTTTTATCCTATTTTGCATATTTCATTTATATTTTATTTGCTCTTCTTGTCAAAAATATTATTTATCTGGACTGAATAATCTATAGAGCTCCCGCGAAAAATCAGTATCAATTGGAAACGATAGCATACCCATTGAACCATACCCGAGTAACCAAGGCATAAGATAAAATCTTATTAAATAAAAATAAAATGCTACGTATAGTGGAATAATTGGTTTTGCTAGAAAACTCGGAGTAATTAGAGCAAATAATTTGATAAAAGGATTTGTAGCTTTAACGAACACTTTCATGAAAAAAAAGTTAGAGTCCTCTCTTTGAAAAATGTTCATTGCTGCACGTCCAATTAGTGTGTACATAACAATACCTAGTAAATAATCTATAATTAGTATCCAAAGAGGCATAATCTAATTTATCATTAAAATTCCAAAAAAAAAGGGGCGAAAATTTCGCCCCTTTTTGAATATAATTTTTTGTATTAACTAGTGAGCTCTTCCAAGAATAGATTTTCCGCTAGGAACCCTAACTTCATCAACCATTCTCTGAGTTGCAGCGTCTGGCGCTTTGGTCATTAAACTTACAACAACCATTACCACTAAACATACTGGAGCACCGATTAAACCAAATCTTAAATGGTCAATACCTAACCATGCAGGGTTACCCATAAACTTCGGATACACATAGATTAGATAAGCAGTTCCAGCAGCTAGTCCAGATAACATTCCAGCTATTGCACCTTCTCTAGTAGCTCTCTTCCACCATACACCTAGTACAAGTGGGAAGAATAAGCCTGACATAGCAAAGTCAAAAGCCCATGCAACTGCACCAAGGATACTAGTGATACGCATAGATGCAATGTAAGCACCCGCAGCACCAATTACAACTAAAAGTACTCGCGCAACAATTAGCCTTTTTCTAACATCCGCTTTTGGATCTATCATATTGTAGTAAACGTCATGTGATAATGCGTTTGCTATCGCAAGAATTAATCCATCTGCAGTTGACATCGCAGCAGCCATACCGCCGGCAGCTACAAGTCCTGAGATCACATATGGTAATCCAGCAACTTCTGGAGTTGCAAGAACTACTACACCAGTTCTCATGAACCACTCGTTTAACTGTAGTATGCCATCACCATTAAAGTCAGCTATGAACACTTGTTTCTGAGAAGACCACTGTTTTACCCACTCAATATTATTCACATCAGAAATAGATTTACCAATTATACCTGTAGGTAAATTAGGATCCATCAAAGATATTTTTGAAAGTGTTGCTAACATAGGCGCAGAAGAGTAAAGCAAGAAAATAAAGAATAGCGACCAAGCTACTGATTTTCTTGCAGATTTTACAGAAGGAGTTGTGAAGTATCTCATTAAAATATGAGGTAACGACGCAGTTCCAACCATCATACAGATCGCTAGTGAGATATACTTCCAAACTGCCATTCCACCTGCTGCTATATCAGAGTGCGGTACTGCAATTGATTTTAATCCACCAGGAACACCTGCTGCTTTTATATCCGCTGCTTTGTTTTTTATTAGCCCGAATTGATCTTCAAGTTCGTTAATTCTAGCTACTTCATCACCCAACATTAAGTGTGGAAACACTCCAGCACCAATTTTGTTACTTATCCAGAAAACTGGAATTAAGTAAGCAATAATTAATACTATGTATTGAGCTACTTGTGTCCATGTTACGGCTCTCATTCCGCCTAACATTGAACATAGCAAGATACTAACTAACCCTACCCAAACACCTGCTTCAAAAGGAATACCTAAAGCTCTCGCAGCAATAGTTCCTGTAGCATTAATTTGTGCAGTCACGTAAGTGAAAGAAGCTAATACTAGAACTAATACAGCACAGAAACGAACACCGTTTCCTCCGTATCTTGTTCCAATAAAGTCTGGCACTGTATAACAACCAAATTTTCTTAAGTATGGTGCTAATAAAGTCGACACAAGCACATAACCACCAGTCCATCCGACTAAGAAAGCCATGTAACTATATCCACCAAAGTAAACACCACCAGCTAATGCTACAAACGATGCACCTGACATCCAGTCAGCTGCCGTCGCCATTCCATTGAACACTGTTGGGACTTGTCTTCCTGCAAGATAGTATGCATCCACCTGTACTGTTCGTGATAAATACCCTATAACGGCATATATACACACAGTAAATGCTACGAACAAAATACCAATAGTTTTTGCTGTAACACCAGCTGACTCAGCTATCGCCATCAAGATGATGAAAACTAAGAAGCCTCCAGTGTACAAACCATAGATCTTGGGAAGGTTTTGTATAAATCCACCTTTAAACATTAATCCTCCTTTTCTCCGAATCCAAACTCTTCATCAATTTTTTCTTGTCTGTTTGCAAACCAGAAAATGATGATAACGAACGCTAAAAGAGAACCTTGAGCTGTCATATAATAGCCCAGAGGATATCCTAAAAACGAACCAGAGTTGATTTCATATCCAAAAAGGAAAATCACCATTGAGAAGAATGCCCAAAGAGCTAATGTTATAAACATATGCCCTTTAGTTTTCTGCCAATGTTTTTCTTTATTTGACATAATTTCCCCCTATTATTTACGTTAACGTAAAACGTTATCCGGGATCATACCCATCTAGCTATTAATTAAAAGTTAAAAAAACTATAATGAGATGCTATATAGTAAGTAAAATAGCGACAAATTAAACACAGGATTATAATACAACTTGAGATTGAATATAAAAAGCATTTTAGAAGCTTTCCAAGCAGTTAAAGAGTATTTATTTGCTTACGAAAAATTTCAAAAAAAATTTGCCAAGATTCAAAACTTTCAAGATTTAAAAATATTTATAAAAGAGCGCTCTGCTTACGTGACGCAAACGACTTTATATGGATATTTAAAAACAAGAATGGGTTTGAAATATACTATGATGTTTAGTGATAAAATATTTTTAGAGTCTGTAGAAAAATCCAAATGGAATATTTTCGCTGAAGCTGCTAGTGATCTTAGCTTATATACCATTTCTTATTTACATAACAAAAAACTAATTACCAACTCCGATCCAAATAAAATTTATCAAGAGGTTTTAAAAGGTCAAATCAATGAAGGCATGAATAAAGAATTAGTAGATTACTACGCATTGTCTTTTGAGAGAAGATTAAAAAATACAAACTTGCTAAATTATGTGAGTGACGCACCATTTTTAAATAGTTCTATGGCTTTATATAAATGGGCTCCTATTGCGGATGAATTAAAAGTTTTAGATAAAGAGATAGTTTTAAATTCTGTAAAAAATAAATGGAATGGTGTAATAGAAGATTTTTCTAAATTGTCTAAAAATTTTCAGGATAATTAAGACTGGTTTTGTCTATTCTCAATTAAAGAGTCAACAACCGAAGGATCTGCCAAAGTTGTAGTATCTCCTAATTCGTGATGCTCGTTGGCAGCTATTTTTCTTAAAATTCTTCTCATAATTTTTCCAGATCTTGTTTTAGGTAAACCTGGAGCAAATTGAATTAGATCTGGTGTTGCAATTGGGCCAATTTGCTTTCTAACCCATAATTTTAACTCTCTCTCTAGATCTCCACTAGGTTGCTCACCAGCATTTAAAGTCACATAGCAATAGAGACCATTTCCTTTTATATCATGCGGATAACCTACAACTGCAGACTCCGCCACTTTTGGATGGGCTACGAAAGCACTTTCAATTTCTGCAGTTCCCAAATTATGTCCAGATACTATTATTACATCATCTACTCTACCTGTGATCCAATAGTATCCATCTTTATCTCTTCTACATCCGTCACCAGTAAAATATTTCCCATCAAATTGAGAAAAATATGTATCAATAAATCTTTGATGATCACCAAAAACCGTCCTCATTTGACCTGGCCACGAACCAGCCATACACAGTCTACCTTTGCAAGCACCTTTAAGAACGTTGCCCGCCTCATCTACAATAACTGGCTTGATTCCATAAAATGGTTTTGTAGCTGATCCAGGTTTCAAATTAATCGCACCAGGTTGGGGAGAAATTAAAATACCTCCAGTTTCAGTTTGCCACCAAGTATCCACTATTGGGCATTTACTATCTCCAACCGTATTAAAATACCACATCCATGCTTCAGGATTTATAGGTTCTCCAACTGTACCTAATAACTTTAATGATTTTCTGCTTGTTCTTTTTACAGGAGCATCTCCCTCTCGCATTAAAGCCCTAATAGCTGTTGGAGCAGTGTAAAAAATATTTACTTTATATTTATCTACTATTTGCCACCATCGTGAACTATCTGGATAATTAGGAATCCCTTCAAACATAATTGTAGTAGCTCCGTTAGAGAGAGGACCATATATAATGTAGCTATGTCCAGTAACCCAACCAATATCCGCTGTACACCAATATATATCTTTTGGTTTATAATCAAAAATATATTGATGAGTCATCGAAGCGTAAACTAAATATCCTCCCGTTGTATGTAGTACACCTTTTGGTTTGCCGGTTGAGCCAGAGGTATAAAGTATAAAAAGAGGATCTTCTGCACT